>Ga0172378_10005983_pt1 | contig 11363 bp, 8 predicted proteins | sample GrowelOW332metaG_FD_119755 | JGI IMG/M metagenome (GOLD analysis project Ga0172378, IMG submission 119755) | Groundwater microbial communities from an aquifer near a municipal landfill in Southern Ontario, Canada - Pumphouse #3_1 metaG | ecosystem: Environmental > Aquatic > Deep subsurface >... | reverse complement strand
TGAACGCTTGCTACCGGATAGAGAGTCTACTCAGTTGAAACGCTGGCTGGCTATTAAAATTTTCGAACGAGATCCCAAAGTGTTTGAGCAAATAAAGATAAGTAGTAATTTATTAGCTCGCATGGATGCATTACGTAATGGGTGCGAAAAGGCAGAGGAAGACGATGCTGAAAGTATTGTTATAAATGCTAGATATCGCTATATTACTAGCACCTTGCGGGATTGTATCAAGAAGAAACTGCGGACATGGGAACTTAGTGTTTCTGATAAAATAGACAATATAGTAACGAACAGAGTGCTTGCACTACCAATTTTTTTTATTATTATGTGGGCAGTTTACTACATTGCTATTCAAACTTTAGGCAGTATGTCTGTTGAAAGTATGCAAGCAGTATTTGGTTTTATTAGCGAGCAGCTAACCAACCTAATGGTTATTGGTGGGGTATCTCTCACCATACAAAGTCTTATCGTAGATGGCGTTATTGGTGGTGTGGGGGCAGTGCTGGGGTTTGTGCCTCAGATTACAATTTTATTTTTGTTCCTTTCGTTTTTAGAGGATTGTGGCTATATGTCTAGGGCTGCTTTCATTATGGATAGGGCTTTTCGCCAATTCGGATTATCAGGAAAATCTTTTATTCCTATGTTGGTTGGGACTGGGTGTTCTGTGCCGGGCATTATGGCTACTAGAACTATTGAAAATGAAAAAGACCGCAGACTGACTATTATGTTGACGCCTTTTATTCCCTGTAGTGCCAAAATGCCTGTATTTGTTCTATTTGCGGCTTCATTATTCCCACAGCATAGCTGGGTGGGTCCTTCTATGTATTTTTGGGGCATAATAATGGTGGTTATTTCCGGCATGATTTTAAAAAGAACAGCACCTTTTGCTGGGGAACCAGCACCATTTGTTATGGAAATGCCGGCTTATCATATGCCAGGTTTGAGAACGGTGCTCAAGCATACTTGGGAACAGGTTAAGTCTTTTATTCTAAAGGCTGGTACTATTGTGTTTGCTGCCTCGGTTCTAGTTTGGTTCTTGCAAAGTTTTAATACATCTTTAGTTTTGGTAGAACCTACAAAGAGTATGTTGGCAGATATAGGGCATTTTTTAGCCCCTGTTTTTTTACCTCAAGGATTCGGCAATTGGCAAGCTGCATTTGCTGCAATTACAGGTTTCTTAGCTAAGGAAGCTATAGTTTCTACCTTTGCTATTTTGGCCGGTAGCGGTGGTGATGCTGGTAGTAAAGCAGACCTTGTCCTTACGCTACAAACAATATTTACTCCTGCTAGTGCCTACGCATTTATGATTTTCACTCTTTTAGCAGCACCGTGTTGTGCGGCTGTAGGTGCAATTAGAAGTGAGATGGGTAGCTGGAAGTGGACCTTGTTTGCTGTGGGTTATCAAACAGGTTTGGCTTATTTACTGGCTGCAATAATTTATCAAGTTGGTTCCAGACTATAGTAAAAACGTAAAAAATACTGACAAGACTAGTAATGTCTTGTCAGTATTTTTAATTGTCTAAAGCTTCTTTTAGCGTTTTCACTCCAGCTTCAATATCACAAGCTGCAATACCGGCAAAAGATAGTAGAATTTCAGGATATGGTTTAGTATCTGTGTTGACTGGTATAATCTTAACACCTTTTTTTAGTGCTTTGCTAGCAATTGTTTTAGAGGTAGCGTAATAGTGGAGCGATATACGAAGGTGCAATCCGGAAGCATAGTCTAAAATAGTTATTTTTTCTGCAAAAATTTTAAGTAAAGCGGCACGTAATAAGTCGTTTTTTTTGCTGTATAGTTTGCGCAATTTTTTTACATGTCGTTGTAAATGCCCTTGTGCAATAAATTCTGCCAAAGCTAATTGTTCAATGGTGGAAGATGTTTGATTATAGAGATTTGCTGAGGCATAATAAGCCGGTAATAAGTTCTGTGGTAGAACCATATAACTGATACGTAAAGAGGGAATAAGCGACCGCGAAAAAGAACCTAAATAAACAATTCGTTCCCCGTTAGCCATGCCTTGCAGAGAGGCCACTGGGCGGGAAAAATAACGAAATTCTCCATTATAATCATCTTCTAATATGTAGCCACCGGTTAGAGATGACCAAGCTAAAAGATTACGACGCGCGTCGGCTGAGAGAGCTTTGCCTTTATAAGGATTGGAAGGACTAACTAAAAGCAGCGATGGCAATGCAGAATTAATGTTTTCAGCATCAAATTTGGTTATCATCCAGCCGTGATCAGTAAAGGTTTTCTCGGCTTGAGGAAAACCAGGAGCCTCTAAGGCAACAACTTTTTTGGGCAAGGGTAAAATATTTAATAAAACAGCTAAAAGGCTTTGAATGCCGGCACCTACAATTATTTGTTCCGGCGTGCACACTACGCCGCGGGCTGTATAACTATATTGGGCTAATGTTTTGCGTAGGGCAAATTCTCCTTGCGCTTCACCATAACCGGTAATGGTTGCCGGGTCATGTAAAATTTTGTTTATACAACGTCGCCAGAGTGCAGAATCAAAGGTTGAGCTATCAATATAATTGTTGGAAAAGTTATAGCGAATAGGTTTGCTAGGTACTGCTTTTTTGGCGGGAGAAGGGGTGTTTGGCGAAATGCTTGGTAAAAGCAGGGGACATACTTGATAGCCACTTTGAGGACGGCTTATGAGGTAGCCTTCTGAGACTAAGATATTGTAAGCAGTTTCAACCGTTGTACGGCTAAGGTTTAGGTCGGTAGATAACTTCCTTATAGAAGGAAGTTTGTTTTTTGCTTGTAAATGGCCTAGCCGGATTTCATTCTTGAAATAATCCGCTAGTTGCTGATATACAGGCATTCCTTTGTTTTTTTTACTGTAATTAATAGCTGAAGTAAGCATGAGAGTCCTTTTCACCTTTTAAAATTCAATTACTTTATCAATGTAAATACATTATAACATGGTAAGATAATTAAAAAAAACAAACTCCGAGAAAATTTTCGGAGTTTGTTTTTTTAGGGATAATGTAATCTGGAGGATATACAATGTGCCCATAAATGTGTTGAACGCTATAAGAAAATATAGCTGACAAATTACTTTTATTCATCCGCGCTAGCTGTAAGGGCATGCGTTACATAAAGACCCTGTATAGCTGTATTGCGGCCTAGCCCAACCATGTGACCGATGGTCTTTACACCTATTTTTTCAATTTTTTTCTTCCAAGAATCAGCATCATTACCATACATATCGTTAATGGCATGGTCACCGGCAACTAGCATTAATGGATACATATGCACCTGTTTATAGCCACGTTCTGCTAAAACGTTTAGAACAGTATTAATGTTGGGAGAGTCAAATTCTTCCACGGTACCTACGATAACCGGAAGCTGCATAGCATCAAATTCTGCTTGCAAGTTGTTATAAGTATTTCCAAAAGATTTATTGTTATTACGCGGAGAGCCGTGACCCATAAGAATGATACCTTCATCTTTTTGCAATAAAGGAAATTGGGTGGCAACAGCAAAAGCTGTAAGAGCATAGTCTTCTTTTTTAGAAATTAGTGGTTTACCAACAACTAAACGAGTAAAATCTTTTTGAAATTTATTAACAGTTTCCAAAACCTTTTTCTCGTATTCTTCTCCGTGCAATAGGTGAGTTGGTTGTACTAAAATATCTTTATAACCCAATTTTTTTAGGTCAGATAAAGTAGTGGATAAATCTTTAATGTGGATACCGTTTTGCGCATTGCGTTTTATGACAACATAAGAAGTATTGGCCTTGAAGAAAGTACGCATAGGAAAGGCTTTTTTTATAGCGGTTTCAATCCCTCCGAGATCATTGATGCGTGCATCCTGAACAGTAGTACCAAAGCTTACAACAACAATTGCTTTGGTATTTTTTTTAGCTGTTTCGGTACCTATAGCTCCGAGACCGAAAATGCTCAAGGAAGTTTTTAGTACTAGGTTTAAAAATCTTCTCATATGTCAATACCTCAGTTAAATTTTGGTAAAAAGTTTTATATATAGGATATATTCGTAAAAAATGTTGATAAAAGTAAAAAACAACTGTTAAAAGTTAGAAAGTAATAGTTATGTCAGACCAAATTCTTTGATCCTTACGGCTTTCGCCGCCTTTTTCTTTAGTATCAAAATACTGCAGTGTAGCCACGGTATTTTTCATAATTGTGTAGCCGACACCTACCCCATAGCCTTTAAAGCCGGTTAGAGTATCATCGAAAATGGCAGCATCGGTAGTATGGGCAAAGAAGGTGGTGCGTGGTTGATTGTAGTAATTAGCAAACACTGTCAGAGAACCAGGGGCTTGAGGATCTGCCTCACCCCAAGACAAGCCTAAAGCATAACCGGTGCTATCTCCGTCTAGGTTGTCAGTGTTGCCTTTTAAATAATCGGCTGTAAAGCCTATGGCGCCGATTGTGCCGTCTATACCGGCATTCCAAACACTGGGTTTATTTGTATTCCAGTCTGCTTCTAGGTCATCACTTTTCAACCGGTAGTAGCCGCCATGAACACCTATAGGGTCAACGCTATATTTCATGCTTAGGCCATAGTATTTGGCATCTGTGTCATCAATAAGCTTGCCGTACATAGCAGTCCCGCTGAGCTTGCCTTTGCCTAAATCCAGCTGTATTCCGTTGACACTGTCGCCATCGGTATCCAAGACTAAACCTTCAGCCATGTAGGCATCGTAGCGACCGGCTTTGATACCTACGGCACCAATATTGCCTTCTAAATAAGCACGCCTAAAGATATTGTCTTCAGTAGCACCGTTATCATCTCCAAAATTTTCAGTGTTTTCTAACATGCTTGTATAGTGCCAGTTGTCATTGATTTCCCCGGCAAGAGTTAGGCGTGTACGTAGATCTGTTTCAAAACTGCTGGTACCATTGTCACCTAAGGTTTTTTTGTTAGAATGAAAATATCTGTAGCGGGCTTCACCGGTAATCTGTACATTATCCGATTTTTTTTCTAGTTTGGCAACACGCACGCCTAGGGAGTCTAGTTCATCAGAAAACTCACTAACTAATTGGTCGTTAGGATTAATAGCGCCTTTGGCTAGAGCTTTGGCTACTATTTGAGCCATTTCATAACGAGTCATTAAATTGTTGCCTTTGAAAGTGCCATCCGGATAACCATCAACCACACCTGCGGAGGCTAATTTAGCCACAGAAGCATAGGCCCAGTGGCCGGCAGGAACATCAGAAAAAGGGTTTGCTGCGAAAGCAGTAGCGCTCACCCCAAGCGCCATGGCTAGTGCTAATACAAGATTTTTTTTCATAATCCACCTCTCAAATCATATTATAGTATTTATAAAACAAAAAAACGCCTTCTCACGAAGACGGTCTTAACCAATGGAAATAAGAGGAAAACCCTCTTTTAGAATCGGTGTATACTGTCACTCGCAGTGGTTTGGATAGTGAGGGCAGCGTATTAGCAAGCAATACTGCGGCGGGACCGCGTCGGAAAATACCGAGCTTATCTTTTAATCTAAGAACCCCTACTATTTATGTACAAAAGAATTATAACACATTACCATAGTAAGTCAAGCTAATTAGTAAGCGTTTTTAGAAGCAATTAGCTAGTATTAAGCAAGGTATTGTCTTGAATTTGCTTTACATTACTAAACAAGTAAGCAGCGTTACCCTTGTTTTTATTTTATAAAATCTGTATAATTAATTGATATGTATTTTGTATGGCGGAGGTTAGCAATATGAAATTTGCGTTAAAAGTACTGGCAATGTTAGCATTGACTTTAAGCTTAATTAACACAATAGTGCCTGCAGAGGCAGCAAAGCAAGTTTTCGCGCAACAGTATAGTTTTGATTCGAGGGGTGAATTAAAGCAACCTTTGACGATGTTTTTCAAGGCAAATATGCCAATACAAATAAAAGCGGTAGTGTCACCTTTAGATGAAATGCATAATCTATTGCTTGTTGCTTTCCCGGAAGGAACTAGTGTTTTTGCTATTAATATTGCTAAAGGTTACGAGTATGCTTTATATAAGCTGGAATTGCGCGAAAAAGGTTCTCAGGAACTTTTGATTCTTAGCTATGGTAAGCGTGGTACAGGAAGAACAGCTTTAAAGGGCATAGATATTATTGGCAGCAATGATATGGGCACTATAGTGTCTTTGCCGGTAGTTGGATTTAAAGAGGTTACGCTTTTTAATAGTCCGTTACAGGTAAGACCGAATAGATCGCTTATTTTGTTTAGAGACAAGATGCAATCAGTGGTTAATATTATTTGGAATAATGACCGTAAACAGTTTGATGTTTCCGGTGTTGAATAGGAGAAGGTTAAAAATGGAGATTGAGACAGAATTTCAAAAATATATGAATATTTATAAAGCGGATGAAGAATTGGGCAAGATTATGAGTTTGATTACGTTTGAAAATATATTTAATATAGAGTTTTTAAAGGCTAATAGCAAATTTTCTTCCATGGACGACATGATTTGGCGTAGTGGTTTTGGTATTATGAATTTGTTAGAAGTGGAAAATGTCAATCAAGATAGATGGAACGAATATATAGCCAAAAATACTGAGTGTAAAACTTGGCATGAATTTGGCAAGTTAGCAATGATTGATTGGATGAAAAAGACCTTAAAAATTGCGGAAGAAACTAGAGCTAAAGGTGAAAGATTGGTAACACCAGTGCCAAAACCAGCTGATAATTGAGAAGAATTGCATATATTTAAATGAAAAAACACCGTACTCTTAAGAGTACGGTGTTTTTTCATAGCGTGAGAAAAACCTTGAGAAAGCGAACAAATTTTCGTTTTAGCTATTGCAAAACGTTATAGTTCGTGCTATTATACGAATAACGAACAAGCGTTTGTGAAAGGCGGATGGGAAATGAAAAAAATAATTATGATGATTATGATATGCTTAACTATTTATTTTGGTCAGGGCATGCTAAATATGGAAGCTTCGACAGTAGCTATGCAGGAGCAACTGGTTGTTGTGCATGGTGGGGATACACTTTGGAACATTGCTGCTAGGTGGACCGACGACAATGAGGATGTGCGGGAAGTTTTGTATCGCATTCAACAGAAAAACAAACTTAGTGGTAAGGCTTTTTTGCAACCTGGTCAAAGGCTGATTGTACCAATAAAAGCAAGTAATGAAATGTTGGCCCTAAGATAAATATAATATACTGTTAATACTCCTGATAAAGTTAAAAATTTATTAGGAGTATTTTTTTGATATAACATGACAATTAGATATGGTATACTACGAGATAGAGGGTTAAGTGTAAAGGTGGCGATTTTTATGACTGAGTTGGGTAAAGTAAATTTGTTTAATCCTATATTAAATAATATTGATCGGGCAGAGACAAAGCGTTATGCAGGAATGAAGGGCAAAATTCATTTTCCCGAAAGTATCGTCTCTGAAGCCTGTGCCATAGTTATGCTAGAAAAACATGTAAAGACGGCTTGGACCTTATATAGCTATGATTTTGCAGCAGGTTGTATTGGCGGCGAATATAAAATTGTTAGCAAAATGTTGCGCAAACACTTACAAGATTCCAAGCAGGTTATTGTGCTGGCGGCAACAGTTGGCGAAGAAGTTGAACATGCCAGTACAAAGTATTTTGAAAAAGGAGAATATGCGGTAGGCCTTTTAATAGATGCGGCTGCAACAGCTGCAGTAGAACAAGCAGCTAATGCTCTTTGCACGATGTTGTCAGGGCAATTTAGACAACAAGGACTTAATTTAACAACCCGGTTTAGTCCGGGATATGGTGATTGGTCATTAGAAGAACAGGATAAAGTTGTTGTTTTAGCAAATACAAAAGCAATAGGAGTTTCCTTAACAAATTCGAAAATGTTATTGCCCAGAAAGAGTATTACCGCAGTGGTAGGACTAAGAACAGTAAAGGGACAGAATGAAAATTTCGAGTGTAGTGAGTGTGCTAAAACAGATTGCCTAATGCGGAGGGATAATTAATGATAAAAATCTTTGAAGGTGCTATGGGAACTTCTCTACAAGTACTGGGTATTGCTGACCGGCCTTGTACTGAGTATGCCTCAGTAAAATATCCCGAAGAAGTGACGTTGATTCACAAAGGTTATGTTGATGCGGGAGCAGATATTTTGGAATGTAATACCTTTGGAGCCAGCCCATTGAAATTGGCTCAATTTGGGTTAGCGGAGGAAACTGAAAAAATCAATATAGCTGGCGTCAACGCGGCACGGCGAGCAGCAAATTCATATACGGAGATAGCTGGAAATATTGGGCCTAGCGGACGCTTAATAGTACCTTTAGGTAATTTGGGCTTTGATGAGGCTTGTGAATCTTACGCTAGGCAAATAAAAGCTTTGGTCGGAGCAGGTGTTGACTATATACTTTTTGAAACAATTATTGATTTACAAGAAATGAGAGCAGGCTTATTGGCTGCCAAAGCTGTTTGCAACCTTCCAATTATTTGCCAATTGACTTATGATGAGCTGGGACGTACTGTAACAGGTACAGATCCTACGACGGCTGCTGCTGTATTGGAACCTCTAGGTGCTAGTATCATAGGCATGAATTGTTCTTTGGGACCTGAGCAGTTATTGCCTTTAGTAAAACAATTAGCGTTAGCAACAACACTTCCTATTATAGTTCAGCCCAATGCTGGTTTGCCAATTATTAAAGAAGGAAAAACAGTTTTTCCTTTAACACCAGAAGAGATGGGGTATTGGGCACCTAAACTGGTGGAAGCAGGGGCATCTATAGTGGGGGGGTGCTGTGGCACTACGCCCGCCCATATAAAAGTAATTAGTGAAGCTGTGAAGAATATGAACCCTATAGCAAGAAAAAAATTGCCTAAAGGAGTTCGGTTGGCATCCCGCAGTAAAAGCATTTGGTTAGGAAAAGACCACAAAACAGTATTAATTGGCGAGCGAATTAATCCTAGTGGTCGTAAAACTATGGCAGCTGAAATTAAGGCAGGAGATTTTACTTCTGTAAAAAGAGAGGCCTTAGCACAAGTTGCAGCTGGGGCAGGCGTTTTAGATATTAATATGGGGGTCCCGGGTATGGAGCAACGAGAGCTTATGGGGCAAATCATTGGCGATTTAGCTATGTTAGTGGATGTGCCTTTTTCCATTGATAGTGTAGAACCTGACGTTGTGGAAGCCGGGCTTAAAAGTTTTGCCGGCAGGGCTTTAATTAATTCAGTTAGCGATAAAGCAGGGGTTAAGGAAAAGATATTTGCCTTAGCAAAAAAATATGGGGCAGCTGTTTTAATTCTACCTTTAGGTGAAAATGGGTTGCCTAAAACTGCGACCGAACGCGTAGCTATTGCCCAAAAATTAATTACAGAAGGAAAAATGGCTGGTTTGCAAGATGGGGATTTTATGCTGGATCCTTTAGTCTTGACCGTTGCTTCTGATGGGCAAGCACCAGTAGAGACTTTAAAAACATTGCGAGAATATGCCAGAATTTTTGGCTATCCTACAACCATGGGACTTAGCAATGTTTCCTTTGGCCTACCTGGCCGAGAATATATTAACGCAGCATTTTACGCGTTGGCTTTGGCAAGTGGTTTGAATGCACCTATAGTTAATCCTTGTAATGCTAAAATACAAGATATGACATCCGTAACTGATGTGCTTTTGGGCTTTGACAGCCAAGGGGTTAACTATAGCAAGAATTATGTAGAGGTAAATGTTAAGAAAACTACAGTAAAGGTAGCAGAGCAAGATACATTGAGTGCCCTTGCACAATCTGTTATGAATGGGGAGAGAGAGCGAGCTGCTCAGCAGGCGTTGCAAGCATTGCAGGAAGGGTACGGCCCCGGAGAAATCACCACAAATGCATTAATTAAAGGTATGAATGTTGTTGGGGAAGATTTTGGAGCAGGGCGGACTTTTTTACCACAAGTAATGTTGGCTGCAGAAGCGATGAAAAGTGCCTTTGATGCACTAAAAACTAAAATAAATGTAGAAGATTTGCCCTATATGGGTAAAGTTATTTTAGCTACTGTCAAGGGTGATGTGCATGATTTGGGGAAAAACATAGTGGGAGCACTTTTATCTAATAGCGGGTTTACTGTTATAGATTTGGGTAAAGATGTAGAAGCAGAAGTAATTTTGGCAGCAGTAGAAAAGGAAAAACCTGATATCGTAGGGCTTTGTGCTTTGATGACAACCACATTAGGAGCTATGGAAGACACCATAAAGTTGTTACAAGGGAAAAACAAAGCAATTATCATGGTTGGAGGAGCAGTACTAACTCAAGAATACGCAAAAGAAATCAACGCAGATATATATGCTGCTAATGGTGTACAAGCCGTTAAGCTGGCGGAAAAAGCAATAAAGCAAAGCAAGGAATAATTTCAGTACTATAAAACCCGTAGTGAATTTAAAGAGGAGGAATATATATGACGAAAGAACTACATATGGAAGATTTCAATTTTGATAAAGAAGCGGAGAAAATTTGTCGTTGGGGAGCTGCTAGAGCTAGCGTTATAGTAGTTACGCCACTGCTTGGAACTGTTGCTCTTATGGCTAATGAAGTGTACATGATTATGCGCTTGGCGGATATGCGAGGAGAAAAGTTAGAAGAAGGCGCTGTTACAGGATTGTTAGGTTCTTTAGGGGCAAGTTTTGTAGGGCAAACTTTATTTACTCTTATTCCTTTTGCTCCAGTGCAAATTCCCTTAGCTGTTGCTGTTACCTATGGTGTTGGTAAAGCTGCTAATGCTTGGCTTAAAGCTGGTCGCCCGGAAGATATTGCCCAGTTTAAAGAAATTTTTGATGAAGCACGTGATGAAGGTATGAGCAAATTCAAAGATTTTTCTCATATGAATTGTAAAGATACCCCTCTAGGTGATGAAAGCAAAAAGTTTAAATTTGCGGCGGAGCCTATTTTCGATAAAATAAAATATAAAGCAGACATGGCTGCTAATAAGGTGGAAAGCACTTGGAATGACGCCAGACAATGGTTGCAACCATTTCAGGAAAAAAGTAGTCTTTGGTTTTCCGCACAAAAATGGGAAGCAATTTCCCATGGTGGCTTTACAATTCCTTACGACGAAGTGCGTGCTAGACTGGCAGCTTCCCTAGAACATAGTGATTTTGTTTTAAATAGTTTTAATTATTATGACCCAGAGCAAATAGAGCTTGGCGTGGAACATAGTAAGCATGGAAAAATAAAAATATTTCTGTCTATAGAAGAGTTTACGATTACTACGCAAAAAGCTTATATACGCTTAAGGGTCAATGATTTTGCAGTATTGGAAAACGATTTAGCCCAATTAATCATTGAAACCATGGGGACTAAATTAATTATGGCTATAGTTAATGCTATATTTAATGAAACATTAGTAGCTAAAGAAGATTTTTCTTGTAATTACTATGATAGTTTGCTTGAAGTACACTTTACCAAGC
>Ga0172378_10005982_pt1 | contig 11364 bp, 11 predicted proteins | sample GrowelOW332metaG_FD_119755 | JGI IMG/M metagenome (GOLD analysis project Ga0172378, IMG submission 119755) | Groundwater microbial communities from an aquifer near a municipal landfill in Southern Ontario, Canada - Pumphouse #3_1 metaG | ecosystem: Environmental > Aquatic > Deep subsurface >... | reverse complement strand
CTGGTTGTCTTAGATATTGTTTTCTTGCCCGTGGTCTTTGTTGTCTTCGTTGTCTGCTTCTTGACAGTACGTTTCGTCTGTGCCGGAAGTGTAACCGTCAAAGCCAAGGCAAATAATATAACTAAATAACGTCTCATTTAAAAGTTGAATAGTTTACTCAAAATATCCTTTACTTCAATCTTTCTATACCGGTCAGAAACCGTTGTCAATTCATCCCAATTGCTATCTGTCGTCACCTGATCTATGTCTAGTATAACCTGACCTTGTTTCTTAGTAGTAGTCGCTGTCGTCATGAAATCAATCGTTTGCAAGGCCGGGAACTGTTTCACCCCAACTGGCATAAAACGCTGATAGTTCCATGTCAAAGTTGACTGTCCATGGTTTGAACTGACATAATTGACAATGGACGACAGAATCTGGCCATTGGCCTTATTGGCATTCCATCTGTAGGTGATGTTGCCGTTCTTCAACGAAACCGGTATTGTTGAACCGGTTGAATTCAAGTCTACACTAAAATTTTTGAGGTCCGGTTCACTAACGTTTTGTTGACCTGGCACCAATAGCATATTCCAGAAAAATGCTTGCAGACTATAAAAGCTCAATCCGTTGTTCTTCAAAAAATCCAACTGACTGTAGTCAGCCTTCACGTACTCTTTATGTAACCTGTCAATAACCAGTACGTAATCGGGTGTAAACTCTACTCGACCCACTTCAGAACCCAGCAATGGTATAAACACCTGTAGCCTGATAACCTTATCCTTCCGCATATGAATGGAGCCAGGGGCAGAGATATTCTTGTCGCCAGTCTTCACCGAAAATGACATATTGCCAACGATATTCTGTGCATAAACCCGCTGGTCTGATACTTTTTGAACAAAAGAAAGAGCTTTCAGATCTTGCGACATACCCGTTTCTACCTTGGGTTGTACTGTATTGTCAGGCTGCTTAACCGCCACAACGGCTCTCTTTGAAGCACAAGACGATAGTATCAAGACAGCACTAAACAGCGCCCAAGCGATGATGTTTCGTTTCATTTTGCTAAATATTTCTTCAGTTTTATTTTTCTTTCAATCAATGCTTTCTCGTCTTTACCCACTATTTTCACAGCCTGGTTCCAGTACTGCAAGGCTTGATCTATTTGACCATTCATGGCATAGATATCCCCGGCATGCTCGATGATAACACCACTTTGTGTCGAGTCTGTATCATTTTTCAATGCCTGATCGATATAGATTTTGGCCTCTGAGTACCGTTTTTGCATGAAAAGAATCCATGCATAAGTATCGAGATAAGTAGCATTTTTAGGTTCTGCCTTTACCGTTTTATAGCTCATCTGTTCGGCTTTCTGCAAGTTCTTTCCTCCTATACTCAAAAAATAGGCATAATTGTTGAGACAAGAGATGTTGTCATCTTTCCAGTGCAGGCAACTATCATATGCGGCAAAAGCAGCCTTTTCGTCGCCTTGTTGATGTAGCAGATCACCCATCATTCCATAAAATTCACTCACCAGTCCAGCATCGCTTTGACTATTGATGGCACTGACGCCTCTTTTTAGGGCATCGATGGCCGGCTGTGTCTGGTCTTGTTGAAAATAAGACCAAGCCATATAATAATAATACGCCATTTCATCGGGCGTGAATTGAGCACCTTGCTTGCACAACTCTATAATCTTGTTCCAGTTTTTATCATTGACATAAGAACGCAGTAAGGTTAAACGGGCACTAGACCTGTCTGGGGCAATATCCAAAACCCGCTGCAAGGCAGCATTGACCTGCTCCTTGGGCAGTTTCTTCAAATTCATGTAAGCTGCGGCTACTTCAGCCACATCCGCATCTTTGGGATTAGCCTTTATCACCTTGTCGAACAAATTCAGCACTTCTGTACTGTCGCCATGCTGGCGTTCATTGTCCTCAATGAGTTGTTGTAACAGAGACAACTTTGTTTTAGAATCGATTTGCTGACTGTTCAGAATCTCATTTCTTAGCAAGATAGCCTTTTCTTTTTCGCCTGTTTCTTGATAATAATCATAAAGCGACAACTGTACAGAAGAATTCTCAGGCTCTTCCTTTAAGGCCTTCATGTATATTTTATACGCTTCTTTTTGACCATCGTTCTGCATGAGCCAGTTTCCCAACATCACCCGATAATTGATCTCATTGGGATGCGTTTCAGACAGGGACTTCAACGTATTGTATGCTGCCTTCTTATCGCCCTTCATCTCATAAACGCCCATTTTCGACAGGGTCAGTTCTTCACTAACACCATCGGATTGTTCAATGCGGTCGAGTGTATACAGCATTTTGTCATATTCTTTCTGCTGATTATACAACTGTAGCAACAATCTCAGTACGTCGGTCCGTTCATGGTTCCCTGCAAACAACTTCTCATAAGCAGCAATAGCCTTGTCGTAAGCTTTCGTGCCAATGTAATATTGCGCAACACTCTCCTGATAAGTACTGTTTTCTGGGCGCAATGATGCTGCTTTCTCCAAGCTTGCCAAGGCCAAGCTATCGTTGTTCATTTCGGAGAAATAACGAGCCTGTGCAAAGTAAACTTCAGGTGCATTGGGGTTGATTCTCAAGCAATGCCGCAGCAAATCGAAAGCAACATCCAAATGACCGGCATTCTGTTGCTGTGTCGCCTCGAGAAAAAAGTAATCAAAACGTCTTTGATCGTTGTAAGAAAGTGATTCTTTGGGTTGATTTCCAACAGACATATCAATCCGGTTTGCACGGGCAAACAAAGGAATCACAAATGAGGTCATCACCCATCCGAGAACAACCCATACAACATATTTTCTGGAATTCAATTTCAAATTTTATTCTTTGAGTTTTTTTACACTATATGACACCCGTGTGGCCATAGCCTCCGGTCCCACGCTCGGTATCTTCCAGCTCGTCAACAATGGTAAATGTACCCTGTTCATACTTGGAAATAATCATCTGGGCAATTCGTTCGCCGTCATTGATAACGAAATCCTCTCGAGACAAGTTAACCAACAGAACCATAATCTCTCCGCGATAATCGGCATCAATGGTACCGGGAGAGTTCAATACAGTAATACCATGTTTCAACGCTAACCCGCTTCTTGGACGGATTTGCGCCTCATATCCTTCGGGCAATGCAATGTGAAGACCTGTTTTAATTAATTTTCTCTCCAAGGGCTTTAGCACAACCTGCTCGTCCAGATTAGCCCTCAAGTCCATACCGGCACTCTGGCTGGTGGCATATGCGGGCAATTCCTGATGACCAGAATTCACTACTTTGATTTGTACCATACTATCGAAATAAATGCAAAAATAGCGAATAATCGCCACAATGCGTTATCTTTACATTGAAAAAACCAACTAATTACACATTTTTAGATTACTTTTGTGATATGAATTGGCAAAAACTGATAACGAACAAACGCCTTGGTCAAGAGGTTAAACACCCCGAGCGGTATGATGACCGTTCAGAGTTCAAGCGTGATTATGACCGGTTGATTTTCTCGGCTCCATTTCGAAGGATGCAGAACAAGACACAAGTCTTTCCCTTACCCGGATCGATTTTTGTCCACAACCGTCTGACACACTCTCTCGAGGTGGCCAGTGTCGGGATGTCGCTCGGAACAGATGTGTCGGTAAGGCTTTGCCAAAAACATCCCGAGCTGAGCGATACACTATTCGAACAGATTGGAACCATTGTTAGTGCAGCCTGCCTGGCACACGATATGGGTAACCCCCCGTTTGGGCACAGTGGCGAAAAAGCCATCCAATCTTTTTTCACAGAAGGTGCCGGCAAACCACTTCAGAAACAGGTCTCACACCGTTTTTGGGATGACATCACTCATTTTGAAGGCAACGCCAATGCCTTTCGTCTGCTGACTCATCGTTTTATCGGTCGACGCATCGGGGGGTATGTCATGACCTATTCTACCTTGGCCAGTATCGTGAAGTATCCTTTTGCCAGTAGCCTAGCAGGCAGACATGGAAAATTTGGCTTTTTCGCTTCAGAAGAAGACACATTTGTCAAAATTGCTGATGAGCTTGGCCTGCAGAAATTATCTGAAAAGGGGGCACCTGTTCGTTATTCACGACACCCATTGGTATATCTCGTTGAAGCTGCAGATGACATTTGTTATGAAATCATGGATATCGAAGATTCCTTCAAACTAAAGATCTTGACATTTGAAGAAACAGAATGCCTGCTCATGAACTTCTTCAGCGAGGATATCCAGCAACACATCCATCAACGAATAACCGACGAAGGCCTTACAGACGACAACGAAAAAGTGGTCTATATGCGTGCTTCAACAGTAGGGAAATTAGTAAACGAATGTGTGGAAGCCTTTGTTGAAAACGAGGATGCTATCCTGAACGGAACCTTTCAAGGAGGTTTGATTGACCATATCAGCGACATTCCGAGAAAGGCGTACAAGCATTGCAGCGACATGTCATATCAAAAGATTTACAATAGTAAACCGGTATTGGATGTAGAACTGAGCGGTTATAAAATCATGCAGACATTGATGGAAACCCTCATCGAGGCTGTTACCCACCCAGAGCGCTTCTATTCACAGCAGCTGGTTCGACGGGTCAGCAGTCAATATGATATTAACAGCGAAAACTTGGAAACACGTATCATGGCGGTTATCGATTACATCAGCGGTATGACTGATATTTATGCACTAGATATCTACCAAAAAATGAATGGAACAGCATTGCCCATCATCTAACACTCTTCTGTAAAATAAATTGCCAACGTGCAAGATTCTTCTCTGCCGTACGTTTCATAAAAGAAGAGAACACAGACTATGAGAAAAATTTTATTGCCTTTCTTGATCATGATATTGCCCCTCATGGCTGCAGCACAGATAAAATGGGACGTAAAAATCGGAGTAGGAACGAACTTAATCATCGCTAATAGCGGCGAAGATCCCTGTCTATCATACAAGCTGGGAGGCGGAGCTAACATTCCGTTGGGCAAAGGATGGCAATTGAATCCGGCCCTCTACTATTCTAAAAAAGGATTCGGTTTCGACGGATTTTTTGGGAATGAACAGATTTCCGAAGCCCGATACCGTGTGGGATTACACTATCTGGAGCTGCCGGTCAATGCCGGTTATCGCATATCCTTAGGCAAGGAAGCCGGCATATTGATGTATATGGGACCACACGTTGCTTACGGTCTAAGCGGAAAAGCAACGGTAAAGTCGACGAATAGCAGTTACCGGCACACGTTTAAGGAAAATCTCTTCAACGAATCGTCTGACTTATTCAATGCATCTTACAACGACCGGCAACATTTGGTAACATTACCCAAACTAAAAAGGATGGAGTTTGGCATTCAAAGCGGCGTAGAACTGGATTTCAACCGTTTTCTTTTTGGCGTGGATGTTGGTTACGCCCTTACATCGCTTGCTAATCAACCTCTCGTTGATAACGACCTATACTTGAATATAATAAATGCATTATTATTTGCGAGGACCACGCCTCACAATGTTAATGTACAATGTACCATCGGCTATCGTCTTTAAAAACAAAACCGAATCATTGAGGGGAAGAAATACAAAAGCATGCAAATTGATGAGCAAAAGTATGCAAATTGCATCGCAATATACATGGTTTTGACCGGCAATAGACACGATATTGCAAACCTGCCAATACCAACAACTTGGTAAAGGCCGTTATTTTACCTTGTAAATGATTTGATTTTGCCCGGAAGTTATTTCCAATCGATTGCGGTTTTCTTTGATGAAGCTATCGATATGGCGCACCCTTTTATCTTCCAAAATTTCGTCGACAGCAATCAGGATACCCGTTTCTTCAACATCACCAAAGCCGTAATTGATGGCTGTACCAAACAATTTCATTGTTGGACTCAAACTCATGTAGGCATTGACAAGAGGTGGAATATTGTATTCTAAAAGTCGGATTTCCTTGTTCAGGATACGATAGTCTTCTTTAAAATCGTCTTTGCAGAATAAAGCCCCCAGAACTTTAGGATCTTCTTCGATCCGCAACGGTTTTAAAGGCACGATGAGCTGCTCTTTATCACCAAAATGTTTTTGCAGAAAATACAAAATCATATCGCGGCCTTTGCGAATATACGATGGATACATCGTCATTTTCCCAAAGAAATATTTAACCTGAGGATTTAATACAATCAAGGCTCCCAAACCATCCCAGAGGTTGTCGAGTGCAAAGATACTCTTGCTGTTGCTGCGCACACTTTGATATTCCAAAGAAACAAACGAACGGCCCAGCTCAACAGTATAGGGCATGTAATCTTTCAAGAACTTATCAGAAAAATGAAAAAGATGACTCGTAGCCAGTTTAGGTTGACCTTCATCGTCGAGTTCCCAATCGCTTCCAAAGATATATCGGTATCCTCCAATAATCTCATCGGCATCTGGATTCCATACAATCAGTTGTTTATAGCAATTCTCGCATGTATCATATTCATCAATATCCATTGATAACCCTGTTCCACCACCAGCATTACGGAAGGCAATTTCTCTTAAACGGCCAATTTCTTTCATCACATTAGGTGAATCGTGAGCTGTAACAACAAAAATTTTGTTATGACTCTTATTAGTCATTCTGAGCTGTTTCTCCGGTGTCAGTTCAGCTATCAACAGCTCTTTTTCAATGGGTGGGATAATGTCTTGTACCATTTATTTCCTAGAATGTATGCGAAGAGAGACTCAGTATGATGCGAAAAAACATCCATTACCACCATCAATCAACGCCTCTTGTTTTATTTTATTTTATATATCGGGCCGCCTTATCCTGTCACGTTAAAGTTGGTAAACCCTGTCATAAACATATTGAGCCCATTCCTGGGGTGTTTTGCTCTTGTCAAAGGTCTGCCAAGGGATTGGTTTTCCTATAGAGATATGAAATGTTTGGTGTACATTTTTGTACATTTCATCCACCAAGAATATCATTGCGACATTGAACTTTAAGTGCAACGCCTTACAAATATTAGCAATACGATAAAACTTGTCTGAGTTTTGCCCGCTGAAGTGGATCGGAACCACATCGCGCTGGTATTCGACACTTTTAGCAACAAAGGTTTTTTTCCATGCAACATCACGAATCAAGCCGTTTAGCTTTCTAGAACATAGCCCAGCAGGGTACATCAGCATGTGATTGTCGCTTTGAAATCCGGCCTCAACCATCGCAGGGAAATTCCTACTTTGTTTTCCGGTCTTGTTGATTCCTATACTTACAGGCTTTAAGCCAGGCAGGTTTAACAGCAAGTCATTGACCAGATATCTGAAACGTCCATCATAATGACGACCGATGATAGATCCTAAGGCAACGCCATCCGCACCACCTAAAGGATGATTTGAGACGAAAGTATAGAGTTTTCCATCATCTTTGTCGGGAAGATTTTCCATGCCATCAATCTTCAGATTCATATCCAAGTATCGAACGCACTCTTCCAACCACTCAGTTCCAGAAAGCGACCTGCTTTCCCATAGAAAACGATTGATTTCATCTTCATGAATAATATGCTTCAACCAATTGAGAATAAAATGGGGGATATATTTCATCCTGCCACCCATTTTATGATGAAGTATTTCTTCTATATTGATGGTTTTCTTAATATCTTCAGCCATTCTAGTCTAAACTATTGCCATGCAAAAATAACATAACTTTTTGTATTATATCTCACCTTTCAACTAAAATGTTCAAAAAAATAACATTTCAATAATGTTTCAATTGCAAAAAGTTCCTAATTGTTATTTGAACCAGCAGGTAATAAAGAATCGCTGGCATCTCATTTCTACAGGAACCCAAACTATGCTCAAACAATAACACTTGTTAAATAACTTAAAAATATGCCTTCTCCCTCATTTTTAATACAAAAGTGGGGAAATGTGGTGAATTTTATGTACCTTTGACTGCTGATATATTTTTCATATATAAGAGGTACACATGCGATTTTTAGGAAACATCATGGCAAAAGTTGATGCGAAAGGTAGAGTATTCTTACCTTCTGCATTCCGCAAGATTCTACAAATGAATGAAGAGGAGAATCTGATTTTGCGGAAAGATGCATTCGTGTCTTGCCTTACCATCTATCCGGAATCGGTGTGGAACAAGCATCTAGATGTGCTGAGAGCTCGTTTATCTCGCTGGGATGCACAAGAACAACAGATTTTCAGACAATTTGTATCCGATGCAGAACTGCTGACGCTCGATAACAACGGGCGCTTTCTGATTCCCAAAAGATATTTAAATATGGCAAACATTCAACAGAATGTAAAATTCATTGGAATGGATGATACCATAGAAATCTGGTGCAGCGAAGCGACAGAAAAACCGTTCATGGGATCTGAAGAATTTGGAGCAGCTTTGGAAAATATGATGAATACTGCAAAAGACATTAACAAAGAAGCTTAAGAGCTCATGGAATTAAAGACAGCAGAGACATATCACATTCCTGTTCTTCTTGAAGAGAGTGTCGCAGGACTCAACATCCATCCGGACGGTATATACATTGACGTTACCTTCGGAGGGGGCGGTCATTCGAAATATATATTGTCTCAACTCGGTGAAAAAGGTCATTTGTTTAGTTTTGACCAAGATGCTGATGCAGAAAACAACTTAAGCTTAGAATCAAATACTGTCTTAAAACAGAAAAATTTCACATTTGTGCATTCTAACTTCAGGTATCTGAAAAATTGGATGCAATATTATCAAATTGAGCACATCGACGGTTTATTGGCTGATCTGGGTATGTCGAGTCATCATCTCGATGACGAAAGCAGAGGATTTTCCTTCAGATTCGATGCCCCACTTGATATGAGAATGAACAAAAATGCACACTTGTCAGCCGCAGATGTAATCAACAACTATGAGGAAGAGCGACTGGCAGATGTTTTTTTTCTATATGGAGAATTGAAGAATTCACGAAAGATCGCAAACACACTAGTCAAAGCAAGAAAACAAAAACCGATCGAAAATACGCAAGATTTATTGAAATGCATTGAGCCTCTGTTCCGCAAAGAGCATGAAAAGAAAGAATTAGCAAAGGCTTTTCAGGCTCTTCGAATTGAAGTCAACCGCGAAATGGATGTATTAACTGAAATGCTTACCAGTGCAACCGAGCTACTTCGAGAGGGGGGAAGACTTTCGGTGATTACCTATCATTCTCTTGAAGACCGTATTGTAAAGAATCTGATGAAAAGTGGCAATGCAGAAGGGAAAATAATCCAAGACTTTTATGGTAGAACAGAAAGTCCTTTCAAGTTAATCAATAATAAAGTCATCGTCCCGAGTCAAGAAGAACAGCTGCAAAATCCACGCAGCAGAAGCGCCAAACTTAGAATTGCCGAAAAGAGATGAAACAAGATATCCAAGAACAAAATGATAAGGACACCCTTGATAATCGAGAAAAGCTAAAACTCGACCAATCAGCTTCAGAAGCAAATCTTCCTTCAAGCAAAGAAGAAGAGTTGCCTACCCTTCAAGAAGTTATCAAGGAACAGGCTCGTGAAGAAGAGGCTCCTTTGTCAAAAAACTTCACGCTTAGGAAGATTTTGGGAGGTGATATTCTGACTACTTCTACGATCAGAAAACAAATTTGGGTATTACTTCTCATCACGTTCTTTATCATCATTTACATTTCCAATCGATATAGTGTACAGCGAAACTTGATAAAAATAGATAAACTTCAACAAGAATTAAAGGATGCTCGGTACAAAGCACTTTCTACTAGTAGCCAACTCACAGAAAAAAGTCGTGAGAGCAATGTCCTGGAATTATTGAAAAACAATCAGGACAGTGTTCTTAAAATAGCCAACCAGCCACCCTATATCATTACCGTTCCATCAGAATGAACAAGTTTGACAGTAAAAAAATAATGCCCCGTTATTTTTCCCTCGCCATCATTATGACGTTGATATCGCTTTTTGTGATTGGGAAAACACTGTACATCATGACAGTAAAAAGGGATTACTGGACAAAAGTAGCTGACCGTGTCAAGAAAGATAGCGTTGACGTTAAGCCTATGCGTGGAAATATTCTGAGTTGTGACGGCCAATTGATGGCTAGTTCGCTGCCAGAATTCAAGATTTACATAGATTTCAAACAACTAAAAGAAGCCAAGAAAGACTCTCTATGGAATGCGAAACTGGATTCTATTAGTAATGGGTTATCTCAAATTTTCCCGGAGCAATCGGCCTTAGCCTTTAAGACAGATCTTGAAAAAGGACGAAGAGAACAAAGTCGTCACTGGCCGATCTGGAAGAAACGAATCGACTATAATTCATTTACAGAGGTAAAAGCCCTGCCAATTTTCAGATTATCCAGGTTTTTAAGTGGGTTCCATTTCGAGGAATTCAATGCCAGACGAAGACCGTATGGTTCATTAGCAGGACGTACTGTTGGAGAAATGTTTGGTGCCAAAGACACTGCACGGTTCGGTCTTGAATTATCATACGACTCGATATTACGTGGAAGGAATGGTATTGTTCACAGACGTAAGGTCCTGAATAAGTTCCTAAACATTATGGATACACCACCAATAGACGGGGCTGATATCATCACAACCATTGATGTTGGAATGCAGGACTTATCAGAGCGCGCTATCATTGACGAATTAAAAGAAGTCGATGGAAATGTTGGTGTGGCTGTGATCATGGATGTTGCAACCGGTGATATCAAAGCTATTGTCAATATGGAACGTTGTATCGATGGTGAATATCGTGAAATCAAGAATCATGCCGTAAGCGATTTGATGGAGCCTGGATCGGTATTTAAAGTAGCATCATTGATGGTTGCCTTGGATGAAGGAGTTGTCGACACAACAGCCCGAGTAGAAACTGGAAGTGGTGTTTGGCCTATGTATGGTCGAAAGATGAAAGACCACAACTGGCATCGTGGTGGATATGGCACCTTGACCTTACCACAGACGCTTCAATTCAGTTCAAACATTGGAGTTAGTCGCATCATTGACGATCATTATAGAAACGATCCAGAGAAATTTGTCAGAGGGATTTACAGAACAGGTTTGGCAGACTCGCTGCATATCCCACTGGTGGGCTCATCTCCAGCTGTTATCAGAATGCCCAAAAAGAACGGAAAAGGGCAGTGGATCAATTGGAGCAAGACTGCACTACCATGGATGAGTATCGGTTATGAATCTCAAATACCACCTATTTCTACGCTAACATTCTATAATGCGATCGCGAACAATGGGAAAATGATGCAGCCTAGATTTGTAAAACAAGTTGTCAAAGACGGTGAGGTACTGATTGATTTTCCACCAAAAGTGATGCGTTCTCAAATCTGTAAGCCCAAAACCTTGGGTGAAATCCAAACGATTTTGGAACAAGTTGTCAGTATCGGACTTGGAAAGAAAGCTGGT
>Ga0172378_10005981_pt1 | contig 11367 bp, 13 predicted proteins | sample GrowelOW332metaG_FD_119755 | JGI IMG/M metagenome (GOLD analysis project Ga0172378, IMG submission 119755) | Groundwater microbial communities from an aquifer near a municipal landfill in Southern Ontario, Canada - Pumphouse #3_1 metaG | ecosystem: Environmental > Aquatic > Deep subsurface >... | reverse complement strand
TTATTATTAACTAAAAGTGCTTGAAAACAGCCATATTGCTTATTTGTATTAGCTGACATCGCAAGCCTCTGTTCCCATGTAAATTTAAAGTTTTTAGCTCCAATGTGACCCGCTTTATCTGCTGGAATACTTCTCGTTATAGATGGACCGTGATAAACATTCCCCGAACCAAAAGACTTTCCCGAAAGCAATGTATTTCCCCATTCATCCGCCACTGTGTCAACAGTTCCCATATGGAAAACCGTTGGCGTCTCGAAACCCGTATTAACAGCCCATTTAGACTGCGTATCCGCGTCCCAAGAGGTCAGTGGATCACTTATTAGTAACTGAGATTGTGGATATTCTAAGTAATCCATAACGTCAACATTTCCTATTTGTATGACCTTTTCACGATCATTAAAAAACGAAACAAAACCGCAATCACCTTCAGCCACAACTGTACCATCATCATTCTTGATAGCCTCGGGAAATTTAGCCTCTAATATTGGAAATGTCTTATAGGTTCCCTGATAATTTAGGGCAAAAGTCGTAGCATTATCTAAATTAGGTGTTATCTCAAATTCTTCTACGGAATACTTAAATGGATCAAAACAAGTAAATTCTATTTCGGAAGTAATTGCGTTTTTACCGGTAGAAACATCCGCCATATTCGACGGGGTTCCAATAAAGTATTTGTCACTTTCATCTGCAAAAATTAGTTGTGCATTTTCAGTATTAAGAATTGAATTTAGCTTATTAAAAGCGCTCCTAAAGTCTACATTATTCTTTGTAATTAGCTGATATCCAACCGTTATTGTTCTCGCTGGATATCGTTTGTTTTTAAATATAGAACCATCTTTAATACCTGTTTCGTACGAATCAATAATAGGGGATAACATTTCTCTGCCTTGAACATATAATGTTTGATATCCCTCTACTTGATTCTCTATATATTCTCCATTTAATTTTAAAGCCTCAGAAGGAATCGCTATCCCCCCTGAGGTTTCATTAACATCTATAAAGTTATACATTTTCCCTCCTACACGATTCCTTTTTTTCTATCTGCTCGTTTTTGCCTTTTGTTCAATTCTTCCTCTGTATAAGGTGCTGTTATTTTTGCCACTTCTTTGCCATCAATATCTACTGGAACAACTATTGTATATTCAGTATTTCTGTAATATTCATAATCATCCGATAGTGTTGAACTCATTGAACCTGAGTATGCTAGATCTGGACCTGTAGCCATTAGTGGTGCCTCTGCCAATTTTGCAGCTGAATGCTTAACAAAATTAAGCATACCCAAAATACCATTACCAAAACCTTCGCCCCAGTAGCGACCTAATTTACCCGAAACCTTTGATGGTGAATGTATCTTTGCTTCGGCTCTAATTGCTTTATCTGCGGCGGCTGCTAACTGTGCTGCTATACCTCTAACATAACCTAACTTAGATGCCATACCACGACCTAACCCTGCACCTATCTGTGCACCTGCTGAATATGCACCCGCGCTTCCACCTTTTAAAGTACTACTTATTGATTTTACTGCCGATGATGCTGCAGTTTTTGCCGAATTCAATCCTTTTGAAAGTCCATTTTTAAAATTACTGCCAACCTGTCGCCCGGAGGATGTTGCTGAAGATGCCGCTCCTGAAAATGCTGATTTTAATGCGCTCATTGCTGATTGTGCTTTGCTTCCTATTGTTTGCAGTCCTGCGTTGACTACGTTAACAGCTGAAACCATTGAAGATAGTGACTTCTCTGCACTCTTCGCATTTTTGGCAATGGATTTCATCGAACTATTAACTATTTTTGTTGCCAATGCAAGCGCCCCCATGCCTAATGCTAACGCGGCAAAACCTATTGCCGCAATTCCTGCCGCTATGCCTGCAGCTCCGACACCAAGCGCAAATATTCCCATTGCAATGCCTAATGCGGCTATTGCAACTGCACCCGACGTTCCAAACTGAACAACCGTTGGCAATACTCCCGCTACAGTTGCAAGCCCTTTAGCGGCCATATATGCTCCCATACCTACAAGAAATATTGCAACTCCAAATGCTAATATTCCTATAGCACCCGCTGTTAAGACAGGTCCTAACACTGCAAACGCTCCTGCAAGCACTATTATTACCCCCGCAAGAGCTGCAAGACATGCAACTGCAGGTGTTCCTGCCTCTGCTAATCGAATTGCCGCGTCAACTAATAATGTCATTCCTTTGGCTATCATAAAAATACCTAACCCTATTAAGGCTATTCCTGCGCCTACCATAAGAACTGCCGCACCAAATGCAAGAAAACCAACCGCACCTGCGGTCAATGCTGGTCCTATAACTGATGCGCCAAAGGCAAGCCCTGCTAGTGCTGCTATCATTCCAAACATCACAGCTATTGCCGCACCTCCTGCATTTGCTACGGTAACAGCTGCTTTTGCTATTATGTAAAACCCTGTAGCTATCATTAAAACTCCTGCACCTAATGCCATGAACGCTAATGCTGCTTGCATAACCTGTCTACCTGATGTTTGTGATGCAGTTCCTGTTGCGGTTTCTCCTGCCGCAACCCCGAATAATTTTGCACCAATTTTTGATAAACCCAGTGATGCCAATTTCCCTATTGAAGAACCGAATACTTTTACCGCAGGCGCTACCTTTGATACCACCTTAAAGGCAATAAATCCTGCCGCTAACTTAGGAAGTTGCGCTATTAAAACAGCGATTCCCTCCGAGTGCTTAGTACAAAAACCTGCAAAGCTCTTTATTGCCGCACCCGCTATATTCATTATAGTGGTAAAGCTCGCAAGAAAGCCCTCTGATTTTGGTAGCTCTCCAAGACTGGTACTTATAGCGCTTACTGCCCCGCCTATCGCTGTCCCGACTCCGCTAAAAGCTTCTTTAGCCGCTGAGGCATATTTGCCCATGCGTGCTAATATTTTGCCTACTTTATCCCCTAGAGCATTCGCATCAATGCTTCCGACTGCCGACATTATTCCTGTCACCGCCGAAATTCCTTTTTTAGAGACTGCATCAAACGCTGGACCTAATTTTACTGCAACTGTAGCTTGTAAACCATCAACTGCCTCTCCTACTGTTTTATAATTTGTGGCTAATTTCATTAATGACTTATCATCCGCACACTCTTGAATAGCTTGGAAAAAATCGTCTGTTGCTACAGTTCCATCCTGAACATTTTTAACCAACTCCTGTGTAGACATTCCCATTTTTTTTGCTACTTTAGATATGCCCGCAGGTGTCTGTTCTAACATTAACTTAAAATCTTGCCATGCTACCGTTGGTTTCGCCGCCATTTGCGTTGCCTGAGTAGACATTGTTTTCATCGCTTGTGTTGGATTTTCTGCCGCCGCCGCTACTGCTCCGAAACCTTTAACCAATTTTGCAGTTCCTTTTGTCCCAACTGCATCTAATTGTGAAAACGTCGAAGCCATATCTGATGATGTATAAACTGTTTTAGCGGCAAAATCCTGCAGTTCTTTCTTTGTTGCGCTAATTTCTTTCCTTGCATGTCCGTTCATTTCCATATTTGCACTAAATTGCTTCCATGCTTTACTATTAGCAGAAATCTGTGTTCCTAAGTCCCTAAAACTATTTCCCACGGCATTAACAGCTTTAGTTCCTATTGCCATCATGACACCAAACCCTAAACCACTTTTAATTTTTGAACCTAACGAATCCGTAGCCTTCATAGCCGATTTCATGCTGCTTGAGAATCCTTGATCAGTCGCAGATAAAACTGCTTTTACTGCATAACTCTCTGCCATATTTAGCTCCTTTCTTTTAGATGTTTACTCAACATATCGAACCGGCTCGATTTCTTGTCGTTATTTTTATATCTGCTTAAGATTTCTTCATAGTCATAAAACGCTTTAAATGTTCTATATACCGGTCTTTCTTTGTTTTTTCCCGCCTTTTTTTTACCTTGCACCGCGAAATTTAAGAATGCTTGTAAATGATTCCTATAATCTTTGTCAATCTGCTTTAAGTTCTCTGCTTCCATTAATAAATTGTATTCCGCTAAAGTTAGGCGATCTACTTCATCAAATGTTTTTAAATTGAAATATCTAAAACAATTCAGAGCAACTTCGTTGTAAAATTCTTCAAAAGTTTTGAATGCTTCTACTGGTTTTCCTCCTGTGCTTTCAGTGCCGTCATTATTGTCTTGTAAAAGCCTGCCGTAGCGTTGGCTTTTTTGATAAAATTTAAGACTTCTTCAAACACCTCTTCGATATTAGTTTCTTCATCTTCAATAAAAGCATCTAATATTTCCATGTTTAATCTTGGTTTCTCCGTTTTATTCGCTACAAGAATAGCCTCTTCCAGTGCCTCAATATCTCCGTCAATAATCTTAGCTATTGCATATCTTGCACCAATGTTTTCTCTAACATCCTTCATTCCTTCTACTGCTACCGATGTTCTTTTGTTCATTTCTCTTTCAAATCCCATTCCAAACTTTAATGGATATGCTATGCCACTTATTATTATTTCGTTCATTTTCTACCTCCCTAATTATAAAAAAAAGGCGGTTAATCCGCCTTACTTTTAAGCTCCTGTTTTTACTGCATCCGCAAATACATAACTTGCGGCTTCTTGCTGTGCTGCTGAAACTGTTACATTTCCACTTTTTCCATTTCCATTAATTCCAAAGGTTAAAGATATTTCTACCATGTCCTCTGCATTCGAAGATCTCTCTATTTCGGTTAAATATCCCTGGAAATATTTTCCTTTAAATTGATTCTCCCCTTCTCCTGCCTCCTCAAGATTAGCTTCCCAAATCTCAATTAACTCGTCTTCATCCAGTGCCGTTTCTAATTCGTCAATCATTGTATCGCCTTTGGCCAATATGGATGTGCACGTAATCTCTGTTTCTGCGGCTGCAGGTGTTCTGATCGAGCCGTCTTTTGTAGTAGTAGAATCCGCATCTTTAGATTTTGTTCTGCCATTCTCTGTAACAAATGCTATCATTGCTCCGTTTTCAGTTGCTGCCTTGCTCAAAATTCTGTATAGATAAACTATTTTCTTTCCGGCTACAGCTTCTGCAAAAATCTGTAAATTAAATCTCTTCATTTTTTCCTCCTAGCTAAAATAAAATTTCACGGTCAAAATGCCGTGAAGTAATGGTTCTTTTGTTGTATTATCACTTATTATTCGTTGAGATATCTCCTGTATATTCCATGCAAAACTGTTTGAATGTTCTAGCTTATAAGCAGTCTGTTTAATGCCTAACATCATCTCAGACACCGTTCCCCGCTGTTTTGTATCATTGTGCCATACATGAATAGTTTGCGTCACATAACCGTGAATAGCAGTCTTATTTGCGGTGTCATTTTGCCAGCTATCTGCCAAATAAACAAATGGATACGGTGTATTTTCAGCTGGTAAACTCCCATCATATACATCGTATCCTAGTGATTCTATTTTTAATTTTAATTCTGTGAATAATTCTTGCTGTGGATCCATTTACTCACCTCATTTCATTAGTTTTTTTAAGTCAGACTTAAATTTTATTCCTACATTATCTAAGGCAGGTTTTAAAAATGGTTGTTCATCCATATAGCGTGTTCCACATTCAACATATTCCGCGTAATCTGCTGTAGGCTCAACCTCGGCAGTCATTCCACCATTTTCTAGTTCGAGACCAATACTTCGCTTAAGAGTACCTCCTACATACCCAGGTATGCCTGTACTTGCAGGTGTTCCAACCGGTGCATTTTCCTGTGCCTGAGTTTGCAAATTTGAACCTCTGTGAGCAACAACCTTTTTAACATCATTCAAGTTACAATTCTTTTTTAACTTTTTTTGTAGCTTTTCCAAGCCTATAATTTTAATGGAACTCATTATTGAACCTCCGATATAAGAAAAATCTGCTTAACTCTCAAATTCCGCTTATAGTCTACTGAATATAACTTTTCGCCTATTCGTATTAAATCAAATGAGTCGTTATAGTGATTCTGTAGCTGAACTGTCAAACTACCCTGTTTAATCTGCCCATAAATCAAATGCATTGTTTCTTCTTTGGTGTCCATTACGGATGCCATGCATTCCATATCTAAAGGTTCTCCGCAGTCATAATTTCCAGTTGTCGGATTATAGGTTTCAGTTCCATTTTTTCTGAAATATATTGATTTATCATATCTCATATGAATCTCACCACACCTTTTTTTGCATTTTCCTTACTGGATTGGTACGCTTCAATATCACTGCTATATGATTTAAAATCGTCATCACTCCAGGACATAGATTCACCTTCCACCGAATGTGATGCCAAACCCTCAGACCCTATACGGTTGAATCTAGCAATTGAAACCTCCGTGACTATATAGCGCAATGTTTCCGGAACTGTTTCAGCCCCACCGAGCAGATTTTTCAACCTAAACTCAGTAAGACTGATTATTCCATTAAGCATTTCATCCTGTGCTGTTGTTCCGTTTATTCCTAATAGTCTTTTAATATCTTCAAGCATTTGAACCTCCTTTTACTCGGAGGCTTCTTCGTCTCCGAGTTCCTTATTATCTTCAGGTGTTGGATTTTCGACCACTTCGATTAATGCTTTACCCTGTTTGTTATCAGCGCTCGATAATTCTGTTATACGTTCCTTGGAGACCTTCAATCCTTTTCTTGGATAAAGATCCCCTATACTATATTCGTGATATAGCATTCCGTTCTTTGTATTCTTGCTATCTTCTAAATCATGGAAATGTTCTACTACCTTAAACATAATTTACCTCCTATGCACCTGTTACAGTTACTTTTAAGACTGCTGGTTTATTTGCTGGCAAAATATATTCGCCTGCTTTACCATGACCCTGCAATGCCACTCCGTCAAAATCTTCTGATTCAATAGTTCTGGCTGTTTCGATTCCAGTAAAAGCTTTGCCTACGCCTTCAATGTATGTATAGATTACTTCATTTGCCGCGAATAGATCCTCTGGCAATTCTTCTATAAGGAAGCCTTTGAATTTTCTAATTTCGTTCTCATCAACATTGGCAGATGAACCTTTAGATGTTGTTGACAGTTTACTATCTACAATAGCAGAATAAACATCTGCTGTTACCTTTGCCTTTAATACTCCAACGGCTTTCATGTTTACGTATTTTTTATGCAATGTATTGAAAACAGTTGCAACATTATCAGCTGTTATTGTTGCTTCTCCAGATGCAACTGCTGTTGCTGCAGCTGAAATAAATGCTGCATGTTTTGTGTTAAATTTATTGATTTTTGCATTGGCCTGCAATTCTAATCTATCCGCTACTGCAACATCAAAATCATTATTGACAGTTGTTCTGTCAATACCTTCATGCATTGCCCATTCCCACGAATAATCAACATCCGTATCCGTGTAAACAATTTCAGTTCTTTCTCCGAATCTCGAAGTAGAACCTGTTCCTGTACCAAATGCAGTATTGGCATCTTTGTTGTACTCGGTACCAACAACAACGGGGATATCAGATGTTTTAACGGAAAACGCAGTATCTTTATGCTGAACTCCATCCTTTGCCTCTAATCCTCCAGCAAAGAAATCACTGAAATAGCTTTTTGTGCCAAAAATAACTTTTAGCAGTTCTTTGAAATCCTTCTGATATACTCTTACTGACACTGCATCAGCAAATATCTGTAAATTAAATTTTTTGTTTTTCATATTATTACCTCTCTATTTTTTTATATTTGGCAATTCGTTTCTGTACTTCAGACATTTCATTGCCCTGATTGTCATAACTTTTTGGTGTAGTACCCGTAGCTCTTGCCACTTCTGCTGCTTTCAACTGTGCGTTGATTATTGAAACAAACTTATCAACATTTGATTTAGTACTTTTTTCATCATCACCGACTACAAAACCTAACATATCTTGAGTAGCATCAATTTTACTTTCTTTCAAAAGACCTGATGCAGTTTTCCCTAACTCAATCTTTTCAGCTTTAGCCTTAAGCTCTGCATTTTCCTTCTGAATTTGCTCTAACTCATAATCTCTCTTTTGGTCTGCATTCATTTTTGCTTTCTTGGCTTCTTCTTCTTTTTCCTTATCAGCTTTAGCCTTAAACTTCGCAAACTTTTCTGCAATCATTTTGTCAACTTCTTCATCAGTGTATTTTGGTTCAGATTTTGGATCATCTCCTTTCGGTTCGGTTCCTTCTCCACCATTGTTTCCTTCTCCGCCTGAGTTGTCTTCATTCCCTTCTGTTGCTGGTTCTTCTGCAAAAATCTGCAAATTCCATTTTAATAGTTCCATTTTACTTCCCTCCATAGTTTTAAATTACAATGCTTAATTTCCCATAGTTTTTAATGACTGCAATGCTTAGTCGATCCATAGCTTTTAACGGCTTCAATGCTTGGCCATTATTCAAATAATATTGACGTATTTCGGATAGCTTTGTGCTACGCCTCTTGCCCCAATAAAAAAAGACTCTATTAAAAGTGTCCCATTCTCTGATAAATTGTCATATGTGATTACTGCCTCTCCTGACCGTATATCGCTTTTTATTTCGTCCCCTGTTAATGCTTCCACCGAGGCTATAAAAGTCTCTGTTAGAACCGATATTGCACTACAAACTATATCTTTACCGGGTGGAGCATATCCACTATGACCGCTAACTGTAATTTTGTTTTTTTGGAATTTAATATTTATCATTCACCGCGTTCCTTTCCATTTATCCATTTCTCAAATTCTTCTTCATCCATATATGCGCTTGTTGAGCATCTACAGTTAGGATGCATGGGCGGTGCATTTTCACCTGGTAACATATCTTTTATTTTGAAATGCTCCCCATCTAACGGCCTACATATTTCGCATGCTTTTGCCCCCAATGCATGAAATTGATATTCATCATATCCATTTCTTTCAAATGATTTCATCTGGGCATCAATTTGAACTCTGGCCATTTCTGTTCGCATTAATCTTTCCGATTCATACAAACTTACCCCAAATCGTTTACGTATATCTTGTGCTAATACTTTCGGATTTTTCCCTTGTATTAAACCTATCTGGAGCTGCTTATTCAGCTCGTTTTTTAATATATCTTGGTACATCCAAATTCGATTTGAATATGTTGCATTCTTAAATGAAGCATTTACTATTGAGTTTGCCATTTTACTAGGATTCTGAACTGCTTTTCCCAATATTCCTGCCTGCCTCTCAAACTCGTTTAATGTCTGATCGGTCAATTTCGTTTCAAAATATTTCTGCATATCATCGAATCCGTCAACTAGATGCATTCCTATATTAGCCTTTAACATTTCCAATCGGTTTACCTTCATTGTTAGGTTATAAATCTTCATTTCTTCGTTTGCTTGAGTCGATAAGTCTTTACTAGCAACATATTTTTCTGCTTTTTTCGCATATATTTCCATATCCAGAGCAGATACACGTTTTTTCGCTTCTGCCATCGTGATGCCTTCATCAATTGCATATTTTGTATAGAATGCATCGATTTCTTTCTGTGCATTTGACATCATCTCGTCATATATACTCTTTAATTCCTTATCGTATTTAGCTTGATTTATAATTGTTTTTTCTCGCTGGATATCTTCTCGGTTGCTCCAATAGGTTTTGCTATTCATTTTTAATTATCCTTTATGTCATTATTGGAATAGACCTGCTCATCAATCTTTTTCTGATAATCGTCTGATTCCTTTTCCATTTTCTTAATTTCCTCCGCAGGGTCTGAAACAATTGATAAATTTTTCAAAATAGTTTCAGATGATACTATTCCAACTAAGTCCTTAGCCGTTGAAGCTTCTTCTTTCTTGTTTTTCGGCAAATTTCTAGTTGTAGTAACCTTTACATCTTCCCATACATTCGGATCTGATACGTTTGTTGAAAGACTACAGAATATTTTGTATCTTTTCTTGATTGCTTTCTCTATTTTCCTATCAAATGTTAATGCCAAATTCGACATAGCCTGTAATTTATAAGCCAACGCAGTACCAGATGTTGCATTCCCAAAACTTTCATCGCTGATATTCGCAACCATTGAAGTCTGATAAATCAGATTTTCTAGCCGGTTCAAGAGATTCTCCTGCGTTCCGTCTGCTGTAGGTTTCTGTAAGAATTCAACAAGAATATCCTTTGCATCATCTGTTCCATACATATTAATTACTCGGTCATCTCTAATCTTATAAATATCGTCTTCATTGACTTGAGCACCTAATATCGCTAAATATGCTTCAGCAAACGCATCAACATCATTCGCCTTTTCTCCAATAGTATGATTATAGGCTTCGACTAATCCTGCGATAGGTTCAAATAATCCCATTCGTTCATCGTTCAATCGCCATTCTACGCATGGTATATATCCATAAGGATTCTCTGTATCATCAGTTATCTTTCCACCGTCAAACGTTTGGATAGACTCTCTCGTGTGAATTTCTCCATACAATTTGCCTATTCTATCCGATTCTGTTGAATGGTAACCATATCGAATAGAAAACAGTGCTCGGCCTTTAACTGTATCGTCATAGACTATGAACATTTCCTGTGGACTAAATGATGTTACTTTTGTTCTAGCCTTTTCATCTTGATAAATATATTCAATCGCATGACCATAAATGCAGCACTTCTTAATAAGTTCCGCCTCGTGATCTCTTATTTCGTTATGACTACAAAAACCTTGTATAGCATCATTCGCCTCTTTATTATCATCACATGCTTCTTTTATTGGTATGCCATATCCGTAACCAGTAAACGTGTCTGTAATGTATCTTGGGAAATTGACTGCCAATCTATTGTCTGGTTTCCATTGTTCTTTCTCAGGCTGCTTATATACATCGTGAAAGCCTTTGTACAAATTCTCTAAGTATTTATATCTGCGCATCATAACATCATGTTTATCTATGTATTCTTTTGCTATTTCAATTGATACACCCTTTTTCACCTTTGCTTGGTCGCATGTTAGCTTTATTGGTAATTGATAAGGCTTTTTTGATTTAGCCATTTATATTCCTCCCTTAAATGTTCTTACTTTTGTGACTTGTGGCTTTCTCCATCCCTCTACGCCATATCTTAACGCTGCCATAGCATCATCAAAAAACGGAACTGGCTCATCTGTATATTCGTCTGTCTGTTGATTTTTCTTCCACTTCCATTGTTCTATTTCTTTTATCGTATTTATACATGATGGGGCAATAAATATTCGTCTGTCAGTTATATGGCCTTCTCGTGTGACTCCCTTTAGCCAATCAATCTGAACTGCCTGATATTTCTTTGATGTTGTCTTTTCTTTTTTGACTTTGGTCGCTCTGTACCCTGCTATCTTCCACGTCTTTATTCTGTCTGGCTCCGCTGAATCGCAATACATTCTTACATCTTTTGGTATTTTGCCTTCTGCAAGCCGTATAATTTCGGATGTGTCTTTTTCGAAACAGTAAATTTCTTTTATGAT
>Ga0172378_10005980_pt1 | contig 11368 bp, 7 predicted proteins | sample GrowelOW332metaG_FD_119755 | JGI IMG/M metagenome (GOLD analysis project Ga0172378, IMG submission 119755) | Groundwater microbial communities from an aquifer near a municipal landfill in Southern Ontario, Canada - Pumphouse #3_1 metaG | ecosystem: Environmental > Aquatic > Deep subsurface >... | reverse complement strand
TTATATCTGAACCAAAAACTATGTAGTGATGCCCAAAATGACTTTTTATTGTATTGAGTTTTATATTTACCATCAATAATGTCTGAATAATTTGCATTTTCAATTAACAAAATCATATTGCCTTTATAAATAGATAATTCCTTTTCAAATCTATCTCTTTGTTGAGATAAGTTTGAAGATACTTCTTCTAAAGACCCTTTTCGCTCGATACAAACTTCTTTGTCAAAATAATAATCTCTTGCAATAGATAAGGAATCATTTTTAGGAATATAAAATGAATAGTCTCCTTGACTCAAAGCTTTCTTTTTAAACGGAATATTTTTTTTAGTAAAATAATCTAATATATGCCGATTGTCTTTTTCTCTAGTATCTACTAAAACTGTGAGAGATTTTACTATTTCATCTATTTCTTTATCTGTATATTTAAAATTTTCTAACAATCAATCACCTCAATTTTATCTGTTCTGTAATATGAATCTAGCCAATATTCAAATTTACCATCTACATCTTTATATATTTTTTTACCTGTATTTGCATTTATTTCGCCAGTAGGTTCTTTTTTATTTTTCTTCAACAATTTAGTTATATATAGTAAATCTTTTTTACTAAATGGATTCCTATTATATTGATTAGTCCACATTTTAACAGAACGATTTTTTCCACTATAGATTTCATATAGCACAATATTAACTATGGATTTTTTAACATCAACTTTAGTAACGAAATAAATTCTTTTGTTTGCATTAGGGTGTACTTCTTTAACAATACCAAGAATATCTAATTGATTATCTAACTTTTCTTTTAGAGTTTGAGGGACAAAACTTATATCGTTTAAAAGATGTCCAAGTAATTTATTTGTCTGTAATTTAGTAAACTTTTTGGGAGTCTCATGACCATATTGAGAAACTATATTTACATCAATATTGTTCTCAATTATCTTTTTTTTAGATATTTCTTTAGCGTATTCAAATAATTCAGTTAATTTTATAATTTCTAATAAAGTATGAACATCTCCATATTGTTTAAAATATTCAATTTTAACTAATTTTTCTAATACAGTTTTATTAATTGATGTTTTACGAATTGCTCCTAATACTTCATTAAAATTATGATACGGTAACTTTCCTAAATTATATAAAATATTAGAAACTTGTTCGCCAAACCCTTTTACACTAGATAGATTTGGATATATAATTTTGTTTTCTTCATCAATAGAAACCCTTCTATTATCTTTACCAAATTCATAAGAACCTAATTTATAGTCATAGAATTTCATAGCTTCTTTAATTAATGCATCTATCTTGTCTTTATTATTCTTATCTTGATAATGATTTATAGCCACTTCATAAAATTTTGCTGTATAGTGTGCTTTAAACCAAGCTTGATAAGCACTATCACCTCCCATAGAATAGGCATGGGGCGCATTGAAAGCATATCTTGCAGAATCTTCTATAACATTCCATACATTATTAAAATTATTTAAATTTTGAAATTCTTCTTCCCATGCCTTTTTTAAATTGTCTAATAAATGCTCTTTTTTTTCACCTTTTAATTTTTTCTTGGATATAGATTTAATAACTCCATATGTATCGCTCATTTTAAGTTTTAAAAAGGATAGAACTTTCATGATAGATTCTTGGTACAGCATAAAATGAGCCGTATCTTCAAGCAAATTATCAATTTTGCTTTCTCCTGTTGAGTAATATTCCCTATTAAGAAAACGATTTAATAATGATGCAAACCCCGGTCTAATTCCTGCTATAAATGCAGATAATTCGGCTAATGATTTGGGTTTATACTTCTTTACTTTATTGGTTGTTGCTTCTTTTTCACATTGATTAACACAGCAAGTAATTCCTTTCTCATATATCTCCCAAGTTTTTTCATCATTTTCAATCATTTTCCTTAATTCATTAAAAGAAGGAACTTCCATCCCAATACTTTTAAAACATTTATATGTAAGATAAACACTATCAACAATAAGAAAATCTTCTTTTACATATCCAAAATTGTCAAGATATTTTCCTTCAATAGCTGCACATAAAGTACGTTTCCCTGTTGTTTCTGAAACTGCGCTGATTAATCCAATTTCCCTTCTAATATCTCCATCAAATAAAAGATAACCACAAGCATGAACTTTTAAATTAATAGTAATACCTTGATATTCATTACTCTTTTTATATAGTTCAATGTATTCTTTTGGGATATAATCCTCTACTCGAATACTATCTTTTTCTTCTTCATCAGCATATTTTAAAGCCTTATTATAATCATCAAGATATTTTGAAATTCGATTTGCATCTTCAGGACTAACATCATTTGCTCCTGCGTATAATTGCCACGCCGCCTTTTCTTTTAATTTTTCAACTGCCATTAATGGATAACATCCATGTTCTCCCAATATACTTTTTGCGGCTTTTATAAATGGTTCTTGGTCTGCTACGTTTAAATCCACATCTGGCATTTGACCTGCAAGAACGCGTTCTTTTGTAAGAAACCTTTCTGGATAAATTGGAATATCAGCATTAAATCTATCTACAGTAGTAAGACCTAATAATTTATTTGTGATAAAAGATGCGGCACTTCCTCTTGAAGTTGTGGTTAAAATTCCTCCATAATCATTTATCCCCTTATCAACTATATCTTTACTAGTTAAGAAGTAATCAACGACACCTGATTCCATGACTTCTTTAGCTTCATATCTAATTCCATCTGCTTTAGCATTTGATTTTTCTTCTTCTTTTGCATATGCAAGATTAAGAATATTTTTATAAATTTTACACTTTTCACGATAAGATTTATCTTTATGAACACTAGGAATCTTAAAAGATTTGTCTAAAATAATTTCTTCACATTCACTTACAAAAACATTTGTATTCATGATCGCTCTAAAAATATCTTCATTAGATAAAATACCTTGCTCTTTAAACCGTTTTATTATTGTTTCGGTATTTGGATAGTCCATATACCAACCAGATTCATTTGGATAATTTATATTTTTATATTTTAAAATCTGGTCTCTTTTAATAGAAGTATTATCATCGATATAATGACTGTCTAAGCCACAAATAATTTGAATATTATTTTCTTTTGCAATTCTTAAAATTCTTTCGTTTAATTTTTTTTGTTTATCAGTATTGTGACATTGAACCTCTAAATAAAAGTTATTCCCAAAATATTTATGAATTCTTAGCCATACCTCTTCTGCATCTTCATAATTCCAACCAGCCAGACAAGCTGAAGTTACGATAACATTTTCTTTTGGAATATTAAATAGTAATTCAAGATCAATCCTTGGTTTGTAATAATAACCATCTTCATTCGCAATAGATAAAGCAAAATTAATATCTTCTCTACCCATAGCGTTTTTTGCCGCTAATATCATATGACAATTTGTTCTATCATTTTCTAATCTGTTCTTTACCCAGTAAACTTCAGAAGAGTGAATATATTTTAACTTCTCTTTTTCTGCAATATTATATACTAAAAATTGATTGCCTTGTGACCCATGTTCTCCCGAATACAGACATTTACCATTAAATTGATGTATCCTTTTTGCATATAATTCAATTAATTCTGCACAATCTGGAGTACTTGTATTGCTGAAATCTTTGTGACAATGGTAATTTTCTAAATATAAATTATCAGCATAATCTTTCACTGTATATGGAAATTTAAAATTTAATGTTGGAATAATATCTTTTATTAATTTTTCATAAATATTAATCTCCCACTTTCATATCATTTATTATTAACTTTAACGAAAATTTCCTGCCTAACCATCCACTATCTAAATTACCCACTACAGTAATAGATTGATTTAATAATGAAGCATCTTCAATTTCATTCCAATCTCCACTAAAATTCCATTTAATTAATTGAGTAAAATCATTTGGATTAAGTACTAAATGTTTTCCCCCGCTCATATCAGATACTTCATAATCATTAATTTCCGCTATCTTTACTAAAATTGGTTTAAATCCTTCCCCTGATATTCTGTCTAGCACCTTAACTTTATTAACCAAGCTTCTAGTCAAATCTGAAAGATCAATTTCGATATCAATAATTTTTTCATTTTTAAATTCAATATTTTTTAATTGAGATTCTAAATTATTAATAAAATCATTGAAATCACTTTCTTTAATTTCTATTCCAAAAGCTAATTCATGCCCGTTAGCTTCGCATAAATTAGTTTGTTTACACATAGTTATAAAATCATTAACTCCAATCGCTCTCGCTGAACCTTTAAAATATATTTCATTATTTCGTATGTCTTTTTTTAAAATTAATAATGGACGCTGATATTTCTCTAATAATTTATTACCTATCAATCCATTAATATTTAACTTGGTGTCTGTAAATACATAAATTATTTTATTATTTATTTGCTTATCTGCCTGTATAATTATTCCATCAAGAAGCCTATCTATCTCCTCGTTTTGAGCCTTTTTACACTTTTTTAATTGTTTTAAGTAATTCAAAACTTCTTTATTATCTTCTGCTAAAAATGTTTTTCTTGCAATCTCATTATTATTAGTTCTGTTTGCGGCATTAATCAATGGACAGATACTATATGAAATTGACGTACTGTTGAATGGGAAACTTCCAATTATTTTTTTAATGGCTAAATTTTGTAAGTTGTTTAGCCCCATATGTACAATATATCTGTTTTCCATACTTTGTTCAGACATATCACTCATATCTCCCACTAGTCCACAAGCCGCTAAATCAATCAAATTATCGCTATAATTTGTATCAAAATATTTATCTATGTATTTACAAAATTTCCAAACTACTCCCGCACCAGATAAAGCAGGGTTCTTATATTCTTGTTGGGAACTGACTAATGTTACATACTTATTATAATTGACTTTAAAATTAACTTTATGGTGATCTAATACAATAATTTGGACTCCACTTTCCGCAATTTCTTTATACGCTAGAATGTTTTTATCCAAACTATCAACAACTATTAAAATATCCGTTTCTTTATATTTTTGTAAATCTTGATTTAATAGTCCATGCATTTTTCCATTGTTAATATATCCTTTAACGTTTTTTGTAAAATTATTTAAATACTTTTCCATAATTGTACCAGCAGAAATTCCATCTGAATCTACATCATAATGAACAATAAAATTATATTGATTTTTAATACCATCAAGAACTATATCCCTTGCCACGTTGATGTTTTTTAAATTATCTAAAGGTAATAAATCATTTTCTATTGGGTTTAAGAAATGTTTTTTATCATGAATATTTCTTTTTGTTAAAATAGCATCTATTATTTCATTTTCATCCATAAAAGAACAATCATTCAAGACTTTATATATAGTTTTTATTATTTTCCCTCCTATTTTATTATCTTAATTTCATTGTTTAACCCATATATTAACCTATCTTTACCTAAATCAGATAAGCTTGCCTTATGTAAAATATTCTTATCTAATGTGCTGTCCCAATATCCTACTGGAATTTCAAACATTCTTGTATACGATTTAACAAAATTTATGTTTCTTTTTATTACTTCAAAATCTAGCCCTTCGTCATGTACAAAAACAATTTGATTTGGGTTTAATTCTAATATCATTTTTATTTGATTGCTAGAAATTGTGCTAGAACCTAGTGCCACACAATTATATATATCATATGAATAACATTGCATTACACTTTTTTCACTTTCAAAAATTAATATGATATTATTTTCTAAGTATTTATAATTTTGTGAATATCCATATAAAGTTTCACTCATTAAACAAGGTATTAAATAAAAATATTTTAATTCCCCATCTTCTACTTTACGATTTAAACGTGCTTTTACTCCTATTAATTGCCCAATTTGATCGTATATTGGAATAGTAATACTCTGAGTTTCAATATCAAATCCAATATTGAATATTCTTTGTGTTTTTAAAGATATTTTATCTCTTAGAAATCTTAAATTACCACACGATTCATAATCTTTTAGAATTAAATTATCATATATAGTTAAAGATTTTTTACCTTTTTTTTTGATTCTATCATAGAAACCACCAAAAATTGTTTTAGGCTCAAAATAATCATAATAATCTTCAATGTTTAACTTAGCTTTGATCAATTGAAATATATCAGCAAATTCAATTGATTTTTCATTCATTATATATGTAAAAAAATTTTTTGTTATATTTTTTGGATAATCTTTAACTAATAAGTATTCATTGTTAATTAATCTAATTACAATTGATTTACTACTTCCCTCTGCATCTCTCCCAAAACTTAAATATTTATCATGATGATTAACTACATTGCAAAATCCTAATTCTGTCAAAATGTCAGAAATTATATTAGGATTTTTCAATAATTCTTTTTTAATTTCTGATAACATTTCAACCGCCTTTTATTTTATTGAATAGTTCCATGCTTAGGACGGCATTGTGCAACTTCTCTAAAGATACCGTGTTCACCATCGAATTTCCAAAGATATGCTACACCAGTATCACTAGAGTTAGAACCAGAACGTGTTTTATCCACGAATACCATCCTCCAAATAGCCGTTCTATCTGGATGATAATCTTCTTCAATCCATTTATCATTCACTTTTTTAAGCCTAAACGGTTTGCAATAATATTTTTTATTATCAGGATCTAATTCTTCTGCATAGACTGTTCTCATTAAGAGTAATCCTTCTAATACTTCTTTAATTTGTTTACCCATTGATAAAACACTTGCATCAAGAAACAGTTTACCTAAAGTATAAATTGCTAATTGCAGAGAAGCCAACATAATAATGTCATATTTCTTTGCCATTGCATCTAATTCTCTACTATCTTTAATTAAAGTAAGATATTCCTTACTATTGTCATCGTTGAAGTCTAATTTAAAAGTGTCATACAACACGGTATCATAAGCATTACGTAATACATTTTCTCTAATTTTTTTCTTTACCAATGACATATCCGCATCGGCAATAGAAATAAACTTTAATTTTCCTTTATAATTATCTCTCCAATACTGCTGTATAGATGCCAATTGTGTTTTATCTTCTAAAGTCAGATCACCACTCATTAATTTTTTCTTTGTTAATTTAAAGTATCGATTACGCTTGCCTAATAGCCATATAAGAAATTGAATCTTAAATTTTTTAACCTTTTCTTCATTTGAAATAATCAATACTTTTCTATTTCTATACAATAATCCCATAATAATTGTAGTCCATGCCGTGCTTTTACCTACTGAACTATATCCACCTAGCATTGTAAATGTCCCATTTAAGAATCCGTTCATCTGTCTTGACAAGAATTGGAAACAATTCATATCTTCTCCATTGATATCTTTCCCTGCTATATCAAAAGGAACACCATTTTCCAATCCTTCTTCACAGTTAGAAATAAATTCATCATCAAAATCTATTTCTTCTTCTTCTAATACTTTACTAGAATAACCTGTTCCATAACTTGACAGTCTAGCTTCATACCAATCTGTAACTGATTCAGAATCCATTTTTCTAAAAAGTTTTAATGGAATGACATTTTTACCATTTATATCAATTTCTTTAAGTAGATTAAAACCGTCATTATGCATATTAAGTAATATGTTTTCACGATATAATAAATCTATAAATGTTGCCCAGTTATTGATATTTATGACATCAATCATACGTTGAATAGTTTCCCATCCACCCCTACCTTCTAAACCTAATTGCATAGAATCAGAAATGTTTGATAATACAGTTGCTTCATCGAATGAATGAAACCCTTTTAATCTTAAATACTTAGCTAATGAAAATAAATATCTTCCGTCTTGCGTAATAAAATTTACATCTTCTAATTTTGTTTCGTCAATAAGTAAAGGGTCTTTATACAAACAAGCTATTACATTTGATTCTATATTCATCCTGCCTTTTAATAATTCGCTAGGATATATATCTTCTACCCCTGTAATAAAAATGTCTTTTGTTATAACTCATCACCTATTTCATATTCGTATTCTAGCAATGACTTTTTTCTTTTCTGTTCTTTATACTTATTTTTACTAGGAATATCTATTTTAGTTACAATAGGAACATCTTTGTTTTTTAATTTATAATCATACAAATTGTTCTTCAAGATAGCAGAAAAATATCTTATTTGTGCGTATTCAGAATTAAAAGATTTCGATAACATATCATTCAAAAAATTAAAATTCTCATTCAAATAGGATAATATTAAGTTAATTCCATATATTTCAAATAATTCATTCATTTCTTTATACAAAATTGTATTAGTTACCTTATGTCCAAAGATGCTGTAAATAATTTCAAAACATCTATCTTTATTGTTTTTTATTTCAAACCAATCCTTATATTCCTGTTGGTTGCAATAATATTCATTTTTATTATTTTTTCTGATTTTGAAAGCATCATTTCTATCTATTTTTTGTCCGCAAATTTTGCATTTTACAAGCACGTTAATCACCTCATTAGAATTATGGGTGGGATAACCCACCCATAATAAAATATATTACTTTAATTTATCATAGATATTTTTTAGTTCATCTTCTGGTACATCGTCAAATTTGCCAAATGACTTAACTATTACTCTAACTTCTGATTTTAATTCTTTGTCTTTACAATTCTTAAATAGTTCTCTTGCAATTTCAATTAGATTTTCTGGATAATTTGAAATTTCATTATTTTCAGTATTCTCTTCACCCAATGTGCTATTGTCAATAGATTTATTTACTTCATTACCTACTGGGATATTTGTTGTTTTTTTAGATATATTATTTGATTTCTTATCTTTTTTAGCGTTACAAACAGCGTCAGTTAAAGCTTTTATAAAATCATCAGAATTTAACGGAATTTGATCTACGATATGAGCAAACCTACTTTTAGAGTCAACTCCATAATTATCATCTCTAAAAATGATTTTACGACTTTCAGAAACAACTTTATTTTTAGTAATATCTTTTTTAGTAACAACATTTTTTCTGCCTGTACTTTCTTTAATAATTTCTCTATCAATACAAGCAATTCCTACAATATGCATTTTGGTTTTAACTCCGTTGAAATATTTTTGCATCATATTAGTAGATAGTGATGTATATGTTTCACCTGTATAAGAATCAACTATTTCTCTAGTTTTTACATGACCACAGCACCAAAATGCTACACCGACTTTTTTAAGTTCCCATAATCTATCTAGAATAATTTCAATAACTTTTTCTTCTCCTCGTCCGAAACCTCCCCAACTTTGATTAAGGGTTTTAGCTTGAGTAAAATCTTTTTTACCTTGGTTTTCCACATTCCATCTACGTACCGCTTCAGGTTCTACAATTTCAAATAACTGGTCTAGTGTATCGGTTACAACAATTTTTAAATCTGGATAATCAGTATCTTTATTTTTAATAATGTCTTTTGTAACTTCATCAAATTTTTTATATGTATCAATATTTTCATAAGAAGCATCTTGTAGACAATCAATTCCATCTTCTTTACCACAATTAAAAATCATATATCCATCAGAACCTACGGTCTTTTCACAAGTTTCAACCATCAACGTTGTTTTACCAATACCAGATTCGCCTAATACACAAACATTATAATCCCATAGATTTTCACTAACTTTATTCTTTTTTCCGTATTTACCCATTAATTAATCAATATCCCCTTTTAATTTTTATTTTATTTATTTATAAATTACAAATCATCGTCATCATCATCAAATAGGTCTTCAACTCCTTCTGGAAGTTCTTTTGACAATGGTTTAATAACCATATCATCATCTACATATACAGTATCTTGTCTGCCCTTAGAAAATCCTTTTGCAAGTTTTTCAAATTTATATTCTTGAATATTATCTCCATATACAGAACCACCAATTTCTTTACGAATATCGTCTAAAGTAATTTCCCCACATAGAAGCAAATCTTGTTGAAATTCAGTTAACATAGACTCGTCAATTTCAAGCTTCTGTGCGCCATCAATCATATCGACAACAATACCTAACTGTTTCCACGAATCATCTTCTACTGTGAACTGATCTATATACAGTTTAATTGCTTTCTTAGCTTTTGCATCAGCAGTTTCATCAACATTATGTAATGCAATTGTAATATTGGTCGGCAAATTCTTTTTTCTATTCCTATCATAAAAGAACGTATAACCATTAATAAAGTATTTACCCTTTTCCTCTATGCTTTCTGCGTCTAAGCTATCTTTGTTATAATAAAAATCAATTGTAGCTGTAGAATATGATTTAATTTCATCAGATGATAAATAAATTCGTCTAGGAATAAGATTTCTATATACTTTATTCTTGTTTTCTGAATAAGAAAATTCAACTTCTCCAATAATTTTGAATTTCTTATTTTTATATTTATCAGATTCAATAACTTTTTTTACAAAATCTACGAAATCCCATTCAGAAATAAATTCATGATGTCTTTTTTTGCTTTTTTCAAACTCTTTTTCTACATCATTTTCAGATTCAATATCCATTTCTTTTAATTCATCTTCTGTAAGAGTATTGCCTTCTTTGAGTTTCTCCCAAGCTTTTTCAAGAAGATATCTCCTTTTTGGCTTTTCAAGGTCAACAATGAATTTTTTAAATTCTGCAACTTCTGACAATTTATCAGAAATCAATCTTTCTTTAAAAGGAATAGTAAAGCTTTCGCCTTTATTTTTCTTTCCATCAGAATCAATAGTTGCTTTGCTAAAAACATAAACATCTCCATGTCCATCTTTGAAACTGCCAGAGTTAATAGTTAACATATGTCTATTATCTCCAGAAATGACATTGAATTTTAATTTTTTTGATACCCAACCGGATGGAAAATCTTTAATTTCATAAGGTTTAAACTTCTCTGATTCTTTAATTGCTTTTAATTTGCCTACCATTTCAAATGGTGTATTCATTAACAAATTTCTCCTTTAGTGTTATTTTATTAATTTATATTTTATAAATTAGAATTAAAATCCAAAAATTGAATCAAACCAATTAAGTGGTTCATACTTAGTTTTAGATTCTGTGAACAAATTTTTAAGTTCTGTAACTACTTTTTCATCATCAATGTTCTTGCCATTGACCGTTACATTAAAAGTAGAATTAGTATTATTATCAACACTACTAGGCTTTGATATTTTTACATTAGGATATGATTTATGAAACTCATCTTCAGCCATTTGAGCCAATTCGCGAGCTTCTTTTGCCTTATTCCACAACCCATTTACATAATCAATCTTATTTTTCTTCACTCGTTCTTTTTCCTCTGCTTCTTTTTTACTGGCAATTTCTTTAGCTTTACGTTCACAAGCCAATTCACATTTTGTCCTTTCAGACACAGTTGAGTATTCTTTACCACAGTATTCACATTTAAACATCTTTTTCCCTCCATTATTTACTTTGACATT
>Ga0172378_10005979_pt1 | contig 11368 bp, 10 predicted proteins | sample GrowelOW332metaG_FD_119755 | JGI IMG/M metagenome (GOLD analysis project Ga0172378, IMG submission 119755) | Groundwater microbial communities from an aquifer near a municipal landfill in Southern Ontario, Canada - Pumphouse #3_1 metaG | ecosystem: Environmental > Aquatic > Deep subsurface >... | reverse complement strand
CCTTTGACATTATATAAAGAGGCAATCTCGTTGCAATCAAGCAATTGTGTTAAAAATTCTCTTCCGAAGCCACCAGCTCCCACAATAAATAAATCTAATTTCATTTTTTCTTCCCCTGAAAAGATAATATAAGTCTACAAATTTCTACCACAACCTTGTTTCTATCATATCTCTTTTTTGCTACTACATACGCATTTTTTGCGAGATAAGAGGCAAATGCTTTATCATTCAACACCAATGAAATCGCCTGAATCAAATTGCCTATGTCATCGCGAGGAACGAGCAGACCAGACTCATTGTTGACAAACAATTCCGAGGGACCGGGAATGTCACAAGCAATAACAGGCAACATGCAAGACATTGCTTCTACAACAGCTTCGCCAAAACCTTCTCGTCTTGATGCGTGAACGAAAACATCAGCTATGTTTAAATACTCATTGATACATTCTTGAGAAATCCAACCAGTAACAATTATTCTTTCATCGTTTTTAATAATGCTACGATGCTTGTCGGAAATCGAATTTGTTTCATCGTAGTCGCCAACAATAATCAGTGTTTTGTCATCAATAGGTAGTGATTCAAATGCATCAATAAGTGTTTCGGTACCTTTGTCTTTTGTTAGCCTGCTAACTGCGACAATTACTTGAACAGATTGCGATATATGCATTTTTTGTCTAAGAGCTTGCTTCACATTATTGGGCATGGGATAAAAAATATGAAAATCAACGCCCGGTATGCCTCCATGACTTATAACCCCAACATTTTTGTCTCTGCTAATCAAATTATTAGAAAGAAGCTCATCTACTCCCTTTTGAGTTAATGCACGAATAGCATCAGAATTTGAACACGTTTCCTTTTCTATGAACTTAGAAATTGCGTAATTTAATGTGCGCTTCCTAAACCCCTCATATCGAAGTCCAAATTGAAAGTACAATTTAAATGAAGTAAGCCCTTTGAGCGCTTTAGAACAATAATATGAAGCGTTTGGGGTAGAATAGCACACTATATCAAATTCGTTAGCAATAAACAATTTTCTTAAGATTCTCGGCATTGAAAAAAACTGCGAAAAAGAAAAGCCTCTTTTCATTTCAATGTCTATATATCTTATTTTTGACGTTTTAAGTTCAAAACCAGTTCCAAAAGCAGCAATTAATGTAACTTCATTGCCCATTTCACATAACCTTTGAGCTATAGGCTCATAAAAGTATTTTTGTGTAATACCAACCGTTGTAACAATACATATCTTCATATTTTAAATTCAATCATTTCTTTTCTATTATGTTGTTTTTATAAAATTTAGCAGGGCAAATCCTTTCTTTCAAAGAAGGAGGCGTCATATAATTGTTATAAATCGTTTTTAAAATAGCACCATAATTAGATGGAACAAACATTTTTTTCTCTCCAAATGGAAGCAAAATAGGTTTTCCAAAATAGCTAACTTTCATTCCGAATTTAGCAACTTGTCTTTTTCTAAAATAAGTATCAATCATAAAACAATTATCAGAGTCGGAATTATTATATTTTATTGCTTTTTTGATCAAACGAGTGCACAAAAACTTAGCAGAAAAGGGCACTAAGCAAAATCTAAGGATTGGTTTTATCACTTTTCTAATAAAAGATGATTGATAATAATTATATTTGTTTGCCAAAATGCCTCTATAAAAGGAGAATTTCCGATAATATTTTTTAAATGCTTCCGTTTTTTGGGGGCCTTTGTCGAGAACAAAAATATCAAAATACAAATGGTCATCTGTCTTGTTGTCTTTCGTATAGTTAAATTGATATTTATATAATGGGTTTGCAATCCTCGTAAAGCAAACAGGAACATGTTTCCTGGTTAGATAATTTACTATTTGATATCCCGTTTCTTTTTCAAAGGATGATGAATTTAGTAAAAATCTATCATATTCTTCCCTAAACATAACAACATCAATGTCATGATCCCAAGGTATGATATCTTTTTCTCTAACTGCGCCAATAAGTGTGCCGTAAAACAGATAATAAGTTAATCCATTTTTTACGCAATAGTCATGGAAATCATAAAGCATTTGTTTGCAAATATATTGTGCTTCTTTCAAACTGATTTGCTCTAAATTGTCATTTTTTTTCATTATGCTTTTTTCCTCCAAAACTTGTTCTTATATAAAGTGTGGCTTTTTTTATCATTCTTACGTCTTGCAATATAAACCTTATGCATTTTCAGCTTATTAATCAATAGTAAAAACCATAATACGAGATTGTAGATAACAAAATGAGGTAACAAACGTATCTGTTGTTCTTTAACGCCACAAAAAGACATGATGACTCGATATTTAAAAAGAGGATTAATTGTCATTTTATTCTTACTGGCATTAAAGCATTTTGAATCAGAGTCAAAAAGAATAACCGTGATTATGTTAGCTAATTGCATCGAGAGCGCATTTCTTAGTTCGTACACGACTGGTAATAAATTTTTGATTTCAATGATGCACGCAGAAAAGGAAAATGAAGATTTGCTGTTTTGTTCATTGCTTATTCCTAAACAACACACGTTGGATGCGCCACCGCAACACACCATTTGATTAAAAGTCACATTCAAACTTGAATTTGAAAGATTCCCATCAAATGAAGTATAAAACACAATATGAGAAAAGCCCTGTTTTTTTAAAGAGATTAATAAATCGGAAAAATAAGCTGGCTGTTCATTAAGGAATGATTCCGAATTTACACAATAGTGAAAGAATCTACTAGTTTGGGGTGAAGATATACTTCGAATGTTGTCTGCTTTAATAGAGTCCGAAAACGAGAAAAATAAGCTAAGCATAGTTATGCCACCAACATTACATAGATGTGGATTGAAAAGCGAAATAAAATAAACAGCGAAAGGAATAACGAATAAGATTATTTTTGTTTTAGGGCTCATTAGCGTTCCTCGCCTAATCTCTAGAATTGCAAAAAGCAAAGGCACAATCCACAATAAGAAGCCAATTAGTCCTTGTTTTACAAAAACATCAAGTAACGATATTTCAAGAGTGGTTTTATAATTGCCTAAAACGCTAGAATAGATGCGAACGCCCAAACCCTTTCCTGACAAAATTGGTGGCTTAAGAATTAAAACGAGACTCTCTTTTATGAACTCAAGCCTATCCATTGTACTTTTATTGGTAAAGTCAAATAATCTTACAATGTTTACATAATTCGCCAAAACAATAAGGAAAACACTAATAGATATTACAAAGATGATAAACAATAATCCTACGTTTTTAGTAAAAAACCGTTTGCCAATAGAATGTTGATGTTTAATTTTTCCGACAAGAAAATAAACGCCAAGAAAAACAATTGATACAACTAAAAATAATATGTATCCTTTTGTGGAAGATTGAATAACAGCAAAGAAAAATATAGCCACTGGAAATAGTAAACACCATTTCAGTTTAGTTTTGAAAAAGTTATTGCTAAAGCATATAAGAAAAAGCGTCAGCACTGAAAAAACACTGGAGTAATACAATGATGAATGAACAACGCCAACCCCCTCGCGGAAATCCAAATTTATGTACTGAGAAACAAAATAATTTTGTGTTGATCCAAAAATCCACCTCATGTAAGAACCTGAATAGCCATTAACGAGCTGATAGAAGTAAAATCCAAGCAGAACAATTGTTGCCGAAAAGAGCAAGAAGAAAGTAAAATAATAAATGGTTTTTATCGAAATTAATTTACTTTTTATCATGTCATAAATTGGAAAAGGCACAAGCAAAAGCAAAAATGTTTTAAAATCAGAAAATGAACTAGAAAAGCCGTTATTTATATAGCCAATAAAAAAAGAACATGTCGCCCAAATTAGTAGCAAGATAAAAATAGTTCCTTTGTCAAAATAAGAAAAAGTAATTTTTTTTCTAAACAAAAACCTAATTAAAAAAAAGCACATTAATAAGAAGTATGTGATTAGACGTGGAGTCATGACAACAGTAAATCCATTAAGAGCAAAAACATTAAGTTCATAATAATGACCATCTTCCATTAGCAAAAGATCTGCCAAAAAAAACAAAAACAAAAGAACATAAATACGATTTATTATGCTAATTATTAATGATGCGAATCTAGACCTTATCATTTAATGCTCTTTTTTTCTTTGCTTAAAGTCTCTGCGTTTTTTCTTGAGAAAAAAGAAAAACCTAAAAAGGACATAGGAACAACAATTAATTTTTCTTCTTTCTCGAAGCTCCTTCAACAAATCAACACCACTTTTGTATTGCTCTTTTTGGTGTTTTGAGCTAATTCTGTTTAAACCCAAATCATCATAGAAGCCACCGACAGAATAAATTTTAAAGCATTTCACTCCATTAGAAATCATAGCGCACCACAAATGATAATCACTTGAATATCTAATCGTTTCATCAAAAAAATATTTTCCATCATTAATTAGCATTACTGTAAACATCCCGAAACGATTGGCAACTAAATTTTTATGCAGAGAAATCTTTTCATATTTTGGAGATGAAGACATTAATGAACTAAAGTCAGGGTTTTCTGAAAGTGGGATTTGCTCAGTCCCACTCATGTCCCATCCAAATGAAACCATCAATTTGGTTTGGATCTCAAGTTTATTGTGAGCCCAAACATCATCCGAATCAATAAACGCAAAATACAGACCATTAGCCTTCTTCATAGCTAAATTCCTTGCACAAGATTGGCCGCTATTTTTTTCAGTTTTGCAAACAACAATCCTTTTTTCTGGATGTTTTAGCTGAATTTCAACAAGCTTCTCATAGCTTTTTTTAGATGAAGAACAATCATCGCATAAAATTATTTCATAATTTTCATATGTTTGTTGAAGCACAGACATAACAGTCCGTTCTATTGTGCTTTCACAGTTGTAACACGGGATTATAACGGAAACTAAAGGAGTTTTAAATTTTTCTTGATTTTGTGCCATATCTCTAATGATTTCCGTTTCCTTTTTTGCTATTATATTAACATATATTGTTAAATATGAAAGATTTTTGTACAATTGTCATCGGATACGATAATTATAGTGATGTTTGGTCTTATTTCTCATTTTTCTATTCCAAAAATTGGCAAAAAAATCTTCCTAGAACCTTTTTTGTTTCAATAGAAAAAAGAGGACCAAGTTGTTTTCACACAATTTTGTCTCATAGCGCCTCCGCATCAAGCAGAATTAAAGCAGGAATTACTTCGTGCTCATCTGATTATATTCTTTTATTGTTAGAAGATTATATTGTTAGTGCGAAGGTTGATGATTCAATAATAAAAAGTATTGTTGAAACCATGGAACAAAAGTCGCTTGATTATGTATGTTTGCAAAACTTCATAACACCGCTGAGAGGAAAAACCACATTTAGACAAAATGACCTTGCATATGGAGCTTTGCCATTAGAACGCAATTATCGTATCAATCTTCAACCTTCCATTTGGAAAAAAAGCTTTTTATTAAAAATAATCAATAAAGGAATGAATAACTTATGGGACATAGAAAATTACTTAAACAATAACAAAGAAGAATTTAAAAATATACCAGCAGTATTCCCGAAGAAAAAAATAATCAATATCGTTAATTTTATTGATAAAGGCAAATACTCCAGAAAAGCAATACATATAATTAAAAGAAATAATTTAGCTATGCCTAAACGTCCTGTTTTATCTCGCTTTTCAACATTAAAAATCAACATTAAAAATTGGATTATTGGACTAATTCCTCCTAAATTATTATCAAAAATAATGTGTCACAAAAATAATCGCTAAGCAGTCTTCTCTTTTGTTAACAATACGCCAAAGCCTATAGCGGCAAATCCTTTTGGATTGAAAAGTACAGGATTCATTAGCGAGCTTATTAAAAATAATAAAAGAATAGCAATTAAAAGATAACTATACTGTTTTTGATTTGAATTTTTTTTCGCCTGATACACAATAAACACAAAAAGCAAAAGCCATACCGCCAAGCCTATGATTCCTTGTTCCAACGTAATTTCTAACGGCTCGGTTTCTAAATGGGCTGTTCCTAAATCATTTGATAAGTAATATCCAAAACCTCTTCCTGTTAAAATGGTCCAATAAAAAATGGACGAAAGCGCTTGCCTAAGATAGACAAATCTTTTTTCGGTCCCGGGAGCATCGGTTGAGATTATGTGAGAATAATCAACTACGAATAAAGAAGCGATGAAAAGAATGCATAAAACCATTAATGGAACAATTGCTAGTAGAATATTTGTCCTTGTTTTATTGCGAGAATATCGACGAAAAGAATACCCAATTAAGCAAAACATATAAAGCAAAATTGGAATAAGATGTGTCCGAGTTTCCGCTTGAAGAAGGCAAGAAAAAAATAGGCATGAGACAATAGAAGGAGTTATATACTTTTTATCAACAAACAGCTCATACAAAGACACTACAAGAGCTAGAAATACCATTGATTGAGAATGGCAATAAATACCACCACCTTCGTCTCTAATAACAAATTCTCTAGATCCCAAAAAATCATTAATGACTAGAGCTATGTTGGTATCTACAAGTTTATTCGCAAAATATAAAGCAATACAAATAATGGAAACAATAGAAGCGCAAATATAAAGTGTGTAAATTAATAAATTCTTTTGATACTTTGAAATGGACTCAATTAACAAGCAAGGAAGAATGAATAAAACACCAAGTAGAGGTTTAATATCCTCGAACACAGCCGAAAGATTATTTTTAAAAACACATGAAAAAATGAAACAAATTCCAAGCCATAATAATAGGCAACCAAAAGGAATAAAAACTGAAAAGTCTATTTTTTTTCTTTTGAAAAAAAACCAAATCAAAAACGAAATCATGGTAAGCGAGAACAAGCACATTCGTACAGTAATTCGTACATCAAAAATGTAAAATTTTAAAATATTGCCTGATCCTTCGAGAAAAATGTCAACTAAAAAAAGATATCCAAACGTAAACAAAAGAATATCGTACCAACAATAATCAGCAAAAACTTTTTTCAACAACTTCATTATGTTATTATAACATTACTTTGCAAAAGGAGGAAAATGGTTAAATGGGAAAAATAAAAAAAATTTTTTCTAAAATTAACGGTTTGTATTTAACGCTTATTTTGTCTGCGTTGGGAGCAATTTTCTCTTTTTTAGTCACATTTTTATTGACACATTATCTTGGAGACAACGAAGAAATCCGAGCATCTCTTTATGGCAAAATTCAATATTATTTGGGAATAATAACAACATTATCTATATTTTTGAAATTCGGTTTTGTTTCTTTTATTGTTAAAGATACTCAATATTCTATTAGCGGCAAGCAAACATTCAGTAGAAGTTTCTTTCTGTTCGATGTCTTATCAATTCTTATTTTTCCAATTTTCTTTGTCATTTCATACTTTGCTTTGAATCAACTCGACAAAAATTCATTCCTAATAATAGCCTTATTCATAGCTAGTTTTTCTTTTTCGCTTGTTTCTCTAATTTGTGCCTCTTTACTGAGTAAGAAGCACTTTAAAGGCGCTATATTTTTTGAATCAGTCCTTCCAAAAATTGTGCAACTTGTTGTCTTCGCGGTATTAATTGTCTTAAAACAATCAAATTTTTTAACTGATTATTTTGTGCTAATATTTCTCAGTACATACGCAATAATAGCTCTTCCTTTTTTGCTAATGTTAGTACGTAAAACGTCAATCAAATTTTCAAAAACTGAAATAATATCTATCTGTACATTTTTCTTGTTAGCTTTAACTGGAAATTTTGGGAACTCTTTAATTAAAGTTTTTCAAGGCGAATTTTATATCTCATCAGACGAAGCTATGCAAATTAAATACGATGCAATACTCGGCAATTTAGCTTTAGCTTTGCAAATTGTATCAATGGGAATGATTTTTGTCGGAGCAATTGCTAATATTGCCAAACCACAGTTTGCTATTTATTCAAGAGACAGCAACAATGATGCACTAGTTAAATTTTTTACAAAAACAATAAGGCTAAGTGGCTTTATAGCGATACCATTTATGATAGCTTTCATTATGCAACCAAAAAACGTTATGAGTTTCTTTGGAATTTCTAGTTTTCCGATTTTCCTTGTTATCCTCAGTATATACGGACTAATTCTAGCACTCGGGGGACCGTGTGGTACTTTGCTTGAAATGTCAGGCCATGAAAAAATAGAATTATTAGCGGGCATTGCAAATCTAGTTTTATTCATCGCATTATCATTTGCTTTGAGAAATATTACAATATATGCTCTTCCGATTTCGCTACTTTTCGGAACTTTACTAGGAAAAATTATTAATGTGATTAGTATTAAACTAATTTATAAAAGAAACCCAATTGACAAAAAAACTGTATTAACGCTTGTGATTTTCACAATTATTTGCATTTGCGTTTTTCGCGGATTAAATAGAATAGAGAATCCTTATCTTTGGATTATTTCAAATTGCATAATTGGGTGTGCTTTAATCGTCTCGGGCTTTATGATGAGCCCATACAAGGATGATAAATATTTCTTTTTCAAAAAAGGTCTTCAATAAAAATAATTATTTTTATCTATAATAATCTTTAATCCATTTGATATATTCTTTGCTTTTTACATCTTCTACCCATTGTTCGTTTTTTACATTCCATTCAATTGTTTGAGAAATGCCTGTTTCAAATTTGAACTTTGGCGTCCAACCAAGTGCTTTAAGTTTTGAAGAATCAATAGCATACCTTAAATCATGCCCTTTTCTATCAGCAACATGCTTAATTAATGTTTGAGGCTTTCTTAGTTGACTAAGTATAAGATTAACAATTTGTAGATTGCTCTTTTCGTTGTTCCCCCCAACATTGTATACTTCCCCAGACTGCCCTTTTCCAAGTATAATGTCGATAGCAGTACAATGATCATAAACATGAAGCCAATCACGAACATTAAGTCCATTCCCATAAATAGGAAGATCCTTATTATGAATAGCATTCGAAATCATGAGAGGAATTAATTTTTCGGGAAATTGATAAGGGCCATAATTATTAGAGCATCTAGAAATTGTACAGTTTAATCCAAAAGTGCGATGATATGCAAGAACCAGGAAATCAGCTGCCGCTTTAGAAGCACTATATGGAGAAGATGGTTTAATAGGACTTATTTCTGAAAATAATAAATTGGGCCTATCTAGTGGCAGATCTCCATAAACTTCATCAGTTGACACTTGGTGAAATCTTTTAATGTGGTATTTCAAAGAAGCATCAATTAAGTTCTGCGTTCCCAAGACATTTGTTTTAACAAAAACATCTGGATAAAGTACAGAACGATCAACATGCGTTTCAGCAGCAAAATTGACAACATAGTCAAATTGTTCTTCTTTAAATAACTTATCAATTTTGTTCTTATGACAAATGTTTATTCTAATGAATTTAAATAAATGATTTGAGAAAAGTGGTTGCAAAGTTTTTAAATTCCCTGCATATGTTAATGAATCAATGCACACAATTTGGTCATCGGGGTGTTCCTTGGCTAGATAGAAGCAAAAGTTTGAACCAATAAACCCTGCTCCGCCTGTAACTAAATATTTCATTTTAAAAATGTAATTCCTCCTTTTTAATCCATGCAGCAGTTGACAAAATCGAATCATCGAAATTAGCAGTAGGTATCCACCCCGTATCTTTTGTCAAAAGAGAACGGTCTACTAAATTGAAATTTAGCAAATTGTCTTCTGGAAAAGCTCCAAAAACCAATTTCGTATTTGGGCTAACGAGAAAACCAATTCGCACAAATATATCTTTAAACGTTTTTAAATCTTCGTGCCCAATATAATATGTTTGCTTATTTATTCCTTTTAAACCAATTGCAATAAATGCCGTTACAATATCAGTAATATAAACCATGTCATAAAGATTATTCCCACTGATGAGCTTTAAGGGTTTTTTATCAATCAGTGAAGAAATAGCAATGTTCGGAATCATTTTCGAATAGTTTTGCTCACCATAAGCCATTGCAATTAGTCCTTCATTGTACATAATGCTATATTGCTGGCATAAGGTTCTTGCAACAATTTCAGCATTGATTTTTGAAGCTACATGGATGCTAATACCTCTAGGATTGTGATGAAGAGGATCTGCGAGCATATCTCTTGCTTCAAGTGTATTCATTGTTGAAGCAAGCACTATCTTTTTAACACCAATTTGGTGTAATTGTTCTATTAGTATTGATGTAGCGAGAACGTTTGCTAATTGAATCTTAACGTCTTTAGCACTATCTCCACACAATCCGGACCACGCAAAATGATATGCTATATCAATTTTACAATTGACCAAAGTGGATATTTTATTATAATCATCAAAAAAGAGTTCAATTACATGAAGTTTCTCCATACTAATATCTTTCATATCATCAGCTTTCGTAACCAAAGCAAAAATAGTATGTCCATTTTTTAACATTGCTTTAGTTAAAGCTTTTCCTATAAACCCATTAGCGCCCGTAATTAAAATGTTCATTCTAAATCAATATTGGCATCTTTGACCAAAGGCGCCTTTTTATCCTTTTCATTATAAATTAGTTTATCCGTCGGTATTGGCCAATTAATATCTATATCTTTATCAAATAAATTCACAGAACCTTCACATTCTGGATGCCAAAAGTCATCCAATTTATACATCATTTCCACATCATCTTCAAGCGTAACATAACCATGACCACAATAATTAGGAATCAACAATTGCTTATGATTGGTTTCAGACAATTCAACCACCACCGATTTTAGATAAGTTGGTGAATTTTTGCGCAAATCAACTGCGCAATCAAGCATACTTCCTCTAATACATCGCACGATTTTTGTTTGATTATGCGGTTTGTTTTGAAAATGAATACCCCGAATAGTACCTTTTTGTTTATTGTAGGAATGAGAATCTTGAACAAAGTGTTTAAGAATAATGTTCTCACTTCTCAAAGTTCTTTCAGAGAAGACTTCGGCATAATAGCCGCGATTATCACAGTAATAATCAGGTTCAATAATGTAGACTCCTTCAATGATGGTTTTAGTAATTTTAATTCCCATAATTTTAGTCTCCTTTGTCTTTAAAAACTATCTCGCCATTCGCAACACTCATAAGATGTTTCCCATATGGCGATTTTCCCATTTTGTTTGCGCTAGCAATTAGGCTTTCTTTTGAAATCCATCCGTTAATATATGCAATTTCTTCCAAGCAACTTATTTGAATGCCTTGATGTTTTTCTATCATTGCAACAAAATTAGATGCATCAATAAGTGACTCTTGTGTTCCTGTATCCAGCCACGTGAATCCTCTTCCTAATAGATTCACATCGAGTGTCCCATCTGCTAAATACATTTGATTAATTGAAGTAATTTCGAGTTCTCCACGACGCGATGGCATGACCATCTTTGCAAACTTTATAACACGAT
>Ga0172378_10005978_pt1 | contig 11368 bp, 17 predicted proteins | sample GrowelOW332metaG_FD_119755 | JGI IMG/M metagenome (GOLD analysis project Ga0172378, IMG submission 119755) | Groundwater microbial communities from an aquifer near a municipal landfill in Southern Ontario, Canada - Pumphouse #3_1 metaG | ecosystem: Environmental > Aquatic > Deep subsurface >... | reverse complement strand
AGTATGGAGCGTAGGTTAATCAAAATGCTTTCTCATATATATCTGTAACTAATGGGGCATTAATATCAAGTATAGCTGCTGATAACGTAGTAGATACATTTAGTATTATAACTGGTGATGGCATTAATATTGTAGCTGATATAGATACTGATAGCGTGACCATTTCATTAAACCCTATTAAAACTACAGATGCTACTATATCTACAGATCTGAATACTTATAGCGCAGCTAAAGCACTTAGTTTATTTCTACGTAAAGATGTTGATGATGTTGCAGCAGGTTTAATTCAATTTAATAAAGGATTTAAACTAGGCAATTTTATCACTGGTGCAGTAGGTGGATAGGGTGGTTATTTCGATGAATTAGGTAATGGTGAAATATAGAGTTTAATAATTCATAGTTTTTTATAGGCTGATGAATTTAGATTTAATCGTATAGATGTTGTATCTGGTGAGTTATGGAATGCTGTAGCTTATGGTAAAATAGAATCTGTAGATGAAGTTAATTAGATAATTACTTTAAAGTTAGAAGAAGACGATATACGAACAGTTCATTTAAATGATTTCTGTAGAGGTATATTTCATTACGCTAGTGCTAATGAAATGCAAGATCAAACTGACTCACAAGGATTTGTATCAATGGCTGGGTTTAAAACATCATACTTCACTCCTACTGAATTATTAGAAGATAATACTAAGTTTAAGTACGCTCTAAAACCTGGTACTACAGTACACCCATGTGCCCTAATGAACTTTGTAGTATATGGTAATGCATTAGATACGAGTAGATAGAAGTCTGTATATTAGACTAGAACTTATACCAGAATGCTTAGGGGTGTAAATACTTGGGTTATAGATCCAGATACTAACATAGCTATGCAATTTGGTGATTGCACTGGATTAACTATTGGTGGAATAAGTATGAGTGGATATTCTGGTTATTTCGATAATATATATATTACTGGTACTATTAAATGGTTAGAAGATAATGTCGATTTATTCAAAGGTGATACTGGTGCAACCGGTCCTGCAGGAACTGATGGTACAGATGCTAATCTGTTACCTTGGGTAGAAGATTGGAATAATAATAAGACTATTATAAACGGTACTAGTATAGTATCTCCAAAGATATTCTCTGGAGTAAAGAACGCTGATGATACTATTACTGGTGTTGCTATAGGTAGGGATGTTATTACTATAGGTGGGATCAATCATACCGGTATATATGCAATGGATCATGACGTAGTAAAAGTATAGATAGATCCTATAAATGAGATATATAAGTTTGAAGGAGAGATATAGGCAACTAGTGGTTCATTCTCAGGAATGTTAAAAACTCCATTCGCTATGTTAGATGAATATACTATTGGGATAAATTATTTAAATTTAGAAGATAACTTTTCTTATAGTCTTAGAAATAACTACACTAGTGTTGTAACTGTAATAATGCCAACAGATACAAAATATAATGGAGTTCATTCTTCATTATTTAATGGATCTTACTCTGATAGAACTAGTACATTGATGAGAATTGTTGCTCCGTCATATAGTAAAATCGATAATTTATATCCTAGGATATTTGAAGAACTTGTATCTTCAACATAGTTTACTAGAAATAAATTAGTAGAATTACGTGGTATTCCATTATTCGATCCATATGCAAGAGCAATCGATTGGTCTACATCTTAGGGTGCTACAAAATATATAAATGTATTATACGCTGATGATACTAATGGAACAAATGCAAGTTTATCGATGACTAGTCGTTCTTATGTTGGTATATATTTAATTAATACTGCTACACCAAGTACTAGTATATCTAATCCAGTACAATAGACTGTGTGGTAGGGTTTAACAACCGGAGATGCTATTATTGCAGCTAGTCCTTCTGGAACTGTTGCTATAAATACTTCTACAGTAACAACATATGCTTGGATTAAATGGGGTAGAGATGCAAATGGAGCAGGGATGTAGGATTATCTTAGTTCTGTTAATTTAAGTGGAAGTGACGTATTGCATATAGGGATATCATTATATAGAACGTCTAATGTGAAATCTAGTATAGCATCTGATTATATATGGATTCCGGCTAATAGAACTAGTGGTACAAATCCAATTATAGCGAATGGTACTACAGATCCACAAACTATGTGGAAAGTAATATCAGTTAGTTAATTTAATAATAAAATATAATGGCAGATATAAATAAATTAGTACCAATCATCTTCAAATGGGAAGGCGGATGGGCTGACAATAAAAGCGATAAAGGTGGTAAGACTAATATGGGTGTTACTCTAGCAACATGGAAATCATGCGGATATGATAAAGACGGTGATGGTGATATTGATGCCATAGATCTAAAACTGATATCCAAAGACGATGTTGTTGAGATGCTTAGAAAGCATTACTGGAATAGATGGCAAGCTGATAAAATAGTCAATTAGAGTATAGCTAATATACTAGTTGATTGGGTATGGGCTAGTGGAGCGTGGGGTATTAAAATACCACAATAGATATTAGGTACAACTGTTGATGGAGTAGTAGGATAGAAAACGTTATCACTAATAAATAGCTATAACCAGTTAGATTTATTTGAAAAAATAAAACAAGCTAGAATAGATTTCGTAAATAATATCGTTAAAAAAGACAAAAGCCAATCTATATTTTTAAAAGGTTGGTTAAACAGAATAAATGAGTTTAAATACTCAGATAATAATTAAATATACATATGGCTGAAACTTTAGACATAAAAGATTTTTCATCGAATGGCGCAGTTGCTGGAGCAGATAGATTATTACTAGCTAGATCTAGTAGTAATTATTTTGCTGGTGCAATTTCGGTTGATGATTTCAAGTCCAACTATTTGGATGATAAATTTGCCACAAAAGGAATTAAATTTAATACAGTTGAATAGAATTCGGATGGTTCATTTTCAATAAATTACGCTACTACCCCATATGCCAAAATAGTTTTAACTGGATCTAATACTGTTTTTCCAATAACTGTATCTAATTATAACAGTAGTAGTAATGGTAAAATAATGGTATTTTAGACTGGTGGTAAAAAACTGTCTATGACAAATATGTAGGGAACTATAACTATGCCGTCTAATACTGGAACAGTCATATTAATAGATTATTATAGTTCTGGTGGAGTGTTATATGCAGTAGGGCAAACCATACTTGGTGATATTACTATTTAGTCTCCAGATCCAGTTATAGACTTTATATCAACATATAGTGATAATATCGTATGTCAGCTTTAGTGGACTGCACCTAAATCAAATATTGATGATGACTAGCTTGTAGATGAATTTGATATAAGATATTCTAATTCATTAGTAGATACATCAGTTCTTGCTACATGGAATTCATTAAAAAAAATAGAAAATATTCCAACACCATTAGCACCAGGAACATTATAGTCAATGACTGTTTCTAATTTAAAAGCTAATCAGCAATATTATATTTATATAAGAAGTATTAAGGTAACAAATAGTATTCCGTATTATTCGTAGGTAGCAGGTCCTATATTATTCAATACATCTACTACAGCAAGTGAAACGAAATCTTCATTTATGATCAATATCACATCTGATAATATTCATGCTAGAACCAAAACTACGAATAAAGATACTTCTGGTAATTTTACAGAAGTTGATTATATAGTGGATGAAAAAGAATTAAATAAATTTACAACAGAGGGTCTTCCTGACTTAACAAATAAGTCATATAATACTGCATGGGGTATATATAAGTATGGTAGAGATGGCACTTGTTTTAATATAATAATAGATCTTTATAATATATATTAGATAGACAAAATATATCTTTTCGCAAAAGATAAAGGGAAGTGTGCTATCTACGGGATGAAGGACTATGGGTATTAGTGGGAAACTATTAGTGAGTTATACGATATTTACTTCAATTCGTGGTATACTATAAATTTTGAATTTAGAGAAACCAGATTTATCAAAATAGCTTTTGACTTATAGACATTGGGCGCTAATGGTGTTGATGGGTTTAATGGGGCCTATTATAATGGGGATCTCTTTTCTATATATAACTTACTAATATATGGAATAAGTGTAGAAGGTATTCCTGATTTAATAAAACCACCAAAAAGAAGATATGTGCAATAGAAGTCTTTTGATAAGTTTCTATGTATGAATGGTCACTTTTATCAAGATGGTAGAATTCATTCGATGTGTTCAGGACCATATGTGAGACTATTTGGAGCAGGTGGACATTTTTGTGCTTTTGATAATAATAATACGTTATAGGAATTTGATACGATAGATGATTTAAGATTTAGAATGAACCGGATTCCTTGGGTATCAAGCAATAATATGACTGGTGAATATTTATAGAATAACCTTTTGAATTCATATAAAGCTTATGATCTATCGCCATATATCTCATTTAGTAGTGTGTTAGATTGGTGCAAGTACGGTGGAAGTTCTATAAATAGACCAGTAGATCAATATTGGTATCCTAATCAGTGGATGCCTGTTCCAAAAGCGTAGGTAAGAGGTGCAGATGATATGTTGGCAGTTACATCAGTTCCGAGTTCATATAGGACCTATGGCAAATGTGCATATACATTTGCTGCAAAATATGGAAAAAATGAAATTGATAATCCTTAGGATTTTATATGGACATCTCCAGATTACGCAGAATAGGAACCTATGGATACAGGATTAAATCTACTGTGCGGGTTAGAAATGAATAATGAACCAGATTAGAACTGGAGTGGTCAGTTGGGATATACGTTACCAGAAGAAAATGCTGCGTTATTATCTGCTTAGTATGATGGAAACAATACTTCATTAATTAGTGAAAATGGTAGTCATCTGTTTGGTTCAAAGAATGCAGATTAGGATTTTTTAGTAATATCTGGTGGAACTGCCGGTTGTAATATTGGTTGGTTCTAGAATATTATATTAAGAGCGAGAAGCGTTAGATCTGACGCTAAAGTCCCAGTAGATGTTTTTGCTTTTCATAATTATTCTTCTACTGCGGGAGACTAGGGATCTAGTACATCCGGAAATGTTTATGCTATACCATTTGAAGAATTATTATAGATACGTAGTGGAGCGGAGATAACCAATTTTCTAGATTTTAGAGATAGATTTGCACCAACAAAAGAAGTGTGGATAAATGAATTCGGTTATGGTGAAGCTGGAATATTAGGTACATCTTCTAAATATTAGTTATTTTCTAAAAGAGGAAGATAGATCGATTCAATGATTATTCCTGATAGACATAGAGGGGATATAAAAGGAGCTATGCTAATAAGAGCTGCAATTACCATGATGGGAATTGGTGTAACTATGCTTAACTATTATGGTACAGAATGTGAGAGTGATTTCTTTCATACAGGGGTATATGGTGCTGGAGCTGGAACAGAAATGTTTAAATGGCAAGAGATGACAGATACTACAATAGGAGCAAAAGTTGACGCTATAGAGCAATACGAATGCCCATATAGTAGAGGTGGCTTTGCTGCTATGGGGATTTTTGGAAACCTTCTAACAAATGGTGCATATCCTATAACTCAATCATATTGGTGGATATCTACTTTTAGAAATAGATTAAAAGATTATGTTTTTACTGGATATAAAAACCATTCGTCTGATAGTAAGATAATAATCGCATGTTTTAAACACTCTACCTTAAACAAAGGAGCTTATGTGGTATACTACAACGATAGTATAAATACTGGTATTACTGATGTATAGCTTAGTATTCCAACTGGCAATTCTAAAATCACTAAAGTAGTAGTAACTGTTCCTAAAACACAAGATCCATCTTTAGTGCCTACTGACTTGGCTACAGATCAACTTAGAACTGGAATGCCAACTGCTAGACATGAAATATATCAGAATGGAGAATGGGTATTAAATAATAAACCAATATACGGTACTACGTATGCATCGTATACTAATGAACCTGCCATATATCCATCAAACCCAATAGAAGGGTAGAAAGTAGTAACACTGCCATCTTTATTAGAGAATTCTTATTTTCCATTAGTAGGCCCTGTTGCTGGAAGATCTTCGGCTAAATTTAATGGAAGCTGCGCAGCAAATCAATATATTAATGAAATAAATACTGATGGAATTATTAGTTATGAAGTAAAGGGAAGTACCCCATTAGCATGGAGATAGGTAGATGCTATTTGTGATTTTCTAGATTTTTCATCAATTGCGCAAACATATAAAAATGGAATAGAATCTGAAATAGATGTTGTAACTAATGTTGCATCTGTGAATATAACGGAATTTCCTGATATATATTTATTTGATGGTGAACCAACAACTTCTTTTATTTCTGTAATATCAGAATTAAGTGTAGTTCCAATAAATTCACAATCTGTAAAATTATACTGGAATAATAATAATGTAGAAGATACTGGCTATGATGTATTTATGTCAGATTTACCTGAGTCTGGATATACTCTACATTCAACAATACCGGTTTCAGATGATAATAGTGTAATAATAGCAGGTCTAAATCCTAATTCCACATATTATTTCAAAATCAGAGCAAAAAGAGAAAATTCTACAGGAATTGTTTATGGTGATCTATCGGAATCGATATCTGGTACAACTTACCAATATATTCCAACTCCATATAATTTAACATATTCTAATCTATAGACATCATCTGTAACGATATCTTGGGAATATACGAATGAACAACTTACTGATTTTATACAGTATGATATATATAGAGCAAAAGGAGTTGATTCCTATCAATTAGTTGGCTCCATTTCAGATAAAGCGATAAGAACATATAATGATAATGGACTGTTATCAGGTATATAGTATTATTATAAAATAAGAGCAATTGGAACAAACGGTAAAAGTGAATATAGCAATATCTTATCTGTAAAAACTCTTACACCTGAAGAAGCTCCTCCTATTGTTAAAACAATAACAACGGATAAACTTGGAAATAAAATTATTTTAGAATTTAATATACAGTTAGATGACTCTCCGATATTATTAGCTAGTAGTTTTATATTAACTGAAAACGGAAATAATAGATTAGTGACTAATGCTATCGTTGATTCTTCTAATAAAACAAGAGTTTTATTATCTGTAAATTCATCTTCGTTATCAGAATATTCTAAAAATTTACCAATTAAACTATCTTATTCAAACGGATCACTTATTTCTACGTATGGCGTTAATGTTTCAGCATTTACTAATTTGACTGTAAAAAACGTTATAGGTAATTTTATAAATTTAAATGCTATATATAAATTAAATATAACTTATAGTACATCTCCAATACCAGATATTAATTTATTTTGGAATAATATGACTATAGATTATACTATAGTAAACAAAGCTTTAACGTTTACTAATATTTTCGATAGTTATGGTATGCCTACAGATATATCAGTAGGAATACCATATTCAGATAATGTAAAAGTAGATTATAATAATACTGCATTTGGAAAATGTTCAATATAGGCGATTCCGTCTGAAGTGTATGGTTATGGTGTGCGTGGTACATATAATAGTAATGATACAGAAAATAAATATATGTAGTTAAATATCTTAGGTTTAGATAACTCATATAAATATACTATAAATGCATTTGGAAGTTAGAATTTTGTTGGTGGTGGTGATGATAATAAATATAAATTACTGAAAATGAAAATTGGAGATTTATATTCCTAGACTATCGCCTAGACGTAGGTATTCGATGAATCTGGATATATGACTATTGAAGATATATCACCAATAAATAATACAATTGAAACTAAATTTATAACAGATATACCAGCTTCCGTTGGAGCATAGACGCAGTATCCATTTTTATCGTATTTATTAGTTCACGAATATACACCAAGTACTGAAGAAAATAATAAATCTGTATTCATAAGAGAATGCGCATTGGTTGGGGCAGAAGATACAAATATAACTACTTCTAGTTCTATCTAGCTTCATTTAAACTTATATGGTATTGCCACTAGTTATAGAATATCGGAATCAGAAGAATTATTAGCATCGACCGAATGGTTCGATATACCAGATTCATCTACAATGAATATTCCATTTAACCTATCATCTGGATTTGGTGCAAAAACTATATATGTTCAAACAAAGAATCTGTATAATGAATCAAATGTAAAACTTATAACTATTACTTATAATAATCCGTATATACCATTAGTTTTATCAAATATATATATAAACAATAATTCAAAAACTACATATAATAATATAGTATCTGTATTATTTGAATTTAATGGTACTCCTACACATTATAAGATAAGTGAATAGTCTGATTTATCTACAGTAGAATGGGTAGATTGGGGTTCACCCTCTAACAATACCGTATCATATACAATGACAGATACTGCTGGTGATAAAACTTTATATGTAATATTGTCAGATTCTGTAGGAACTAGTTCTGTAAAATCAGATTCTATAACATATGACATTCCAAAAATTATTGAATTTGATATAGCAATTCCATCAACTATAGATAAAACTTTAGTTACAGCCGAAATACCAGCTCTTAAATTTAATAAGAAACTCGCATTTAGTTACGTAACTGATGACACTAATTCTATTTATCAGCATATATTTTCTCCTATAAATAAAAGATATAAAGTTACCGATTTTCCAAATAGTAATGGGGGTCAATATATCTTCCATTTAAATGAACCTATAACATCATCGACTGTAGGGTATTATCCTACTAAGTATTTACAATGCACGGATGGGGCAGGATTAAATAGAAGATACGCTACTACTGTGGCCACATGGCCAAACAAATTAAAAGACTAGTCTATAGGATAGGATGTTGGTAGAAACTGGCCGTGGATAAGTGAAAAAGAATTCAAAATGTTTAAAGATTTCGGATTCACATTAGCATATCATGATTTAGTAGGGGACGCTGCTCCAACATCATAGGCAGAATTTGATACACAATTAATAAATACTATATCTTTATTTACTGAATATGTTGAAATTACTCCAAAGATAATGATTGAACCAAATGGAAATCATTCATTTATCGATTACTCTCAAGGAAATTCTACAATATAGGCGATAGTTGCATAGAGTGGTGACTCTAGAATAAAACTCGCATATCCTTATAAATCAAACGCTTCCTTAGATAAAGATGATATTACTATATAGAGAATATTTGCATATGGTACGCTATCTTCTACTTCTGATATTACTGCCGAATATCCAACTAATATATTAAGCAGATTATCTGAATTGAATGCAATGACTGATTATGATTAGATATATTGGTTAATAGGGGCTTCTCACGCTGGTTCTAACTGGGAAACCGAATTATTTGATGCCATACATACTCTATATGGGGACACTGGTCTTGATAATCTATGGGTTCCATCTATCGATGAAATGTACGAATATTGGTTTATTAGAAAATATGCATCTATAGAAAAAACAATAACTTCGACAGGATTACATTTTAAGTTAAAAGTTCCAAATGGAGTAAACTTTGCATTTAATGAAATTAGTTTGTTACTGTCAAATATAACACAATTAGATAATATAACTATAACTCCAGATAATAATATATATGGATTATCATATGCTATTAATGATTAGAAATTATTAGTAAATATTAATTACGATAATGTACTTTTAACACGTGCTGAAAAATATACTGCGATATTGGAAGCATCTCCAAATTCTAATTATTTATATGGAGACGCTATTTATTTTGCATAGATGTTAAGAACCGATTTATCATAGTCGTATATTTCTAGAATAGAAACTGTTGCGACATCTCCCACATTAACAGATATTACGGTTCCAAGTAGTTCATATACTACAGATGTTACTGTATAGATATCTTCTACTGGAGCAACTCCTACACATTATATGATATCTGAGAATTCATTATTTACAAATGCTGAATGGGTTACATATGTTGATACTTTTTCATATCAAATGTCAGAAGGAATTGGTACTAAAACTATATATTTAAAAATTAAAAATATATATGGAGAATCTTCTACTGTAACAAAGACTATCTAGTTGTTAGAATCTCCGTTATCAATAAGTGCAATATCAGTAAATTCTGGAGCTACGTAGACTGGAAATTCACTAGTATCTGTATCAATGACTTTCTAGGGTACACCTACCCACTATATGATATCCGAATCGTCTACATTTGAATCTGCTTCTTGGATACAATTTGAATCTCCGATCCAGTTCCAATTATCTTTAACCTATGGATAGAAAACTATTTATGTTAAATTAAAGAACAATTCAGAAGAGACGCCTTCGATAAACAGTACAATTGAATTGATAGAATCTACTGTTTTAACTAGTATATCATTAAGTAATGCCGCTGCAACATCTACAAGTAAAACTGTTTCTGTTGGCATAACTTATACTGGTGGAACTCCTACTCATTACAGATTAGCAGAAACTGAGGCTGGATTAACTACATGGATAACGTATTCTACCGATATTACCTATACCTTTACTTCTCTTGGAGATAAAACACTATATGTTCAAATCAAAAATTCCGCTAATAGTAGTGATATATTAAATGATACAATAACAATAGTTGAAGCTCCAGTAGTAGTATTATTCGCAAATGTAGCATCCGCCCCGACATCTACTTCTGTAGGATATGTTAATAAGATACTAAGACCGATGTATGCGCCTAATCTTTCTATAAAAGATTTAACTGGTGCTAATTTCTGTTCTGATGTTTATCAACAATATAGTGGAAGTAATATTGCAATAATAGATGCGCTACGATTAAAATGGGGTATTACCAATGAAGATGCTACAGCATCAGAATTTTATTGGTCAGCACCAACACTTCCAGCTCAAACCGGAACTTATCCTAATAGTCTTATATATGATGGAGTAAAGACTGTGCGTGTTTATCGTGGAGTTCGTGCAGCAAATGGGGCAGATCAATCTGTGCATTATCTATCTGGAGTTCCAAGTGGTACATATACAGTTAAGATGTTATTATCTTCGGCTTCTCGTACGGATGTTGTTTTCCCATTCAAAATAAGATTCAATAACTAGATTATAACTATATCAGATGCTACTAACATTATTAATAATAATAGTTACTGGTATACATTTGATCCAGTTACTATTACTGATGGTTATATGCTAATTAGTCAATATGCAGATCAAGCATTAACTGATGCATAGGAAATTTATCCAATCATAATGGTAGAGATTACAAAAACAGCTTAATATTAATGATTAAGTAACATACTAATCAATAGTATGGTTGCTTATAAAAATTTAAAAAATTACAAAAACATGGTCCATAATACAGGAGAACCAATTATGACATTATTCAAAAGTATTTTCAATAGCGGCGCACCTAAGT
>Ga0172378_10005977_pt1 | contig 11370 bp, 5 predicted proteins | sample GrowelOW332metaG_FD_119755 | JGI IMG/M metagenome (GOLD analysis project Ga0172378, IMG submission 119755) | Groundwater microbial communities from an aquifer near a municipal landfill in Southern Ontario, Canada - Pumphouse #3_1 metaG | ecosystem: Environmental > Aquatic > Deep subsurface >... | reverse complement strand
TAAAAAGCCGTGATTATTCACGGCTTTTTTATTTTCTGGAGATAGCTATCGGACAAAGGCGCCGATATCAGCATCAAATCAGCTTCGTCTGCCCTGCCTAACGCACCGCATATCCCCGCCTTTATAGATACGACAGCAAGCTGGCCAGCCATCAGCCAAGCCGACTTGCTCTCGATAAAACCGCGCCTTACACCAAGACCCGCTCGACGCCGCCCTTGGTAACCCGATCCAGATACACGCTCATCCAGTTATCGCCCAATATATGCTTGGCGATTTCCACGACGATGTAATCCACTTCCATCTGATCGACTTCGTCTTCGAAGCGCTGCAAACCTTGCATGCACGACGGACAGGAGGTCAACATCTTCACCGCACCGTCGTAGCCATCGGCACGCAACTTCGCCGCGTCTTTTTGCAACTCTTCAGCCTTGCGAAAGCGAATCTGCGTGGAAATATCCGGCCGCGCCACCGCCAAAGTACCCGACTCGCCACAACAGCGATCGGATTTTGCGACCGGCGCACCGATCAATTGATTGACCACTTTCATAGGATCTTGCTGTTTGAATGGACTATGACACGGATCGTGATATAGATAACGCGCGCCATTCACCCCTTCCAGCCGCACGCCTTTTTCCAGCAGATACTCATGAATATCGATCAGCCGGCAACCGGGAAAAATTTTCTCGAATTCGTAATCCTGTAACTGGTCCTGGCAAGTACCACAGCTGACCACCACGGTTTTAATATCTAAGTAATTCAGGGTATTAGCGACGCGATGAAACAATACGCGATTATCGGTAGTGATTTTCTGTGCCTTATCGAACTGGCCGCCGGCGCGTTGCGGATAGCCGCAGCACAAATAACCGGGCGGCAATACGGTTTGCACGCCAATCTCGTACAACATCGCCTGGGTCGCCAAGCCGACTTGCGAGAACAAACGTTCGGAACCGCAGCCGGGGAAATAAAACACCGCCTCCGAATCGGTCCGGGTTTTGGCATGATCGCGAATGATGGGCACGATTTGTCCGTCTTCGATATCCAGCAACGCCCGCGCCGTTTTCGTCGGCAAATCGCCGGGCATTTTGCGATTCATGAAATGAATCACCTGTTCGCGCACCGGCGGCTTGCCGACCGTGGCCGGCGGCTGCGCGATTTGGGCTTTGCTCCAAGGTTTTAACAATGTATTGCCGATGCGCTGGGCTTTGTAAGTCCAATCGATCATCGCCGTGCGCATCGCTTTCACAGTGTTCGGGCTGGACGCAGTCAGAAATGCGATGGCCATGGTTTTGGCCGGATTGAAACTTTGCTTGCCCATCTTGCGCAGCAGATTGCGCATATTCATCGACACATCGCCGAAATCGATGTCCACCGGGCACGGATTGAAGCATTTATGGCAAACCGTGCAATGATCGGCGACGTCTTCAAACTCTTTCCAATGGGTAATCGAAATCCCTCGCCGGGTTTGTTCTTCGTACAAAAACGCTTCGATCAATAAGGAAGTCGCCAAAATCTTATTGCGCGGCGAATACAGCAAATTGGCCGGCGGCACATGCGTCGAACAAACCGGTTTGCATTTGCCGCAGCGCAGACAATCCTTCACCGAATCGGAAATCGCGCCGATGTCGCTCTGCTGCATGATCAGCGATTCAAAGCCCATCAAACTAAATGAAGTGGTGTAAGCCGAACGCAAATCGGCGCCCGGCATCAACTTGCCGCGATTGAAACGACCTTCCGGATCGATGCGGTTTTTATAAGCGTGAAAATCCGCCAACTCGTCGGCGCTTAGGAATTCGTATTTGGTGATGCCGATACCATGTTCGCCGGAAATTGCCCCCCCTAATGAACGCGCCAAAGCCATGATCCGCGCCACGGCGGCATTGGCTTCTTGCAGCATTTCGTAATGATCGGAGTTGACCGGCAGATTGGTATGTACGTTGCCGTCGCCGGCGTGCATGTGCAATGCAACGAATACCCGGCCGCGCAGGATCTCTTTATGTAAAGTCTCGATACGCTCGACGATGGGCCGGAAATTATCGCCTTCGAAAATGTCCCGCAAGCGTGGCAGCAATTCCTGCTTCCACGACACTCGTAGCGAGTAATCCTGCAAGCGATGAAACAGAATCGGCTCGGCGGCGCGATTGCTCAGCTCGCCGACCCGGATGCCTTGTGACTCGAAGGCTTTTTCGGCTTCGGCCAACGGCAAATCCAGGCTGTCGAAAATCCATTGCCAACGTGCTTTTACCGTGCCCACCGCATCCAAAGCCAAGGCTCGGCGCTCGTCCAGCAGTTCCGACTTGTTCACGCCTTCTTCATAGGCTCGCAACGGCAAATCGCCGCTCAGCAACTCCACTAAGGCCTGGCACAAGCGCAATTTATTATGCAGCGACAATTCGATATTGATACGTTCGATGCCGTCGCAATAGTCGCCCATGCGCGGCAACGGGATCACCACGTCTTCGTTGATTTTAAAGGCGTTGGTATGCCGAGCAATCGCCGCCGTGCGGCCGCGATCCAACCAGAATTTTTTGCGGGTTTCCGGATTGACTGCGATAAAGCCCTCGGCGCCGCGCGCATTGCATAAGCGCACCACTTCCGACGCTGCCATGGCCACCTGATTTTCGTCGTCGCCAACGATGTCGCCGATCAGCACCATCTTCGGCCGGCCGTGGCGCTTAGCTTTAGTGGCGTAACCGACCGCTTTCACATAGCGCTCGTCTAGATGCTCCAAACCTGCCAACATTACCCGGCTAGCGCCCTCTTTCGGCAAATCGGCCAGATAGTCGCGAATCTCTACGATCGACGGCACCGCCTCGCGTACCTGCCCGAAAAACTCCAGGCAAAACGTGCGGCTAACCGGCGGCATTTCGTGCAGAATCCAGCGCGCGGAGGTAATGATGCCGTCACAACCTTCTTTCTGAATCCCCGGCAGACCGCCGAGAAACTTGTCGGTTACATCTTTGCCCAGCCCGGCTTTTCGGAAAAAACTGCCAGATATTTCCAGGATTTCTTCGCCTAGCGATTGCTTGCCGCTGGCATCGAAACGTTTTAGCAAAAAGCTGGCTTTATCCTGTTCGTGAATTTTGCCCAGATTGTGATTCAGCCGCTCGACTTCCAGCCAATTGCCGTCCGGCGTCACCATCCGCCAGGAGGCCAGATTGTCCAATGCGGTTCCCCACAGCACAGCTTTCTTGCCGCCGGCGTTCATCGCGATATTGCCGCCGATACAGGATGCATCGGCCGAAGTCGGATCGCAGGCGAACACCAGACCGGCCTGTTCGGCGGTTTCCATCACCCGCCTGGTGACCACGCCGGCGCCTGTATAAATCGTCGCATAAGACTTATCTACGCCAGGCAGCAGCGTTTGCTGCTCGACAGGCCCCATCGCCAATAGTTTTTCGGTGTTGATGACGGCTGAATAGGCATGCAGCGGCACGGCACCGCCGGTGTAGCCTGTGCCGCCGCCACGCGGAATGATGGTCAGGCCGAGTTCGATACAACTGCGTACCAAATGTCCGACCTCGTCTTCGCTAGTGGGATACAGCACCACGAACGGGTATTCCACCCGCCAGTCGGTGGCGTCGGTCACATGACTGACGCGAGCGAAGCCATCGAAACTGATGTTGTCCTTGCGGGTAAATTGCGAGAGCAAGGTCAGCACGCTACGGCGCAATTGCGCGGTACGTTCGAAATGCGCTTCAAAGTCGTTCACAGCCAAAAGCGCGGCGGCGATCAATTGGGCCACGCGCCCGGCTCGATCGGCGTTTTGACTTTCCAACTCCGCTTGCCGAACTTCCATCTGCCCCAAACGATGCCGCAAGGCTTGCAACAACGCGCGACGCCGTTTGGCGTTATCGAGCAAATCGTCTTCGAGGTAGGGATTACGCTGCACCGCCCAAATGTCTCCCAACACTTCGTACAACATCCGCGCCGAACGGCCGGTAATCCGCTCTTCGCGTAGCGAGTCGAGTATCCACCACATGTCTTCGCCGAGCAGGCGAATCACGATCTCGCGGTCGGAAAACGAGGTGTAGTTATAGGGGATTTCCCGCAAGCGCGCGGGCGTTGAGTCAACGGATAACGGAAATAATTGAGAAGCCACTGGAATTCGGCAAACGGGAAGTCATGATGCTCCGAATTCTAGCATGGCAACGGCCGGCACATTATCGAAAAATCAACGCACAAACCGCGAAATATCTGAGGTTAATCGATTGATCAAGGACCACGACAAACACAATTGTTTTGCATATACCCTTTACTTCAATCGATCCGCTAATTGAATCTGAGCTTATCTCGCAAACTCTGCAAGCCCTTATGCATAGGATTGACTTCCAAGCCTTCCTGCACTTTTTTCAAGGCCTCGGAGCGATCATTCTTTTCATAGAACTCCCAAGCCTGCTGCTCCAGCGTATCGGCGATTTTATTAATCCCGGCAATCGCATCCTTGTTATAGGGATCGATTTTTAAAACTTCCTGATAAGCCCAAAACGCATTGCTGCCGGTCGGCGCGGTCAGATAACCGACATCAAAATGAATGTCGGCCAATTCCAGGAAATCCTTGATTTTTTGCAGTTGCTCCGGATTCAGTTCGATCGCGACTTTTAAGTCCTCGGTATTGATCCTGGTTTCGTTCATCGTCCAATAGACATTGATCGCCACCAAACATGCGACCAGCCCCCCTGCCGCCCATAAACCGTAAAATACCGAAGAACGCGGACCGATGGCCGCTAAAAACTCGGCAACACTCGCGCAGCGTTGCTCCTGTTTGAAGGCCAACGCCTTTTGCAGACCTTTCCATTGCCGACGATCAAGCTTGGCGATAGGCTTGGGCTGTAAATTGACTTCCAAGGCCTTTTCCGCCGACAAGCGGCCGAATGGATGCTTACCGCTCAATAATTCGTAAGTGATGCACGCCAGCGCATAAATATCGTCGCGAGGATCGGGATCGCGATTCTGCAATTGTTCCAGACTTGCGTAAGCCGGCGTCATCGCCCCCAGCGCGCGGGCGTTAAATACCGTGGCGTCGTGACCATCCTTTTCGGTCCGGCCGATGGCGCAGGCGATACCGAAATCCAACACGCGAATTTCGCCGTCGTCGCCGATAAACACGTTACCTGGCTTAAAATCGGAATGAACAATATTTTTCTTATGCGCATGTTCCAAAGCTTCGGCCATCGCATGGATAATTGGCCAGGCTTTTTTGAACGACATCCCGCTATCGGCATGATCGCGAATCAAATGGCTCAGCGGCCTACCCTGCAAATACTCCATCGACATGAAGACATGCGCGCCGTCCCGATCGAAATCGTATACCTTAATGATATTGGGATGGGAAAGGGTTTGCGCCCGCTTGGTCTCGCGCTGCAAGGCCACTAAGGCCATCGGATTGAATTGAAAATCCTGATTCAACACCTTCAAGGCCACAAACGGTTCTTTATCCGAGGCTTCCACTTTACGCAAATCGGTGGCCTTGAACACCATGCCCATGCCGCCGACCCCGAGCAATTCTTCCAGCACGAAGCGGTTCTTCAAGGTACTGCCGACGGCCAACTCGATACGCGGTAGCGTGGGATCGAGACCATTCAACAAGGACTCGGTGGTCAAGGTGGGTGTTTGCGTCGCAGGCTTCGCCGGCTCGGGTACTGGCACGACACTCGTCACATCGCCGGGAACAGCAGCATGAGCGATCTGCGCAATTTTAGTTTCGTCGCTGACGATCCTGGTTTCGTCCTGTAACACCGATTGCAGTCCGCGATAAATATCGGTACCTAATGCTCCACTCCGGTATTCGGCTTCCAACAATTGCCGAGCAGCATCCGTTACATGGCTAGGCTGGTTAGTGACATCACGAGCGACAGCCAATAGATCTTCATAGGCTATCTGAGCCTGCTGAAAGGCTTTCAATGCGAGCTCGAATCTGGACATGGCAAGCAACAGTCAGGGAAAGGCTAAGGATTTTAGCCCAAGAGTATCTTTGTGTCGCTGCAATTGGCATTTGCAACCTCAACCGGGGCAGCGATTGGACTGCCCCAAAACGGCAAAATCACTGATCTGTCGAGACGATACAGTCGTTCAACGCTCAAGGTTTCAACTCGACACGAAATTAATTGCTATTGAAAATATCGGCATGCACCTATAATTAAGCGGCATAAATTATTTTGGATAAATGCGCATGAAATCACTGTTTTTTTTTCTATCGCAACCCTCTAAACTTGCTGTCGACAAAACCCACAGACGCAGCACACTGACGGCAAGCTCATTTCTGGCGCTAACGCTGGTCTCACCATTTGCCATCGGCCTGGAAATTGCGAGTGGAACATTCAACATCACCAGCTCCGGTGCCGGATCGATCGGTTATCTGCCGTTTTCTTTATCGCAAACCACACCAGTCGATATTGCTACTAGCGGTCCGACGATGGACCCTTACATTTATCTATTAAGCGGTACCGGAAGTTTTACGACCAATTCGGTGATTACCGCGAATGACGACGGCTGTAGCCAGATCGATTGCGGTGTTGCAGGCATTAGTCCAGATTACAACTCGTTGATTAACGATTTAACCCTATCGCCTGGGCGCTACACCGTGGCTGTTGCGAGTTACAGTTTCTCCGCCTCCGAGGCCATTGCCGGCACAAAGCTTAATAGCTCAACCGGCAATGTGTTAGTCATTGTCGGAGACTCCAATCTTATTATTCCGGGCACAGGCACCGGCTCCGGCAGTGCCAGGTTGATTAGCTTTGCCGGTAGCGGCGGCGCGGTCATTTCCGAATCGCAAATCATCGAATCGACATCCAACACCTCTGCCACATCGCTGGCAATCAACAGTTTGTGCGCATCCGCCGATAGCTTAGCGGTAATAAGCGATTGTGCGGCCGTCGCCAGCCTCAGCCCAGCGGCGCAAGCCGAAGTCGTAGAACAAATCACGCCGGAAGAAATCAATGCAATTGCCGCCACGACGGTTGCCACCTCGCGCGCGAATTTCAGCAATGTCCTGAATCGCATCGCCGGACTGAGAGCCGGTAATGTGGGCGGCATCAACCTCGGTGGCAGCAGAGTCGGCGCGGCCAGCTCTGACGAGCTACCCGAAATCTTCCAGCGTTTGGGCATATACGGCAATATCGACGGCAGCTTCGGCAACCGGAAAAGGTCGGTCAACGAGCAAGGTTACAATTTCGACAATCAAGGCGTAACAATCGGCGCGGACTATGCCGTCACCGATAACTTGTTTGTGGGGATTGCGTTTAATAACGCCCATAACAAAGCGGATTTCAGCAACCGGGCCGGACAGCTTTACACAGCAGCCTATACAGGCTCCCTATACAGCACGTTGAATATTCAGGATTTTTATGTCGACGCGCTAGCCAGCGTCGGCGGTATCGATTACGAATCCGAGCGGACGATGAGCTTTTTCAATACCTCGGCCAAAGGCAAGTCCTCCGGCATGCAATATGCCTCCAGTCTAGGCGCGGGTTACAATCATCACATCGAGAACCTGTTAGTCGGCCCCTATATCGGTTTTGACTATACCAAAACCGAAGTCGACGGTTACCGCGAATCGGGCGGTGCCAGTTTCGGGGCCAGCTACGATAAACAGAACATCGAATCCGTGCTCACCAAAGCCGGCGCCCGAATGTCTTACGCCTGGAGCCTGCCATGGGGCGTTATCGTGCCGCAAGTCAATGCCGAATGGATTCACGAATCCAGCTACAACACCCAATATAGCGTGGTGCGCTTCGTGCAAAATGGTGCCGGCTTCACCATTCGTTCCGACAATCCGGACCGCGATTACATGCAACTGGGATTCAATATGGCCGGACAATTTGCCGGCGGCATCGCTGCTTTTGTGTCGTACAACACGGTCATCGACAGGGAAAACGTGACTAACCACGCCTTTTCCAGTGGTTTGAGAATGTCGTTTTAAGAATGCCCTTCAATACGGCTCCAGGCAGTTAAACACCCGGAGCCCGGCCTCGCAAAGCCGGCACAACAGGACATGATTTACGCTGCTTTCGTCATGCTCCAAAACAGAAGACGATATTTTTCTTTTGAGCTGGGCTTGCTGCTGATACTGTCCGCTTGCAGCTCCCCTGCCACCCGTCTGCACGATCAAGCCAAACAATTCGGTTTCCAAGCAGTCGAATCGGCAGCCGCAGGCTTCACGCTAACATCGTTTAAACATCTGCCCGCATCCGCCAGTAAACGCTTGCACGTGTACCTGGAGGGCGATGGCCGCCCCTGGGAACGCGGACTATTTCCCACCGCAGACCCGACTACCCGCGCATCGGCAATACTGAAATTGATGGCTTTAGACCCCGAGCCGGCGCTATATCTAGGACGGCCTTGTTATAACGGCCATGCCGGCGACCAAGGATGCACCCATAATTTATGGACTAGCGCGCGCTATGGCGAACGCGTGGTAACGTCCATGACCCAAGCCATCATTAATTTTTGCGACCAACATGGCTACCAAGAAATTGTGTTGATCGGCCACAGCGGTGGTGGCACCCTGGCCTTACTAATGGCGGAAAGACTGCCGCAAACCGTCGCCGTGGTGACGCTGGCTGGCAATTACGACATCGACATATGGGCCGATCATCACGGTTATCAACGCTTGAGCGAATCTTTGAATCCGGCAACCTACAACAACGCTGGCATTCCGGAATGGCATTTATTGGGCAAGCGCGATAGCAATATTCCGCCAGATTTGTTCCAAGAAGCTCTGCAGAGACGTCCCAACAGCCGCGTGCAAATCGTTGATGCCGATCATAGCCAGGGCTGGCAAGCCATTTGGCCGCAAGTGCTACAAGACTTGGAACAACGGCGTTAGCCATTTGCGGGCCGACGGTTTTCTGCTAAGGTTGCCGGATAACACCATTCATTCGAAGGCGGCACACCATGGCTACACAAAAAGCATTGAATCGTACGTTAGCATTGGCAATTGGCGGTATTTTAATGTCAGCTTGCGCCCGCGACGTCAGCCAGGAAGAAATGGCCAAGGCCACCGAAGGCTACATCGTGGCCGACACCAGCAAACTGTTCGTGGTCGACTGCCTGCTACCGGGCCAGGTGCGCAAACTCGGCTCGCAGATGACCTATCTCAGTGCTCGCCGGCCGATCCGCACAACGGCTGCCGATTGCGAAGTGCGCGGCGGCGAATATGTGGCTTACGACCGCGCCAACTATGCCAGCGCACTGAATATCTGGCTACCCAAGGCACAGGAAGGCGATGCCGCCGCCCAACTGTATGTCGGCGAGATTTTCGAAAAAGGCTTGGGCACGCAAGCGGATTACAAAGCCGCCGCGCAGTGGTACGAAAAAGCCGCCAATCAAGGCAATTCTCAAGCGCAATTGAACCTGGGCCATCTCTACGAAAAGGGCTTGGGCGTTGCCGAAGACAAAGAAACCGCTTTGCGGTGGTATCGCAAATCGGCCGGTCTGGATGAAGCCGGCATCCAATTCGCCCCGGCCGTAAACGCCCAAGCCATCGCCAACAGCGAAGAACTGGCGACCTTGCGCAGCGAAGTAGCCGAATCGCGCCGCGAAGCGGAGCAGCTGCGCGAACAACTGCAAAGCACCCGTCAGCAAACCCTGGATCAACAGGAAAGTTTACGCAAGGCTCAAGATGAGTTGGAAGCCTTGCGTAACAAACTGCAACAACAAAAATCCACTAGCCCCGGCGGCTCCAGCGACATCGAGTTGCTGGAAAAACAATTGCACGAAAAAGAAAACCAATTAAAAGATCAACAAGCGAAATTAGGCTCATTGACGCAGTCGTTGAGTCAGGAAAGACAACGGATGAAGCGCGAGCTGGACGTGGCGCGCCAGCAAAGCCCGAGCGCTAAGGTCGTCGAAAGCAAAACCAACGACATCGAAAATCGCCTGAACGAAAAAATCGAAACCTATCAAAAACAATCGGCGGAACTGACCGTTTGGCTGACGTCGCCGGACAAACTGGATAGAAACCAGGTCGAGCTGCGCAAGCAGGCTTTACAGCAGCAAGCCAAAGACATCGCCACGCTGAAAGAAAAGCTGCAACAACAATCGGCCAATCTGGTGGCCTCCGGCAATGGACCAAACATCGAATTACTGGAACCCGCCGTTACCGTGACGCGCGGCATCCCCAGCATTCAGTTTGGCCTAGGCGAGAATAGCAAACGCATCGTCGGTAAAGTCGATGCATCGACCGGCCTTAACCGTGTGTTGCTGAACGATAAAGCCATCAAAGTCGATGCCAATGGCCGCTTCGAAACCAATGTCAGCCTGCAAGGCGAGGAAACCCTGATACGGATCGTTGCCACCGACAAACGCAATCAAAGCAGCGACTTAAGCCTGCGCTTATTGGCGTCCGGCAACTCGGCACCGGAAGTCTTTCCAAGCGGCAACGGTAGCGAGCTTAAACGCTCGGGCAATATTCAGTTCGGCAAATTTTATGCAATCATCATCGGCAACAACGAATACGGCGCTTATCCGTCCTTAAAAACGCCGATCGCCGACGCCAAAAGCCTGGAATTGCTGCTACGCGAACGCTACGGCTTTAAAACCAAATTGCTGATCAACGCCAACCGCCACGCGATCATGTCGGCTTTTAACGAATTGAATCAAAAACTCACCGACCAGGACAACTTGTTGGTCTATTACGCCGGCCACGGCGAGATCGACAAGAAAAGCCAGACCGCTTACTGGCTGCCGGTAGACTCGGAAACCGGCAATAGCGCCAACTGGATCTCCAGCCAGAGTATCACCGAATTTTTGAGCATCATGCCGGCCAGACATATTATGGTGGTGGCGGATTCCTGCTACTCCGGCGCGTTGACCGGTTCGGCGGTAGCCAAGCTGCCGGACGGCATGGACGACGCCAAGCGCGAGCGCTGGTTAAAAGCCATGAACAGCCGTAAGGCCCGCACCGTACTGACTTCTGGCGGCGTCAAGCCCGTGATGGATCAAGGCGGCGGCGAACATTCGGTATTTGCCAATGCGTTTTTAAAAGTATTGCGCGGCAATAAGCGGATTATCGAAGACTACGATATTTTCCGGGATGTGGCGAATCAAGTGCGGGCTTCGGCGTCGCGCGGCGGTTTCGAACAGATTCCGCAATACGCACCCTTGCAACATGCCGGCCACGAAGGCAGCCCGTTCTTTTTTGTACCGGAAGTTTGAGAAGAAGATCGGCCGGGTATATATGCCCGGCCTACTTTTTTAAGCGGCTGGGGAAATTATTTCCATTTTTTGAACAGGCCTTTTAGCCGATCCGGCTTGGCTGGTTCGACTTCTGTAACCACTGGTTCGATCATCGGTTCGGGTTCCACTACGGCCGATTGCAGCTCAACCTCAGTCTCGGCAGGCTTGTTTTTGCCGAACAAATTTTTCAGTTTG
>Ga0172378_10005976_pt1 | contig 11370 bp, 9 predicted proteins | sample GrowelOW332metaG_FD_119755 | JGI IMG/M metagenome (GOLD analysis project Ga0172378, IMG submission 119755) | Groundwater microbial communities from an aquifer near a municipal landfill in Southern Ontario, Canada - Pumphouse #3_1 metaG | ecosystem: Environmental > Aquatic > Deep subsurface >... | reverse complement strand
GCTTGGAATACCATTCCAACATCTTCTCTTACCTTTCTTATATCAGTTCCAGGTGCTGTAACATTCAAATCATCAACAGTGATTGAACCACCTGTTGGAATTTCAAGTTTGTTTACACAACGAAGTACTGTAGATTTACCTGAACCTGAAGGTCCAATGATTACAACAACATCTTTTGAATTTACTTCTAAGTTTGCTTTTCTAACAGCTTTTACCAATTTTCCATCTTTTGTTAAGAATGTTTTTTCAAGATCTTTAATTTTAATATTAGGCATTCTGATTCAACCTCTCTTCTAATTTACCAACCAACCAAGAAAGTACCAAGGTGATTACTAAGTATACCAATGCTACAATCAACATGGTTTCAAGTGATAAAAAGGTTCTAGAAATATATTCCTTACCTTTTTTGAGTATGTCGCTCAGTGCAATAGCTGATACTAAAGACGAATCTTTCAACATACTGATGAATTCATTACCAATTGCAGGTAATATAACTTTTAAAGTTTGAGGTAGAATTATATAACGGAAAGCTTGAGCACGACTCAAACCTAAAGCAATAGCAGCTTCCATCTGACCTTTTGGAATGGCCTGTATACCAGCTCTGACAATCTCACCCATATATGCACCAAAACAAATGGACAATGCGATGATTGCAGAAAGCATTCCATCAAGGCTGAAGAATCTTCCAAGTGCATAATAGATGAAGATCAATTGAACCAACAGTGGAATACCACGAATCAATTCAACATAAACACCACTTATCATATTTATAACTTTATGTTTTGATACAGCACCCAAACCGGTGATTGTACCAATTATTACAGCTCCAATGATAGCAAATATTGTTGCTTGGAATGTAACAGGTGTACCTGTTATTACTACCTGAAATATCTTTCTATATGGATCTGGAACAAATACTACTAAGAATATCAATAGAGATAGCGCGAAGATAAAGGTTATTCTCCAACTCGTAACAACTGATCCGTCGTTCTTTTTAGGAATCAACACACCATCTGTCATTTGAATTGTTTGATACTTCTTAACTTCTTCTGACTTTTTTTTAGCTTTTGATTTATCACTTGTTTTCTTATCAAATGTGTAATCGTTTGAACTCATATTACTTCACTCTTTTTATTATTATATATTTTTTTTAATTATGTTATTACATAAATATACACTCCATGTCAATTCATTCATGAATATTTATTCATAAAATCTAAAGAAATATGTATATTTTTTAAACAAATGTATAAAAATGTAATAAAATAAAAAGAAATCAATTTGTTTATAATAATTACTGTATATTATTTAATAATATTCAGATTCTCTTTTTTGGCTTTAACATAGTTCAGAATGAAAATTGGAATTCCCCCGATAATGAAAGCAATTAAGCTGAATGTTTCAAGATTTAAAGGAGCCTGAGCAACTTCAAGAGTGGTTGGTCCCATGCTTATTGAGTATGTAGCTGCTACAATCAAGCCAATTATGAAAGACATTGTAGCGGACCTATGATTATCAAGTGCCTTTCTTACAAGTCTTATGGTTGTGAAAATTCCAAAGAGAACACCCAATCCAAAAATAAATAGTGAAGGAACTGCACTGAAATCAAATGAGAAGAATTTTTTTAAGCCGCTTATTATAGGAAGATAAAGTCCCAATATCATCAAGAGAGAAGAGCCTGAAATACCAGGAAGAACCATTGTCGATATTGCAATATCTCCTGCAATAAATAGATAAAGAGCAAGCTGTACATTCAAACCGTCTAATGATTTTGTAGAATAGGACTTGGAACTCAAATATGTGATTATCACTACCAAAGTAAAACCAATCAAGAAAAATGCTGAATTTTTAATGATTGACCCTGTATTTCTATCGAAGGTCTTTTTCTCTTCCCTCAGAATAATTGGAATGGAGAATAAAGTCAGTCCTATTAATAAGGAGCTCATGATGTAGATATGATTTGAAAATAGGGTGGAGAGTATTGAAACACAGAGGCCCATACCAATTACCCAACCAATTCCAAGAGGGATAATAAATTTAATGGCTTCTTTTCTTTGATCACTTGATCCTCGAAGTAGATTGTCGAGGCTATCTATAAAAAGATCATAAAAGCCCAATATATAAGCAACTGTTCCACCTGAAATGCCTGGAATGCTGTCTGCGATTGCCATGAAAAAGCCTCGTATGCTGTTAATCATTATTATAAATCCTTATTTAAAAACCGATAGCATATGTGACAGCAAATCCAACAAGGATTCCAAAAATTATGCCACCTATTACCTGAGATCCAGTATGCCCCAACATAGTTTTTAAATTAGCTTGAGTGAACTGTCCTTCATCAAAGATTTCTGAAAAGGTTTTGCTCCAATCATTCATCATCTCAGCTTGTTTGCCGGCTTCTTGTCTGATTCCCATAGCATCATATACCACAACACTGCTGAAAACCATTGCAATTGCAAATTCAGTTGAACCAATTCCTTGTGTTATTCCTAATGATGTTGCAAGTGCAGCAACAGTGGATGAATGACTGCTTGGCATACCACCCGTAGAGAATGCTCGTTTGAAATTAAAATTATCACCAGATAGTCTAGAAATTAAAGGTTTAATAGCCTGAGCTAGGAGCCAAGCTATAAAAGGCGCAATTATTGCACTGCTATGTAACAAATCATTATTCATAATTTCAAAATATAACACATTTTAAAACAATACAATAGTTTTTTTTCTTTGAATTCATACAAAAAAGCGTTTTTCAATTATATTGAACAATCTCAGAGCTCTTAAAGAATTTGAAGTTTTTGTTTGCAATTGAAAAAATTCTATAATATAAAATTATTTGAATATTATTTTAAACAAAAACAAAAGAAAATATAAAAAATATTTTTAATTTAATCTGTAAATCTCTCATTCAATATCTCATATTATGTGTTTATTTGGTAATAACAATACAGAATTGATATATTAATATGAGGAAAAATTCCTATAAAAAGATTACCACTAAACATTAGTTAATATTATTGAAAAAAAAGATGAAGCATAAAAAAAATATAAAATTTTTTTGTTTTATTTTTAATTTCTTTCATAAAAAGGACTTAATAATAGAATGTTAAAATTGAGTTAAAAATAAATATAAAAAAAGTGAGAAAATGTAAGATTGCTATTTAATCGATTAAATTTTTTTCTTGCACGATAGCAGAATCAATGTTAATCTAGTTTGGCAAGTTAGGAATGACACCTTATAAAAAGCTTGTAAAATTATTTGTTTTTATAATTTGTTAGGGTTGAATTGATTTAAGAGATTTTATGGAGAAGTATCAGGGGGATGCTTTTAAGTAAAATAATTTTTTTGTTATATATTTAATCGATTAAATATTATCTTATTATCAATTCAAGCTTAGCAAAACAAGGAGAAAGATTATGTTACATTTATCAAATCAGAATTTGAGCGCAATTGAAAAAACAGGAGTTCCTGTACCACATTATAACAGAGAGGGCCTGAAGCCAGCTTTGGTACATATCGGACTAGGAGCATTTCACAGAGCTCACTTCTTATCATATATTGAAAAATTGATGAATGATGGAGTTTATACTGAAGGTGTTTATGAGATAGATGTTATTCCATCAAAACCTGGCTTTATTGAGAATTTAGTAAAACAAGACTATCTTTATACCTTACTTCCTAAAGATACAGCAGGAAATGAATATTTTGAAGTTCGTGGTGGTATTGCTGATTATGCAAATGCATCAACAGATGCTGAAAAGGTTTTAGATGTACTTTCAAGAGATCAAACAAAGCTGATCACTTTGACTGTAACAGAGAAGGGTTATTGCTATGACAGTGAGAATCATAAACTTGATTTGAATCATCCAGCTATTGTAAAAGACCTAAAAGATTTTGATGTTCCATCATCAACTGTTGGCTGTATCGTTGAATCACTCAAAAGACGTTTTGATACAACAAAAACTCCTGTAACAATCATGAGCTGCGATAATGTTCCAGAAAATGGTAACATGCTCAAAAACTGTGTACTAGAATTTGTATCCATCAAATACCCTGAGATGAAAGAATGGGTAAGTGAAAACATCATATTCCCAAATACTATGGTTGATAGAATAACACCAGTTACATCTGATAAAGATATTCAAGAAGTAGCTGATAAATACAACATTGATGATCAATGTGCAGTTCACTGTGAAGATTTTATAACTTGGATTGTTCAAGATGTTGATGTTCCTGAAGTTCAGATGTTCAAGAAAGCAGGCGCTCTTCTTGTAGAAAGTGTATTACCATACGAATTGATGAAGATCAGACTTCTTAACGGTGCTCACAGTGCACTATCATACCCATCATATCTTTTGGGACACACTGATGTAGATGCAGGTATCACAGACCCTCTAATCAATGATTTCATAAGAAACCATTACATGGAAGAAATTACAAAGTCTTTGAGTGCTGTTCCTGGTGTTGATTTGGATGCATATAAAGACAAACTTGTAAGTCGTTTTTCAAATAAGAATATTGCTGATAAGATTCTTAGATTGGCAAGTGATGGCTCTAAAAAGATCTCAAACGCAATTGTAAAACCTCTTTTAGAAATTGAAGAGAAAGATTCTTTAATTTTAGCTTTGGCTTTCTGGGCAGAGTTCTTGAAAGGTGTTGATAAGAATGGTGTGGAGATTCCAATTGAAGATCCAGCTGCTGATTTACTTCAAGAGAAAATCAAAAATGATAAAGATTTCATGGAATATAATGGAATCACTGACAGTGCAGTTTTAGCTAAATATTCACAATACAAAAAGATGATTGATGAATTGGGTGTTAAAGGTACATTAGAAGAATTTTTGAAGTAGCTTAAGTTCAATTCTTTTTAATTGGAAACTGCTATACTCTCTCGAAAATGGGATATAGCAGTACCAATATATATGCTTGCACTTTCTCTAAAGATTAAAAACAATATTCAAATTGCTTTAAATCCTCTGCAAGCTAACAAAATCTCTTTTTAATATAAATCTATCTACAGAAGATAATTTTAACATATTTAAAATATGATTTAAAATCACGATCAAAATAAAATTGAAAATTGATGTTTTTATAAACAGACGGGTGTCTTTGACCTTGTTAAGGACTCAATGTTTCAATATTATTTTTAGATTTAAAGAAATGAAAGTATATTTAGATAACTCTATCTGTACTTGAAATAAGGAAATGGTAAAAATTTATGAATTCAAATCCAGAAAAGACTCAATTTAGATTGCTGACGTTCACAGCATTTTTTGTCCAGATGATGCAGGCTATGGTCAATTTAGCTCTTGTATACTATGTAAGAGCAAAGTTCAATGTTTCTGCATCTCTTGTTGGTGCTGCAGTAAGCACTCTTTCTATCTCATACTGTGTATTTTGTTTGCTGCTATCAAATAAAATAACAAACTACAAACCTAGCAGTCTGCTCTTATTTGGTACTTTTGGTATGGCTTTTTCAACCTTTTTGATGTTCACATTGAATAGCTATGCTTTGGTTGTGGCATCTATCATCTTGTTTGGTTTTTTTGTTTCATTCATTTGGCCTTCTTTGGAAAGTTGGTTATCGAGAGGAAAAGAACAGGCATACCTAAACAGTGTTTTAGGTGGATACAATGTATCTTGGAGTTTGGGAAATGCTCTATCTGCAACTGTTTGTGGTATTTTGGTAGAGAGAAGCATCACTCTTCCTTTCTATGTTGCAATAGCTACTCTTATTATTGTTGCTTTAAATATTGTATTTTGGATACATAAAGATCCTAATTTAAAAGCTGCTAAAAGTGAAAAAGACCATATCAAGGCAAGCAATCTAAAAGACACAAGTACCTTCCTTCGTTATTTCTGCTGGACAGGAGTGTTTGTTGGATATATTGTATTTGGTGCAATCATCAACATATTTCCTCTTTATGCCAAAGAAGCTATTGGCTACAGTGCAACAACAATTGGTTTGCTTCTTCTCATCAGAGGTGTTGTAACATGTATTGTTTTTTATGCATTATCAAAAACCAGTTTTTGGCATTTCAAGAAACTTTACATATTGGGTGTTCAATTTGTAATTGGTCTCAGCTGTCTATTTGCACGTAATGCAACTTCCATTATTTCCTTATCAGTATTCTTTGGATTGTTCGGTGTTTTATTTGCATATGTATATGTATCATCGATGTTCCATGGAGCTAGTGGTGCGGTAAACAGAACCAAGAGAATGATAACACATGAAGTGCTGTTATCAGCTGGAACAGTTGTGGGTTCTGTTGTTGGTGGAATGCTATATGATCATTTTTCTTACTCTCAGATGATGGTTATTTTCTTTGCTTTTATAACAGCTGCAGTGATAATAGAATTTGTAATATCAAATATAACACTGCCTGTTTCTAACAAAAGTCTCACAAGAGAGTTCGAATAAGACCTTTATCGTGAAGTTAATGCTATATTTAGGGTGAAAATCATTGCAAAAATATTTATTACTATTATAATTATTTTATATTGTAAACAAGGAGCCCTATAATATGGCAAAAACTTTAACTGAAAAAATCCTTGAGTCTCATCTAATTGAAGGTGAGATGGAAAAAGGTGAACCAATTGGAATCAAGATAGATCAAACATTAACTCAAGATGCCACTGGTACAATGGCGTATTTGCAATTTGAAGCTATGGGACTCGAAAAAGTTCAAAACGAATTAGCTGTAAGTTATATCGATCATAACACAGTGCAGGTTGGATTTGAAAATGCAGATGACCACAAGTATTTACAGAGTGTTGCAGCAAAGAAGGGAGTTGTCTTCTCTCGTCCTGGAAATGGTATCTGTCATCAGGTTCATTTAGAAAGATTTGGACAACCAGGAAAAACATTATTGGGATCTGATTCTCATACACCAACAGGTGGTGGTCTCTCTATGATTGCTATTGGTGCCGGAGGACTTGATATCGCAGTTGCTATGGCAGGTGGCCCTTTTCATATAATAACACCAAAAATTATTGAAATTAGACTTTCTGGAAAACTCAGAGAATGGGTGAGTGCTAAAGATGTGATCTTGACAGTACTTCAAAAATTTGGAGTTAAAGGAAATGTTAACTGTATTTTTGAATATACTGGAGAAGGTGTCAAAACTCTTCAGGTGCCAGAACGTGCAACAATCTGTAACATGGGAGCAGAGTGTGGTGTAACAACATCTATCTTCCCAAGTGATGAAAATACAAAAGCCTTCTTGGACGCTCAAGGTAGAGGTGAATGTTACAGACCACTATCAGCTGATGATGGTGCAAAGTATGATGATGTATTTGAATTGAACCTAAGCGAGGTCGTTCCTTTATGTGCAGCTCCTCATAGTCCAGGTAATGTGGAATCAATCAAATCTCTTCAGGGTAAAAAGGTTGACCAGGTCCTCATTGGCTCCTGTACCAACTCTAGCTATGATGACATGAGAAAAGTTGCAAACATCCTTGATGGACAGACTGTAAATCCAAGTGTCTCATTGGGAATTGCTCCAGGATCAAGAGAAGTTCTACTCATGTTGAGTGAGGATGGTTCTTTAGAGAAACTTATAAAAGCAGGTGCTAGAATTCTTGAAAGTGCATGTGGATTCTGTATTGGTAACCATCAGAGCCCAGGTTCAGGTGCTGTATCACTTAGAACAAGCAATCGTAACTTTGAAAGACGCTCTGGAACTGCAGATGCACAGCTTTATCTAGTATCTCCTGAAACAGCAGCTCTAGCTGCAATTACAGGTGTGTTCACAGACCCTTTATCAGATCATGGAATAAAGTATCCTGGAACATTCTTGGTAGATAAATTCATCATTGATGATTCAATGTTCATCTTCCCTCCAAAAAATACTGATGATATTGTAATATCTCGTGGTCCAAATATTGGAGCACCACCATCAAATACTCCTCTCGAGTATCATGCAAAAGGTGAGGTAACCATTAAAGTTGGAGACAAGATAACAACAGATCATATAATGCCAGCTGGTGCAAGATTGAAATATAGATCAAACATCCCTGAGTATTCTAAGTATGTATTTGAAGGTGTTGATCCTACTTTCCACGATAGATGTCTTGCAAACAAGAAAGAAGGTAAGGCAAACTTTATCGTAGCTGGAGCTTCTTATGGACAGGGCTCAAGCCGTGAACATGCTGCTATCTGTCCTATGTATTTAGGTGTGAAAGTTGTTCTTGCAGTATCTATTGAAAGAATTCACCAGAACAATCTATGTAACTTTGGTATTGTACCTTTAACATTTACAGATGAAGAAGATTACAATGCAATAAAACAGGGTGATGATATCTACATTCAAGATCTTCCAGATCAAATTGAAATGGCTTACCTTGAGGGCAATCCTGTCATTGTTGAAGTTGGTGGTAGAAACATTAAGATGAAGTGTGATATTACAGCTGATCAAAAAGAGATGCTCATCAATGGTGGACTTCTGAATGTTTTGAAAAGTAAAACAGAAGCTAAGTAAAAGTTTGTAATAACTCGAATTGCTTTTAATATTTTGGTCTCTTCTTAATTGAGGGGACCTTTTTTATAGAAAAAAATATCAGTTACTTAAATAAAATGATAGCACTAGCATTTTATGTGTAACTGATTAGGGAAGAATTGTAGTTCTTAATAATCCCCATTATATTTTGAAAAACATAATGTGTCAATTGTTAATTTATATATTTCTCTGTGACTCAATAAAACGATTTATGTCATCATCACTGAAACGTCCTACTGTGCAGCAGTAATAGTTTCTTGTCCAAAGAGTTGGAAGCCTAGATTTTAAAGACGGAAATTCAATCCTCATTGCATGGGATGTGTAGCTCTTTAATTGTTGAATTAAAAAATGTGGGCTATCTTCTGGTCTGGCTCTTACCAAAAGATGAACACAATCTGGCATGATTTCATATGATACTATTTCAAGATCTATTGTCTTGGCTTTCTCATCTAAAAGCTCTTTCAATCTCACTGCAACATCATCAACAAGAACCTCTCGTTGATATTTTGGACACCATAGAAGATGATAGTACAAACTGGTAACAGTTGATTCACTGGATTTCCATCGTTTTGTCATTGTTTATTCCTTGTTTATTATTTTATCATACATATGAATTTGAATAAATAAAAAAGCTACCAACTTTTTACAGTCGATAGCTTAATGAGATTTTTTATGATATTAATTAGTGGAACCTTGCATAATTTCATCTAATGTAGAATCATCAAGATTTGTTTTATAGAAAAGTTTGTAGAAAGTCTTAGCTTCCTCTCTTACATCAAAATCAAAGTACTGAGGATAAACTAAATTACCCAACCAGTTTATACCTAAAATTCTGTTTAAAGAAGGTGGATTATCAATCCATGAGAAAGGACCTTCTGGAATCAAGTAAACTCTGTTGTTCTTTACAGCATCAAGCTCACTGAAAGCACTGTCCTCTGCCATAAACTCATCATAACCACCGTCATGGCTCAAGATTATGATATCAGGATTCCAAATAAGTAGCTGTTCTGGACTCACTTGAATATTGTTTCCAGTTCCTTCTACTACATTGATGAGTCCTGCCAGTCTCATTGTCTGAGTCCTAAATGAACCTCGAGGGTATGATGTCAGTCCATCTGTACCAGTTCCAAAATAAATACTTACTTTATCTTCATCTGCTACATTTTGAGTTGCTTGTTCTGCACGTGAGATTGTGGTCTCGCTGTATTCTGCTTTTGCTTCACCTTCTTCTTCCATATTGAATAGTTCGCCAAGTTTTCTGTAAGTTGTACCCATATCATCAAGATATGCTTCAATGAAAACTACAGGAATTCCAAGATTGTCTTGAAGCTCATCAAGTTGAGCAATCATATCATCCTTACTTCCTTTAATCTCACCAACATCAACAACAACTTGAGGATCTGCTACCATAACAGCTTCCATGTTTAAGTTTGCCTTTGCACCATAGAAGGCACCAAAAACAGGTCTCTCCAATACTTCTTTGTCAAAGAATTTATAAAGTTTCTCTGATGGTCTTGTGCCCCAACCAACCATTTTCTTTGGAGCCATTGAGTACAGTGCAATCTGTGCCATATTTCCTGAAGGAGCCACTCTTTCTATATCAACAGGTAATGTTGTGGTTCTACCAAGTGAATCTGTGAAGCTTCTTGTCTGTTGCACCTCAATCTGTGCAGGAGACTCTTGTCTACCTTGGGCACTCAGCCCCGCCATCATCAGCATCATGAATGCCAATACAATTCTTATTTTTTTCATCTAAAAATTCCTCTTTATTAAATTTTTTCAATTATAAATATTGATATTTGTTTGTTGTTTTTATAAATACAGTGATCACCTCTATCGATGATGCACTCCCTCATCTTCTGTTTTGTTGATTTGCTTTTAAATCCATAGTATGTCTCTATAAATTTCTCAACATCATCCTTCTTCAGTGGCTGACTGAAATCAATCTCTCTGTGAAAGTGTTTGAATTCAGCACCTCTATCATTGAGATATTTTATAAGAGTGTCGTTAGAATCATGATTCTCATTTCTTACATAAATAATCTTCTTCTTGCAAAGTGAGGAAAGTCTTTCTAAATTATCTTCAATCTCCATTCTTGAGAAGAAAGAGAGAAGCAGATAATCACATGGCTCTCTATTCAATTCTAGGTACTCTTCAAATGTCATGTTGAACAGAATTTGATTCTCTTTTTTTGTTTCAACCAGATAATTAAAAGCATATTTATTGGGTTCAACCAAAATCATTTGTCTGCAATGATCTCTTATATATTGATCTAGCCTACCCAAACCGGCTCCTACATCAATTACGGTACTGTTGTTATCCAATATAGGAGAGATCAAAGATGCAAGGTTCTCATGAAACTTGCTGTATTTAGATGATGTTTCAAACCATCCTATGTTCTCTTCATTCCATTCAAACAATTTATTTTGCATCCTTATTTTCTAATGTTGGAAAGCATATCTTTCTTCCATTCTTTTCTATTATATCTATTGGAATATCATAGATTGTCTTTAAGTTCTCACTTGTCATCACATCATCTGTATTTCCGTGGGCAAGAATTTTGTTATCATTTAAAAACATAACTTTATCACTGAACCAAAGAGCTTGCTCTGGATTATGTGTTGAAAGTATTATTGAATACCCCATATCCTTAAGAGATGATATAGTATTCATAACCTTAAATTGATTTCCATAATCAAGATTTGCTGTTGGTTCATCTAAAATCAAAATATGAGAGCCCTGCGCTATAGCACGAGCCAATATCACAAGCTGTCGCTCGCCTCCACTTATTGATGATGCCAATTTATGGGATAGGTGAGATATGTTGAATCTCTCCAATGCTTCCATAGCAATTCGCTTTTCTCTTTTCTTAGG
>Ga0172378_10005974_pt1 | contig 11371 bp, 12 predicted proteins | sample GrowelOW332metaG_FD_119755 | JGI IMG/M metagenome (GOLD analysis project Ga0172378, IMG submission 119755) | Groundwater microbial communities from an aquifer near a municipal landfill in Southern Ontario, Canada - Pumphouse #3_1 metaG | ecosystem: Environmental > Aquatic > Deep subsurface >... | reverse complement strand
GCAGCCAACTTGTTTCCTGGGTGTACATAAGCGATAGCAGATTCTCCGCATACGAAACTGTACATATCAACTTCCATCTTCTCGCCTGTAATTCCAGAACGGTCAGTGATAAGTTGTTCTATTGTTGAACCTTCGATGTTAGATGCCTTGAGCGCAGCCAAGTCAGCTGGTTTGTTCTCAAATGCACTATCCAATATCTTTTGAGTCAATGCAATGAAATCAGCGTTCTTTGCAACGAAGTCAGTCTCGCACTTCAAAGCAAGAGTTGCAGCGTATTTGCCATTGCAGTCAGCAAGGATACAACCTTCGGCAGCTTGGCGATCGCTTCTCTTGGCAGCGATGGCCTGACCCTTCTTGCGAATGATCTCCATTGCCTTGTCGAAGTCTCCGTTGGATTCTGTCAATGCGTTTTTGCAATCCATCATACCTGCGCCGGTCATTGTACGCAATTTGCTGATGTCAGCCATTGTAATAGCCATATCCGTATAATTTTTGAGTTGTTGTTATGAAAAAATGAATGGCAAATCCCATGAATGTGTTTTGCCTTAAAAAGCCTTTTCTCCATATGGAGAAAAGGCCTTCTGATATTTAGTTTAATCTTCTTTAGCGATAAACTTGCTTGCAACGTTAGCGTTCAAAGAGTCTGTATCTTCTACGATTTTAGCCTTCTTTGCAGCTTTTGCTCTTCTCTCCTTCTTCTCGGGAGCCTCTGCAGCTTCGTTCTCTTGCTTCTCAATCTTTCTCTCTTCAAGACCCTCTTGGATTGAAGCGGAGATAGCACCTAAGATAACTTCGATTGACTTCGTAGCATCGTCGTTAGCTGGGATGACGAAATCGATGTTATTTGGGTTTGAGTTGGTGTCGACGATACCGAATACAGGAATACCAAGACGTTTAGCCTCTTTAACGGCAATCTGCTCCTTCATTACGTCGATTACAAACAGTGCAGAAGGAAGACGGGTCAAGTCGGCGATACTACCCAAAGTCTTCTCCAATTTCGCTCTCTGACGGGAAATCTGTAACTTCTCTCTCTTTGAAAGGTTGTCGAATGTACCGTCGTTTGTAAGCTTGTCGATAGAAGTCATCTTCTTGACAGCCTTTCTGATTGTAGGGAAGTTGGTCAACATACCTCCAGCCCATCTCTCAGTGATATATGGCATTGCTATTGTGCTTGCTTTGTCAGCGACAACTTGCTTTGCTTGTTTCTTTGTAGCTACAAAAAGAATTTTCTTGCCCGATTTTGCAATTTGTTTCAACGCAGCTGATGCCTCGTCGATTTTTGCTACTGTTTTGTGAAGATCAATAATATGGATACCGTTACGTTCCATGAAGATATAAGGAGCCATTGCTGGATTCCACTTTCTTTTCAAGTGTCCGAAATGACAACCAGCCTCTAATAATTCATCAAAATTAGTTCTTGACATTTTTTTGTTTTTTAATCGTTTACTTTCTTTTTTGTTTGACCAGCTTCGAAGTAGTCATCCTTTTGAATGAGTCTTCGGAGTTTAGATACTAAACGCTTTCTTAAAGATAACCAATATTGAAATAAGGTATCTCTCCAAGGACTAACGTTTACTGAACTGGAATTTCCTTCTTGCTTTAGGCTGTCCTGGCTTCTTACGTTCAACCTCACGAGAGTCACGAGTAAGGAATCCTTCTGATTTTAGTGCGCTCTTGTTCTCGGCGTCAACCTTAACCAATGCACGGGCAATGGCAAGTCTTAAAGCTTCTGCTTGACCTTTGTATCCACCTCCGTTTAGGTTTACCTTGACGTTGAACTTCTCTGCTGCACCCAACTTGTTTAATGGTTGCTTAACCACGTACTGCAATATTCCTGAAGGGAAGTATGTAGTGATGGCTTTTTTATTTATGGTTATTTCACCGTTTCCTTCACTAAGATAGACACGAGCAACTGCGGCCTTTCTTCTACCAATGGCATTAACTACTTCCATGCTTATTACTTAATTGAGTTTAAATCGATTACTTTTGGTTGTTGAGCCTCATGTTTGTGCTCGATCCCGTTATATACGTAAAGGTTGTTGATGATGGCGTCTGAAAGACGGTTCTTTGGCAACATTCCCTTAACTACTTTGCGGATCAATTTTTCTGGACTCTTCTTCAACATGTCGCCTGGAGTAGTCTCTCTTTGTCCACCTGGGTATCCTGTGTATCTTAAATAGATACGGTCTGTGGCCTTATTTCCTGTGATGACTAGTTTGTCTGCGTTGATGATAATCACATTATCTCCGCAGTCTACGTGAGGGGTGAAGTTTGGTTTGTACTTGCCTCTTAATAGCTTTGCTACTTTTGCTCCCATACGACCCAACACTTGGTTTGTTGCGTCTACAACAATCCATTCTTTGGTGACGGTTGCTTTGTTAGCAGAAATGGTTTTGTAACTTAAAGTATCCACTGCTTAAATTTTTAAATGTTTTTATTTAATCTTTCACTCGTCATTCGCATTCGGGCAAAACGCTCCTGACATTATTTATTATTATGGATAATAATTGGGCGCAAATTTACTCTTTTTTGTTTAAATAAAAAAGAGGGGGAGGTAATTTTGTGAAGAAATATTTGGGTGCGCTGCTTCTTTGGCTTTTTACCATCAAAAAAGGGATGCCATTATTGGCATCCCTTTTTATCTGCAATAAGATAAAATTAGTAATTGTTAACTTTTTGCATGGAAGTATAACTTATTTTCAGAGCGTAAGCATTTCTTAATGCTTGTTTCACGTCTGTTACGATTCCCATCTTTGTGTCTTTGTCTATTTTGAGAGATACAATCATTCCACCTTGATCTTCTTCCTTCATGGAAGCTCTCTCTTGTGAGATGTATTGTTCAACTTCCGATGGATCGTTGGCAAAAGCCTCGTCCAACTGAATTCTTGAACCTGTACCCATTGATTTCTGAAATTCTTTCTTTGGTTTTCCTATATAAATATATTTGACCAATGATTTCTTTTCCATCTTTGTAAGCTCGGTAGCCTCCGGCATTTTCTGATCCACTTTCAGAGTAACCTCCTTCATGCTGGTTGTCGTCATGAAGAAGAACAGCAACATGAACACGATGTCTGGCAATGATGCCGTACTGATTGCGGATAGTTTTCTTCCTCCTCCTTTTCTGAACTTTGCCATTAGTTGCCTCCTTCCTTTCCGTAATTTTTAGGTTCGGCCTCCGATATCTTCATGGAGTATATCTTCTTTGTTATGACCTCGTATTTTTCAGGATCGCTTTTTGCTAAATCCGTGAGCGCAACTCCGAACTTCTGACGAGAGAACTCTTCACGTAGTTCGTTGTATGCGGCAACGAGTTCATTCTGTACGGATAGATATACCTGATATGAGGTTCCGCGGTCGTTCAATAATGAGATGACATGGCTTTTTGTAATAGCTATATCACCGACGAACTTGGCATTAATCACTTCCTTCTCCGGCAATTCCTCGGAATTGTTAGGGTTGGCAATGAATTCCTTTGCTTTTTCTCTCAGTTTGCTTATTTCCATCGGCTGTCCGTTAACCATCAACTCGTCGTTGCTGTTTACCAAGATCTGGAGTACGTTTCTCTCCTTAACCTTAACAGCCTCGTCTATGACCTTTTGGTCTTTAGGCATAGGAGCGGGGAGAACCCTCAACAGACCTTTGTCTGTTGCCATGGAAGTAGTTACTAGAAAGAAAATGAGCAACAAGAATGCAATGTCCGCCATTGAACTTGCGTTGATTTCCTGTACTTCTCTTTTCTTACCCATTTCGTTTTGTTTATTTGAGTATTAAAAACGTTTTACTAAGAATCCGAACAAAGATACGAAAGTAGCGATTGCTGCCAAGATGAAAGATGACACAATGCACATGTTCGTGATTTTTAGAGAGAACTCACTCTGATCCGTGTCCTCAGATATGTTGCTGAATGGGGTCGTATCTGCTGCTGAGTAGGTGATGATGAGCAGCAAAGCTACGACTCCTATTCCTACCAAAGAGGTGATGGCGGATCTCGTGTCTGCTTGTATTTTGATAATGAAGCCTACAATGGCTACGATAATGGTTGCAATGGCTGCTACTCCTATTAGTATGTATCCCCAGTTGAGTAATGCGCCGGTGAAATTTGGCTCTAGATACTCGGCGTTAGGGTCAACATCGCCACCGCAGAAGAACATTATGCTTATTAAGACAGAAATTGCTAATAAGACCGCTAATGCTATCGTTGGTATTTTATTTAAGCTTTGCATGTTTATTTAAACTTTAGTGTTTTGAATGTTATTTCTGAGCTTGGTATTTGACAACCATGTCAGTCAATGAGATTGAAGAGTCTTCCATGTCTGAAGTCAAAGCCTCAATTCTAGTAAGGATGAAGTTCAAGAATACTTGAAGAATCATGGCAACTATCAAACCGAACACTGTAGTCAACAAAGCGACCTTGATACCTGCTGCAACGACTGTTGCTGAAATGTCACCAACTTGTTGGATTTTATCGAATGCCTGGATCATACCGATTACGGTACCCATGAATCCTAACATTGGGGCAAGTGCGATACAAAGTGAAATCCATGTGATGTTCTTTTCCAAAAGACCCATCTGAACGCCTCCGTAAGAAACCACGCTCTTCTCTACTACATCTGGACCCTCTTCGATACGAGAGATGCCTTGGTAGAAGATAGATGCGATAGGTCCACGAGTGTTACGGCATATCTCTTTTGCCTTCTCTGTGTCGTTCTCGTTCAATGCGTCTTCTATTCCTTGAAGTAATTTCTTTGTGTTGGCAGAAGCTAAGCTCAAGTAAATGATTCTCTCTATGCAGAGTGCAAGGCCGATGATCAGACAAAGTGCTACACATGCCATGAAGCCTGCACCACCTTCGATAAATTTAATCTTCAAAGCTTTGTACATACCTACTTCTTCTTGAGCTACAGGAGCTGCCTCTACAGCTGGAGCAGCAGCCTCTGCTGGAGCTGCGGTTGCCTCATCTGCAACTGATGCCTCGTTTTGTACTGTTTCTTCTTGTGCAACTTCACCCTCTTGAGCTAGGACATTCGAAGTCATGCCGAATGCAAAAACTCCTAAAATTGCTAAAACTGCAAATACCTTTTTCATTTTCTTTTTTTGATATTAGTTACTAATAAATTATTGTAATTGTTTTGTTTGCGGAGAGAGGGGGATTCGAACCCCCGATACGCTTTTGGCGCATACACGCTTTCCAGGCGTGCCTCTTCAGCCACTCGAGCATCTCTCCTTAATGAGGTGTGTTTGCGTTCGCTACAAATCGCATCCTTTTAGGGCAACAAATTTCTATAAATTTTTATTTCTAATCAAATATTTCGGAGTAATTTTTAAAACTTTTACAGAGAAAATGCTTCTTCTGCGTTTGCCTTGGTCTTTTCTCCCACTTCTTCTGCCGTCATTCCTTTTATTTCTCCTATTTTCTGTGCTATATATATTATGTATGAACTTTCGTTTCTTTTGCCTCTGAATGGCACTGGTGTGAGATATGGTGAGTCAGTCTCCAGTACTATCTTGTCTATCGGTATGTCTTGGATTAAATTTCCAAGTGTTGAGTTCTTGAATGTTATGATACCGTTTATTCCCAGCTTGAATTCGCCTAGTCCGAAGATGGTGTCGGCCTCTTCTCTGCTTCCTGTGAAACTGTGGAATATTCCTCTGACGCTCCCTTTCCTGAACCTTCTGATGGATGCCACTATCTCTTCAAACGCATTTCTGGCATGGATTATTATAGGCAGGTCCTTTTCTATGGACATTTTTATTTGTGTTTCGAACGCTTCGGTCTGCTCCTTTTTGTATTTGTCATCCCAATAGAGGTCTATGCCTATCTCTCCGATGGCGGCGTATGCCCTTTCTTTTAGCCAATGGTCCACTGTCTCCAACTCTTTTTTGTAGTTCTCGCCTACGCTTGTGGGGTGCAGACCCATCATGCATCTGAACATCTCCGGCTCCATGGCTTCCATCGTGTGCATAGCCTCAATGGTGCTACTGTCGATGTTAGGAAAGTATACTTTCGTTATGTGGTTGGCTTTTAGCCTTGCTATTACTTGTTCTCTGTCTTCTGCAAATTCTTCACCATATATGTGCGAGTGTGTATCGACTAAATTCATTTTTTTAATTTCTTTTATGAAAAAAAGTGCGAAATCGGAATGACAGATGCACATAAAAAGGCTCTGTATTCTGTTTCTCATTTGCTTCAACAAAAATATTTATTTTTCTTTGTAGTCCGTTTATATTAATCAAGAAATAAAATGAATCCTTTTGATATTATAGAGAAGTATTATGACGTACATGGCGACGCGTATAAGATTTTGGTGGAGCATTCGCACGATGTGGCCAATAAGGCATTGATGTTGGCTAAGTCTAGATTGGACCTCCATCCTGACCTTGTCTTTATCGAGGAGGCTGCCATGCTTCATGATATCGGCATCTGCCAGACTTTTGCTCCGGATATTTGCTGCGACGGCTGCAATGCGTATATCTGCCACGGTTATTTGGGCTCTGCGATGATGATGAAGGAGGGGTATCCTATGCATGCTTTGGTCTGTGAACGACATACGGGTACTGGTCTGTCGTTGTCTTATATTCTGCAGGAAGAGTTGCCCATACCGCATAGGGATATGTTGCCCGTTTCCATAGAGGAACAGATTGTCTGCTTTGCTGACAAATTCTTTTCTAAAACGCATCTTGGGGAAGAGAGAAGTTTGAAGACTGCCCGGTTTAAACTAGAAAAGTATGGGGAGGAGACGGTGGCCCGTTTTGATAATTGGTGTAAAATGTTTTTGTAGAGGTCCCATATTTACGAGTTGTAGGCAATTTGTTTTTTTTTATGCAAATAATTTGATCATGACAAAAAAAAGGAAAAGTTCGGAGACTTATTTTCATGCGGCTCCGGAGATGTATAATTGTGCGCAATCTGTACTGAAAGGGTTTCAAACCGAGTTTTCGATTTCTGATGAGAAGGTGGAGGAATTTCGTGCCTTTGGTGGCGGACGTGCTGAAAACGGTATCTGTGGCGCTTTGTATGCCGCTAATTTTTTGATGGAAAAGATGGGGAAGCCAAAGTTGGATGACGCGTTTAAGGAAAAGGTGTCTTATGTGAAATGTCGTGATATAAAGGGTAATAAGGCATGTTCTTGCCCGTCTTGTGTACGCATTGCAGATGAGCTGGTTTCCCTGAAAATGGAAAAGTAGGGACGGAAAAGCAATCCCGTCGTTTCTTCTATATGCGGAAATGGCAGGATCGTTTTTTTTCAGCAGACCTTCACCTTATGGCCTTTCTGTATTAGTAAGTCTGAAATCTTTTTGCGCAGATCTCCTTGGATGAGAATCTCTCCGTTGCGGGTGGATCCGCCTACTCCGCATAATTTTTTTAGCTCGGCTGCCAGTTCCTTTAAGTCGTCTTCCTCTCCTTCAAATCCGGTTATTAGAGTTGCTTGTTTGCCTTTCCTTCCTGCCTTGTCCAATTCTATACGGAAATGTTGTTTGTTGCATTCCGGAGCGTGTGTTTTCTCCTGGTTCCTAATCTTTTCTATCTCTTCTTTCATTTCGGAAGAAGAGTTGGCAAGTGAGTTCAGCTTCTCTTTCCAATCGTTTGCTTGCATCTTTTTTTTCTATGTTTGGTTTTATATCTGTGCAAAAATACAAAATTTATTTACCTTTATTTATTTACCTTTGTCTTGTTTTATATGTTATAAGTGAAGACGTGTACTTGGAAGAGGAGCACATTGCGTCTTGTATCAATTAAAAAAAACAGATGAGATGAAGATTATCGCAGTAGGATGGAACTATGTTGATCACAATAAGGAACTCTCTTATAAGGAGCTTCCGAAAGAACCTGTTATTTTCATGAAGCCGGACACGGCTTTGTTGCGGGAGAATAAACCGTTCTTCCTGCCAGATTTTTCGGATGATGTGCAGTATGAGACGGAGTTGGTTTTCCATATCTGTAAAATGGGAAAGAACATTTCCGAGAAATTTGCGCCGCGTTATTATGATACGGTCGGTCTTGGCATTGACTTTACGGCGAGGGACTTGCAACGTAAATTTAAGGAGAGTGGCAATCCGTGGGAATTGTGCAAGGGATTTGACAATTCCGCACCGGTCAGCGAGTTTATTCCGAAAGAGGAGTTGGGTGATTTGAGCTCACTTCCTTTTTCTCTGGATATGAACGGAACTACGGTTCAGCAGGGAAATTCGTCCGATATGATTTTTAACATAGATGCGGTCATTGCTTACGTGAGCCGTTTCTTTACTTTAAAAGTAGGAGATCTGATTTTTACGGGTACTCCGGTTGGGGTTGGAAAAGTGAAGATAGGTGACCGTTTGGAAGGTTATCTGGCGGGTCGCAAGTTGTTGGATTTTCAAGTGGAATAGTGGAATATTATTGCTCCCATCTTCCTTCTTGGTTGGCTTCTTGGATGGTGAATTTTTATAAAAAGAAACAATAAGATGTTATTTGTCACGTTATTCCTTATGAAAGGAGTGGTGTGGTATGTTTAGGGAGAGTCGTAACTTTTTTCTTCTAAATTTAGACTGAATAGTAATATGAGATTCAAAATTATATTTTTCTTTTTAGTACTTGGTGTACTCTCTTCTTTTGCATCCATACATTCGTATACGGAAAACTCTGTGTTGTCGAAGGGTACATGGAAAAAGGTGAGGGTGTCTGCAACCGGTGTCTGTAAAATCACCTATGCGGAGCTTCGAGATATGGGATTGGATCCGTCTAAAATACGTGTGTTTGGTTATGGTGGTGCAATATTGAACGAGAATTTCTCGAAACCTAAATTGGACGATCTTCCTGAAGTATCCATCTATGATGGTGGTTCTTTCATCTTGTTTTATGTCCAAGGTCCGTTAAAATGGTCATATAATCCAAATGCCAAGGCTTGCCGTTTTGGCTTTGAGTCCAATCCGTATTCTGATTATGGTTACTACTTCTTGTCGGATAATGTTGGTGTCGGGAAAAGAATAAGCAAGGAGGCTGAGGAGACGGCAGTCGATGCGGAACGGGTGTCCGATTATCTTTTCTATGACTGTAGACGGAAGGAGGAAATGAACTTCATTCGTTCCGGTCGCCAGTGGTATGGCGATGTCCTATATAATGGATCGTCGAAGAATTATTCGTTTTATGTCCCTAATATAAATAAGGAGAAGAATGTGTTGGCTTATGTGCTTTATGCCGGAGCCTCGTCGGCTCGTTCATCAATGGTTGCTACCATGGGCGATCAGTCTCAAACGCTTGATTTTTCGTATGCCTCCGGCCATGTGAAGGGCAACGAGGGCAACACTTTGTTTTCTCAAAAACCAGAATCTAGTAGCATATCTATTTGCCTTACATATAAAGGAAATAAGTCTTCCGATTATGCAGCTCTGAATAGGATAGTTCTGAACGCATATCGTAACTTGGTGATGACGGGAGGTTATCTTCCTTTCCGGAATCCGGATTGTGTGGGTGCGGGACGGACGGCAAATTTTGTCATGAAGAATGTAACAAGTTCGACAATGATTTGGAATGTTACGGATCCTCAAAATATAACGGAGGTGCCTGTCAGACTGGCAGGAGATAGCCTTCAATTCGTAAAAAGAACGGACTCTCTGTTGGAGTTTGTTGCGGTGAACCCCTCCGGCATCTTTGTCTCGGCAGAGTATGTGGGTACGGTGGCCAACCAAAACCTTCATGCCATGAAGAATGCAGATTTCGTAATCATCTCTTATCCGGAATTTGTATCGGAGGCAAAACGCTTGGCCGCCAAACATGAGGAGGTGGATGGCGTAAAGGCTGTCGTTGTTACGCCAGAGCAGGTTTATAATGAATTCTCCTCAGGTACGCCGGATGCAACTGCCTATCGATGGATGATGAAGATGATTTATGATTACAGCGGTTCCAATTCAAAATATCTGTTGCTTTTTGGTGACGGAAGTTATGATAATAGAGGCTTGTTAGGTACGAAATCGTCTCCTTCCCATAACTTTATATTGACATTCCAATCCTATAATTCTCTGGACGAGACTAGTAGTTTTGTGTCTGACGATTATTTTGGCTTTTTGGACGATAATGAGGGTGGTGCCGGCACTTATGGTGGAGCAAAGTTGGATATCGGTGTCGGTAGGTTGCCTGTAGCCTCCGTCTCCCATGCAACGGGCGTTGTTGATAAAATTCTGGATTATATCGACAATCCACAATATGGAGCATGGAAAAACAGAGTGCTTTTATTGGCTGATGATAATGAGCTGTCGACCTCCAAAAACAAGTTTTGCTCCTACTCGGATGGTATTGCAAATATTATATCGTCCAAGAATTCGGCTATGGAAATCAAAAAGGTCTATTTTGATGCTTATACGATGGAATCTGGTTCTAATGGATCCCGTTATCCGGAGGTGGAGTCCATAATTAAAGATGAGATTAACAAGGGAATCATGTATTTTAATTATATAGGTCATAGCGGAAAAACGGGCTGGTCTGCTGAACATGTCTTTACCCAGTCGCAGGCCTCTTCTTTGTATAATCAGCACATGGGGCTTTGGTTTACTGCCAGTTGTCAGTTCTCGCAGTATGACGACCTTACTATTTCAGGAGGTGAAGATCTTATATTGAATCCTTTGGGTGGCGCCATTGCGGTATATAGTTCTGCTAGGGTGGTTTATGATGACAAGAATGATAGACTGAATACAGCCTTAGCCAAGGTCCTGTTTGATAGGGATGATAATGGTAGACCTATCTGTGTTGGCGATATCTATCGAAAATCGAAGCAGTCATTGCCTACAGATACTAATAAATTGGCTTTCGTACTGTTGGCAGACCCGATGGTTCGGTTGACCTATCCCGACCTTTTTGTCGTGACAGACTCGTTGACCAATCTCTCCGGTGTACGCATTGATACGATAAAGGCCCTGTCTAAGGTGAAGGCTTTTGCCTCCGTTCAAGATAATGAGGGCAACAAGATTACTGCGTTCAACGGAAAGGTTTCTATCGTCGTTTATGATAAGGCGCAGACTTTATATACAAAGGCAAACCTTTATACGGAGGATAGCGACATATTGTCTAACAGATATGCGTATAAGGATCGGCCTAATGTGCTTTTCTCAGGAGAAGCGGAGGTGGTAGATGGCGAGTTGTCTTTCGTCTTCCCCCTACCTAAAGACATTAATTATAGTTATGGTACGGGACGTATATCCTATTATGCCTATGACGAGACGAACGGATTTGAAGCCCAAGGTGCTTACGAATCTTTCTATGTGGGAGGTAGCGACACTGTCTCTTCTTTCGAAACGGTGGGGCCGGAGGTTGCTTTGTATATGAACTCGACGGCTTTCCGTTCGGGTGACGATGTGAATGAGACTCCTATGTTTCTGGCGTATATCAACGATCAGAGTG
>Ga0172378_10005973_pt1 | contig 11372 bp, 17 predicted proteins | sample GrowelOW332metaG_FD_119755 | JGI IMG/M metagenome (GOLD analysis project Ga0172378, IMG submission 119755) | Groundwater microbial communities from an aquifer near a municipal landfill in Southern Ontario, Canada - Pumphouse #3_1 metaG | ecosystem: Environmental > Aquatic > Deep subsurface >... | reverse complement strand
TGTAGCCATTTTGTGTACCTCCTTAAATTGTTTTTATGCTTCTAATTGCATATCTTAAAACAGTTATAGAATAATCAGTTTTGTCGGGGTCTATTATAGGTTCTATAAAACTGAGTGGTTCTAAAAAAACAAGATTTTCTGAAATATGTTGCTGTAATCCTTCTTCTATTTCTTCTATAATGTTTTTTATATTTGTCAATTGAATAGTACCGTTTCTTAACTGATATTCTATTTTAAACCAAAGTTCAGAACGATTTATAACTGTTATCCCATGTTCATTTCCTTTTATTAAAACTATTATTTGATTTTGTGTTTGAGTAGAAACTATAGGAAATATAGGTATACTTAAGTCATCACGGAGTTTATTACATACTTGAGAAACAACTTCTAATCCGCTAAACATATTTTAACCTCCTTAAGTATATTTTATTAAATAATCTTTTTTTGTTCCAATCCTATAGTTTTTATATCCTATTTCTTGATTTGATTTTATTTTAGCTGATACTTCAACAAAATGTTTTTGAAAAATATTTTGTATTGTTTGAGCGTTTGGAACAGATTGAGTTAAAACAGTAAATCCTTTTAATTCAACAAAAACCCCATACCAATAACCGGCGCACACAGCTAACTTATAACCTTTTTGCATTTTTAAATCATCTAAAACTTGTTGTAAAGCTTCATTCATTATAGTTTCCGGTTTTGTATTGTATCTATCAGGAGTTAATCTTTTTAAATCTCTATCTAAATATATTATTTCGTTTTCGTTATTTAAAATAACTGCAAAAATTGAATTTCTTAAATTTCCAGTTTGATTTTTATAATTACCGGTCATTTTAGCGTTTGATACTCCTAATTTTCCTATTTCTCTTAAAGATAAAACCAATGCTTCATTGCTTACATCTTCTATTATTTTTAGGATATTGTCTGTAAATATTTTCGCATTAAATTTTGTGTTTATTTTAAACATTATGATGACCTCTTTATTATAAGCTCAACATGACTATTAATAAACTTTCTATAACTTACTATATTATAAATTGGTATATCTGTTGTTGAAGGGCCTGCCGGATAATTTCCAATTAAAACAAAATCTTTTTCTGTTATTTCTAAAGCAGGATTAATTAAATTTGTGTCAATGTATAAAACTCTTTCTTCTTCTGTAAAATATCCGTCAACAAGGCCTTGCGAATCACCTTTGTTTTTATATTGATAATCAAACTCTTCATCAAGTCCCGTAATAACATGATATGAAGTTATAATAACCGGATTTCCATCGGGGTCATATCCTCCATCATTTCTGACTTTTTTTATTGTTATATCCATGTTATCACTTCTTTCCTATTCTAATTTCAGGAAACCTTCTGTCTAAAACTCCAGCCAAATCCAATAAAGCTTGTTTTGAATATTTTTTTGATACATCACCTTTTCTAATATCAACCATCATATCAAAATTTGAAGCTAAAGCCCATAAACAATATTTTTTTGTAATCATAAGTTGAGTATAATCTGTTTCATAATTATATTCTTTAAGTGCGTCTAATCCTCTTAAAGAAAGTTGGTTTGTATAAAATGTATTATCTATCTTGGAAGTGTCTAACTCCCCCATAGACGATTTTAAAGCTTCTAAGAGAGTCATTTTTTACACCTCCCTTTTTATTTCTTTTTTTTCAACAAATTAATTTGTTTTTGCAAATCTTGAATCTCTGAATCTTTTTTTGCCAAAGCCTGAACAGCTTGTTCCATTTTTGATTGAAACTTTTCTATTGTATTTAAATTTTCTTTTTTTGTTTTTTCTAAATCTTCTATTTGTTTTGTTTTTTCTTTAACTTCATCTGTTAATCTTAATAATTCATTTTGCATTTCTACAGCTGATTTAGATTGTTTCTCTATTTGTTCAATCGTGTCTTTATCAAAAGGTTGAGCCATTTCTGGGCTAAATATAATGTCGCTTTCAAAAATTTCGTAAGGTTTTATATAACCTTTTTCTGTTTTGATAAAAGCTAAAGCTTTGTATTTCATTTTTTAACCTCCCAAAAAGCCCCCGAAGGGGCGTTGAATTAATATATATCAGCTATAAATAATTTTTTATTGAAAGGAACAGCTGCCATAGCTTTTACTGCTCCAATTGTCATAAAGTCTTTTTTCATGAAATTACCTTTGTTTTCGTAGGTAGTAACATATAATCCGCTTTCAGTTCTTGCAACCTGAAAATCATTTATTCCAGCTTCCACCCATTCTTGTTCTTGCGTTTTTGAAGTAAATATGTTTCCAATAGTTTCAGCACCAAAGAAAACTAATTTATTATCGTTCCAGAATTTAACTTCTGAAAAATCAACTGCGTGTCTATATTTATCTTTATTTACCATTATCATAGGTAAACCTTTTCTGTTTAAAAATTCATTTAATTCTAAAACTGTCATAGGTTGGTTCATTTTGTCAGTTCCATAATAAGCTTGTTTTATGGATTTGTTAGCTAACAACCAATCCATAATTTGTTGAGAACACATACCATATAAGAAATCCATATCGTCCTCAACAGTTTTTTTCCATTCTGCCATATCTTCTAATGGTTTAGAATTTTCGGTATCAGACCATTTTTCTGTTGAAGGCGCACTCTGTAAAGAAACTTTATGATTTGCTGGAACTCCAAAATCATAATTTATATCTATTCCATCGTTTGCCTTTGTCATTTGAACTTTTCCATATTGAACAGCTTGAGCCCTAAATTTTTCTAAAGATGTTTGTAACCCCATTATAACCATATCTACATCGTTAAATATTTTTTGAGTTGCCATTCCAGAAGCGTTAGAACCGTTTCTTAAAGCTAAATATAAAGCTGATGGCAATGTTCTGTGTTGTTTAAAGGTAAATGTTTCTGAAAAATATTTTTTCAAACCTTGTCTAACTACGGGATTACCAATACCATCAGGATTATCTCCTATAGCTGAAACAGGTAAAACATCTGCAATTATTTCCCAACTGAATTCTGGATCTTCTATATAAACTGTTGGCATTATAGCGCTTAACAAAAATTCAGGCATTTTTTTTGTTTCTTCAAACATTCCTACATAATATTGTAAAGGGTCGCCAGTAAGCCATTGTTCCAAAGAAAACCCTTGATTTGAGTTTTTATTAATCATCTCTTAAACCTCCTATTTTTTTATTATATGTTTACAAATTGTATGTGAGGTAAATCTGTTTTAAAAGAATCTATAAATCCAGTTACTTTATTTTGGTTTAATTTTCCAAAGTCTATCCCTTCAACCGGAACGTCATCTAAAACACATTCGGCTTTCAAAAAATTTACAGGATTAATAGTTATCATAACAGGAACTTCCGAACCATCGGTTCCGACAACCAAAGAATTTGCGTCAGCCGTTTGTGCGTCCGCTACTGTTATTACATTTGTTGAATAATCAATTGCTGTTATTTCTGTTGCTGAACCATTGTTTACTTTTATTGAATCTCCAACAACAAAAGGTAAAGCGTTTTTTACTGTTAAATCTGTTGCAGATGAAGCCTCAGAAGCCAATTCGGTTTTTGTACAAATTCTTGCTTTTCCAGAACTGGTTATTTTTCCTATTACTACCCCTTGTTCTAAATAGTTTCTTTGACCATTTGCTCCTTGTGCTTTTGAAACATCAAAAAATAAAGGCCCACCTAAATAACTTCTTACATCTGATAAGACTAAACCAACTTTGTTATCTCCATCATAAGTAATTATTTTATCTAACATGTTTAAACCTCCTAATCATTTTTAAACCAGCTTGAAGCTCCACCGGTTCTATTGTTTTGTTTTTTTGCGTAATGTTCAACAATGTTTTTAATATCATCAGAAGAAGAACTTCCTTTTGGAGTAGTAACTCCTTTTTTGAGTTTATTTGTTAAATCTTCTTCGGCTTTTTTCTTTTGTTTTTCAAATAATTTTGCTAAACTTTTCATTTTTATTTGAGCTTCATCAGCTGATTGAATTTTAACGTTTTCAATAATCCAATCTTTAAAAAACATTAAATCATTTTCAACAATAGCTTCTTTTAAAGATGTATTGATTTCTAAATTCTTTTTTTCTTGCTCTACTTGCTCAAGTTGTTTTTTATAAAACTCAACCTTTTCGTTTGCTTCTTCCGGTTCTTTTTCTTTTGGTTTTGTTTCTTCTAATATTTGTTTTTTTAATTCTAAATCTCTTTTTGCTAAATAATTTTGCATATCTTCTGATTTTAAAATATCTTCAAAAACTTTATTCCCAGAAACATTTGTTTGAGTATTTTCATTTTGTTCTGTTGAATTATTTTCTGTTGGTTTTGTTTCTGTTGGTTCATCAAATAATTTACCGTCTTTTGGCATTTTATATACCTCCCTATAGTATTATAATCACTTTAATTATACATTTTTTTGTTTTATACTGCAAATTAACTTATTATTGTGAACTACCACCAGCTAAAGCAGGTGGCTTCCTGCTCAATGTAGATAACATCCTACAAGTATCAACAGGCTAACCCCGCAGTCCCTACGGTTTTTAGTGTGTTATACTAATAATAATCCTTGATTCAGTATGTTTATTGATGCGTTTATGTCTCTGTCGTGATGTGTTCCGCAATCCGGACAAGTCCAATCTCTATCAGACAAAGTGAGATTATCATTTTTATATCCACACACATGGCATGTTTTAGATGATGGAAACCATTTATCTATTTTTATGAGTTTTTTGACTTTATAAGATAAAAATTCAATGAACATTCCCCAGCCGTTATCCATTACAGATTTTCCAAAGTTGAGGTACTGGCTCATATTTTTCATGTTCAAATCTTCCACGCAAACGATATCACAGACATTGGCTATCTGTCTGCTTAGTTTATGCAGAAAATCTTTTCTCTGGTTAGAGATTTTTTCATGGATTTTATTTACAATCTTTTTCTGTTTATACCAGTTATTTGAATGTAATTTCATTTTAGATAATTTTCTCTGTTCTCTGGCTAACTTTTCCTGTGCATTTCTGTAAAACTTGGGATAATTAGCTTTGTTACCGTTACTGTCAACATAGAAGTTTGTCATCGAATAATCTAATCCGACAGCTTTTGATTTGTCGATAATGTTTTCTGTTTCTTCGTATTCAACAAGGACAGAAACATAGTATTTGTCTGTGGGTGTTTTCTCAACAGTAGCGGATTTAATGATTGAATTTTCAGGAATATTTCTGTGTATCTTAATTTTAACAAAACCAATTTTTGGAAGTTTAATTTTATTATTTTCAATTCTCACACTTCCATTCTGGTTATTTGTAGTATAACGCTGTCTTGATTTATGCTTTGATTTGTATTTCGGGAAACCGACAGATTTATCCCTGAAAAAGTTTTTATATGCTTTATCGAGGTTTAGTTGTGCATTAGCTAAGGCTAAACTGTCAACTTCTTTCAGAAATGGAAATTCATCTTTATATTTAGCCGGAGTAATGTTGAGTGTTTTTTTTGTAAGCCCATAATATGCTATCTTTTCGGACAACATTTTATTGTAGATAAATCTGGCACAACCGAATGTTTTTGCAAACATAATTTGTTGTTCTTGATTCGGGTATAATCTGAACTTATATGCCTTATTCTTTACCATCACTGCCACTCCTTTGATTTTCAACGTATTGTTTAAGAATATCTATCGTCACATTTCCAGTAGTTGCCAGAAAATAAGAAGGAGACCAGAAACTATCACCCCATAGTTTATCACTCAAAAATTCTTTATATTTTTTTCTTAGTTCCCTTGACGAATGTCCTTTTATAGCATTGATAAATTTGGTCATTTCGAGTGTAGGTTTAGTCCTGAATAGTATATGTATATGGTCAATCCCACATTCTTGTTCAATTATTTCAACATCAAAATTATCTGCTTTTTGCTTTATTATAGTTTTCAAATCTGAAATTATTTCATCATTTATAAAAATTTGCTTTCTATACTTTACAACAGCTATAAAATGGTACATAAGAGAAAATGTTGCATTTCCGGTCTTATCTAATTTATACATTATAATCACCTCGTTTTTATGGTTACTATAATTATAACATAACTATAAGCAAAAGTCAAGTACAAGTGGCTTATATCCCCCACCTAAAGGAAGGGGATTTACGACTAATTAGGTTAAAGATGTTGATTCTCTTGTTTTTGAGTTATTCATGTTTATACCGTCTATATTTGTTTCATTATTGTTTTGCAACTCCGGATTTTTTAAATTTTCTAAAACTTGTAAAGAATCTAATTCTAACAAATCAGATATTTTGTTTATAGCTGTTTCTTTATCAATTAATCCGGTTTGATAAACAGATATAATCATATTAACCGTTTCTATTGTTGCTTCTTGGATTATTTTACCCATTTCAATTCTTGTGTTATTTTGTATACCTTCCATCAAACTTGAGAATTCAAATAATTTTATAAGAACTGTTTTATATTTATTTCTATAATTTTCGATAATAGCTGTAAGAGATATTAATTTTAAATAAACAGCATACCCCGACATAGCGCTACCTTGCATAAGTTCGGCCATTAAAAGTTCAGGATACTTTTTATTTAATCTCTCGAGCTTATCTTCTGTGTCTTTATGCCAATATTCAGCCATTGCACCTTTCATTTCTACATACTGAATATTTCCGCCTTCTGACAAAGGAATATATTTTATTGTTTTTCCATTCTTTTTTACAATTTGACCAAAAAGATTTGGATCTGTCGTTTCTTCTTCTTCAACTTGGTTATCCGCCAAAACCGCAAGGTCTTCATCTGAAAAATTTTCATTTCCAGCTAAATAAGGTTCTCCGTGCAGTTGATAAATTCCTTTTAAAGAATAACTAAATTCGTTTATTTCTTCTATTATATCTAATATTCCATCAACCCTTGAAACGTTTGCTTCTGAATCTGTTCTCGGACCAGCCAATTCAATAACCGGAACAAATCCATAAATATTTATTTTTTCATTGTTTGAATCATATCCGGCTTTTTCCATTTCTTCTTTTATTGCCGGATTATTTGTTGTAATCTGTATTTTAGGTATTCCATCTCTGTCAATATAATATTTTTTTGTTGTTTGAAAATTATTTTGTGTAACTCTTATCGTTATTTGAATAATATTGCCATTTAAATCATATTCTATTTCTGAAACTTCACCAATTTTAAGAGGTGTTATTGTTGGTTTGTCATCAATTATTTGAATTTCTAACCAACCAATACCATCAATAAGCATTGATTTTAATATTTCATCTTGCAATTCGGCGTCGTTAGATTTTATAACTTCTTGACCATAACCAGTAATTTTTATATTCTTTTTTATTAAAGAAATATCTATATCAATAATTTCAGGAATTGGATTTGTAATTATTCTTAAATCAGATTGTATACCGCGAGAAGCTTTGTAATCTGAAATATCCTTTTCTGTATTTCTATATAATCTCCAATAATTATCTTTCTTTTTTAATATTCTCATTTATCTCACCCTTATTTTTCTTATTTTTCTGTTTCTATTTATTCTTAAGTCTTCAACAGCATATCTTATAGAATCTATAGCATGGTTAAAATTGTCTATTGGCTCATCAAGAACCTCTTCATCTTTAGTTTTGTATCTATAAGATTCGAATTCCATTTTTGTGTTTGGACATCTTTCGCTGATCCATATTTTACATGATTTTAAAAAACTTATTCCTGTTTGAATCGAGCCATTCCCTTTGTTTGCTTTAGCCATTTTAAACCCTGCTTGTTGCCATTCTATTCTAAAACCCGGGTTTGCAGAATCACAAGTAATTTTCTTTCCATATAATTGATTGCCATAAATATCTTTAACTTTTTTTATAAATTCGGTATTTGTAAGTTTAGTTTCATAAAACTCATCAAATATAAACAACTCTATAGGTAAAGTAGGTCTTGGAGGAAACTTAACACCTACTGTAATTAAAACGTTTGGATCATTATAACCAAAATCCATTCCATACAAAACTTTATCAAAATATCCTAAATCGGTAATGCCGAATTTCTTTTCAAAATTAACATATTTCCAATTTGAAAAGATAATATTTGAATATTCTCCCCATTCTCCATTTGCATAAACGTTATAAAAAACCGGATCAATTTCTTTTTTTGCTTCAAGAGCTTCAAAATCATGAGGACTTAAAAACCTATTATCTCTATAAGTTGTTTTTAAAATAATAGAATTGTCTTTATAATAATCAGTCACATTATCAAACCAAAAATCTTTTATCCAACTTCTTGCTGAAACAGGGTTAAAAGAAAATATAATTCTTTTTTTAAAATCTTTTTGTCCTCTAATACGGGTATCAAGCTGTAAAAAGTCCGCTTGTGTGATTTCGTATGCTTCTTCTACCCATATATCTGTAATTCCAACTATTGAGTTTAATTTATCAACTTCATCAAGCCCGGTAAAAAGGAATTGTGAACCAGTTGTTTTACAATCTATAGTTAAATTATTTGAACGAGAAGAAGGAACTTTAAAATAATTTTGCATTTGAAATAAATTTATAATTTCTGTTATTTGCGCAAACAACGAATCTCTTATTTTATTTCCAACCTTCCTGACACAAAGAGTTTTTTTCTTATACATTAAGGCTTCTAAAACAAGTCTTTCAGCTATAAAAAAAGATTTACCAGAAGAACCTCCGCCATAGTAAATTTGATAAATTTCGTTTCTTTTCAAATACGGTAAATAAACAGGATTAAACATATCTTCATGAATTTGAAATTCCATTTAAATCAATCCTTCTCAATTGAATTCAATAGTTGCTCAGCTATTTCAAGCATTTCATCATCTATTTTATTTTTTTCTTTAAATTTTTTAAATTCTTCTTCTTTTTGTTGTTTTTTGTTTGTTGATTGAACTTCAATTTGTTGATTTTCGTTTTTTTGATTTGTCCCCATTAAATCAACATCTTCTCCATTTTTGCTTTTAAATTTAATAACAACTGTTTCGTTTTCGTTTTTGTTTTCAACAGCCTTTTTAATAGCATGGTCTGAAAATTCAGTAGGATGAACAGTTTTAAGCCAATAGGCTAAAGCTTTCCAATCTTTGTTTTGTTTTATTTTATTTAAAACATCTGTTATAGTTTGTGATTTTACTCTAACTAACTCTTTAGCATAAAATTTTTTAGGATGATACCATGGTATTTTTTCAGCTTTATCAAGCCTACCTTCTTTGGTATATTCCATAAAACTTTTATAATTTATTCCTGCAATATTAAAAGCATGAATTTTTGTACCGCCTTTTTCTATTTGTTCTAAAAGTATTTTAAAATCAAGAAAAGAATAACCTTGATAAGAATACTCAATATATCCTAAATCTCTCCAATATTTAAAAATCATTTGATTATCTTCTGAGTTAAAATTATTTCTGTCTTTTTGAAATTTTATTAATAATCTTTGTAACATTTCTTTTGTTTTGTCGGCACTAATTGGCATATTATCACTCCTTTCAGTAAAATTATATCATAATATAAAAAAAGCCCCAATTAAGGGCTTTTATTTGCGATTATTATAAGAATTTGTCTATTTCATCTATTAATTTATTATCGTATTCAAGTTTTTTTTCTTTTAAAGCTTTTTTAACATCTTCAACTCTTTTTTCTTCATCTATAAATTCTTCATACATTTTCTTTTTCACTTTTTTAGAAACATACACAGAAGGTACATAACGGTCAGGTAAATCATAATTTTTTAAAAAGCCGTTTGTTATTTTTCTTCCTCTTTTAAATTGCGGATAAAATTCATAACAGCCTTGTATGTTGATGGTGTTTCCTTCGGTATGCAATTCAGAGATAAGAATAAATAACCTTCTTATTAATCTATGCATATCGTTATGAGAAATGTTTCTATACCCATATTTTTGTTTAAATTTTTGAGTTAATAATGTTGCTCCTATTCTTTGTTTTCCTTCTACTGGATTCCTTTTCCTTGCCATAAAATCACCTCTATTATTTTGATATTAATATTTCCGTTCTTTTGTTTTTTTTGTCATAATCAAACTTAATGGTTACAGTAACTTCATCGTCGTTATCATCTGTTATAATTCCGGCTTTTGTTAAACCATCCATTATAAATTTTGGTGCAAAATTATCTTTGTCTTTCCTTTGCTTGTTAGAGAAATAATAAATTATTTTAATTTTTGCTTTTTTTAGTTTTAAATTGTCTATTTTTTGCTGTTTTGCCAGCCAATAAATAGTTTCTTCAAATTCTTTCTTTTTTTTGCTAATTCTCGCCCAATGCCATTTAGTCCAAACGTTTAAAGAAGGGTGAATCATATCTGTTAAAACAATTTTGTAACTTTTTTTGTTTTTAAAAAAATTTACTACTTTTTTTATAGTTTCTTCATCAACTCCAGCTTCTTTTAAATCTTTTACAGTAAATTCCATTAAAAAATACCTTCCTTTTTTGTTTTTTTAGGTTGAATTTTTCTTTGTTCTTCAAAATCTGTAAATTCTATATTCCAAAAAGGTTCTTTTAAACAATAAACATAACTTTTAAGACCTTTATTATATCCTTGAAATTCTTCTAAATCACCAGTATAAGTAACTATTATGGTGTTTAATTCAAAAATAAGTTTTAAATATCTCCTTTTGTATTCTATATCGTTTTCTTTTTTCCCTTTTATATCCAAAAATTCATATTTTAAAAATTTTCCCAAATCTTTTTTTACAGCATTTGGCAAATTTTGCCATATTTTTTTAAGATTTTCTTTCATTATTTTCACCTCTCGTTAGTATTATATCACTAATTTTCAAAAAATCAATTTTTTGTCTTTTTTGATATAATTTAACTGAAATGAGGTGATTTTATGGACGAAAAAGAATTTGTAATTAAATATATTTTAGAAACTTTTTTTAATTCTTCAATTGAAGCAGTTTTACAAGATTATTTAATTCTTGATGAAGAAATTTATAATATTCCAATTCCTTTTGCCGAAAGATTAATTTTTCAAGGTATTAAAGAAGCTCAAAGAGAAGGTGAAATTATAGATGAAGAATATTTAAGATATTTTTTACCAAACGGAACATATGAATATTCTTTGCAAATGATTAATAATTTAGCAAAAAGAGGTTTAATAAAAAGTAGGATATCAAATGAGTGAATTAAAAAGGATTATCGGATTTAAATTGAAGCCTTAGGGCTTCTTTTTTTATGTTTTTTTACATGAATATAGCGAAGAAAGCCCTTGCCTTTAGGCTTGAGATGAATTCGCTTTTTATTTAATTTAAATTTGATATTGTCTTAATTGGAACTTTATAAATATATATTATAATCATTATATAAAAGGAGATGATATAATGAAAATAATAGGTAAAGATATTGATTATTTATCAAATAATACAACTGTACATAAATGTATTTATCAT
>Ga0172378_10005972_pt1 | contig 11373 bp, 12 predicted proteins | sample GrowelOW332metaG_FD_119755 | JGI IMG/M metagenome (GOLD analysis project Ga0172378, IMG submission 119755) | Groundwater microbial communities from an aquifer near a municipal landfill in Southern Ontario, Canada - Pumphouse #3_1 metaG | ecosystem: Environmental > Aquatic > Deep subsurface >... | reverse complement strand
TATGTTGCTGGCGTACAACGTAAAGAAATCCGCGGTTCAATCGCTTGTGTTAAACACCAAGCAATGGCGGGTTCTGACATCGGTGATGATCACAAAGAAATCTTTGCTGGTGACAACGCGCTTAAAGCAGGCGATGATGCTAAAAACACCATGAACCAATTCTCAGCTTAATTTCTTAAGCTTTGATGGACCCTAAAAAACCCAGCTTCGGCTGGGTTTTTTTTAACATTAATTTAATTCTTTTATTAATTTATAATTAAGTTGGCTATCAAACGCCTCGCCAGTTTGCATGTCTCTGAGTTCAATAAAATTGTCGCCTACAAAGAACTTACGATTTTGTCCTTGCTTGTCTAAAGTAATGATCTTGTTGCTGGCATCAAAACTAAACTCACCTTTGTATTTGGCTTCTTGATTATTTTTGCCTAAATATTCTTCTGACAACTCATAGCTATTGTCGGCTTTGAGTTCAAGCTCCGTTTCAATGCCATTACAATCTGCACAGGGCAACACGCCTTTATAATCTCCCACCCAATTTAAATTGTTGGTATTTGGCGCAGGATTGTCACTCATACTTGCTTGGGTATTGCTGCTAGGTGCAGGGCTGGACGTGGTTTCAGTAGGCCCAGAACAAGCACTGAGTGCAACAGCAATGACGATACAACTAGATAACAGTATATTTTTCATGTCAACTCGATTTTTAATGTAGATCAGATGAATTTTGGCCAAAATATAATTTATAGATTGTGCTTTTTTTGTGCATATCATGTACTTTTTTTACAATGCATACAGCGCTAAAAACCAGTAGCCCTTATTTATTGAGAGGCAATGATCTTGAACCTTAAGCTTGTTAAACTAAGTCTGAAATAAAATTTGAGACAGCAGTGTGTTTGAGAAGTTAGCAGAACGTAGCTTGAATGCTTTAGGTTGGCAGGTGGATAACCATTGGCCATTAGATTTAGACCAATGTGTCATGATCGCAGCGCCGCATACCAGTAATTGGGATGCTTTATATGCGCGTTTGGCGCTTAAAGCTTTAGGTGTGAATGTAAGGATTACTATTAAGGACAGTTATATGAAACTGCCTTTTGGTCCATTTGTACGTGCAATGGGTGGCATTGGGATTAATCGTAACCCTAAGCAACCCGGTGATGCACGTCCAAGCATGGTTGAAGTGATGACTGAGCTATTTACTATCCATCCAAAGTTGGTCATGTTGGTCACCCCTGAAGGCACACGTAGTAAACAAGAAAAGTGGAAAACGGGTTTTTATCATATTGCTTTAAATGCGGGTGTACCAATTGCACTGGCTTATATGGATTATGCCAAGCAAAAAACTGGGGTGGGTAAAATCATTTATCCAAGCGGTGATATGCAACAGGATATGCGTGAAATTATGCAATTTTATGCCAATATCAGTCCAAAATATCCAGAGCAGTTTAGTTTAGATCAACGTTATTTATAAAAAAACAGGGCACAAGCCCTGTTTATGGTGCATCGATAGGCAAGCCACCAAGCGACTGACAGGCTGCATGGTACTTTTGATATTGCTCTTCAATCATCTCAGACAGGGGTAAATGTAAATCATAGTCACCAGCTTTATAGCTGTTTAGATAGGCTTCGGCTTTTTCACGACTACTGGCCAAACTTTGTTGGTGATAGCTGGTCATGGCACTGTGCGCAATATGGTGGCTTTCCACATTAAGACATTGAAATTGTGCCAACAGTGCTTCAGCACGTTGAATTTCTTGGGATGCACCAAACATGCAGCCACTAAACAGCAATAGACTGCTGATGATAAAGCCAAGTCTCATAACAATGATTTAAATGAAAAGATCCTACTATTGTATAAACAATTATAAAAATAATGTGCAGCTTTTGCTTGTTTGGTCAATAAATAGCAACGTTATTCACATAAAATATGAGCAAAGCATCATCACCGCTGCAAAAGTGAGTTGAGATCTAAGCTGTGTATAAAGCGCTATTTCAACCAAGCCATCATACGCTTTGTTTTTGGTACAAGCCTGCACGTACTGTGCCGGCCTTGGTATTTTTAAGCAAATGCCATGTATTGGGTAAAACCAACTGGTTTAAATCACAATCTGCTTCAACATAAATAAAGGCTTGATTGGCAATTACAGGGTCAGCCAATTGTGCTAATTCTTGCCATAAGTCTAAGCTATAGGGTGGGTCTAAAAACACTAAGTCAAAAGATTGCTTCAAGCTTGAAATGGCGTGTTGTGCCGTAGCAACTTTTAATTGCGCACGCTGATTGGTAATTTTAAGCAGCTCTAAATTCTTTCTTAAAAAATTGGCCTGTTCAACATTCGGTTCAATCATGACCACATGGCTAGCACCGCGTGACAATGCCTCAAAACTTAGTGCACCCGAACCTGCACACAAGTCTAAAACCTGCGCATTTTGCACATCCCACATTAACCAATTAAATAAGGTTTCACGCACACGGTCAGGTGTTGGACGTAAACCTTCAATGCTGGCAAAGGGCAGTTGGCGACGTTTCCATTCGCCACCAATAATACGTAATTGGTTTTTCATGTTTAATCTCGGTTAATAGGTGTGGTTACATTGGGTACAGCCGTTTGGTCGGCTTGTAGTACATTGTTGCCACTTGGCAGTTCACTTGGCTTTAAGCCGGCGGTCATTAGCCCACCGCTCACTTGAGCCGCATCAGGACGAATGGGTTGCTGATCACGTTTAAGTAGCCAATAGTCAAAAATTGGACGCGCAAGTGCCGTTGCAGCACTACCACCACGGCCATTTTCTAAAATCACCGCAATGGCAATTGCAGGTTTTTCAGCAGGGGCAAAGCCTACAAATAAACCATGGTCAAGCTGACGTTCATTGAGTAAGGCTTCGTTATAGCGTTTGCCTTGCGCAATACTTTTAACCTGTGCTGTACCTGTTTTACCTGCAATTTGATATTGCAGTCCACTTTTAATGCCTTTACCGGTGCCTGATTGAATCACGTCAACCATGGCATCACGCATTTTGATCCAATCTTCAGCTTTGCCATTAAAGTCAATGCTGCCATTGGTGCCATTATGGACTTTAAAGTTTTTGGCGCCACGGCTTTCACGCAGTACATGAGGGGTGACTTTTAAGCCTTGATTGGCAGTAATGGCAGTGGCCATCGCCAATTGTAAAGGGGTAGAGGTAAAGGCACCTTGTCCAATACTCACCGAAATGGTTTCACCTTTGAGCCATTTGGCATCACGGGTGCGCATTTTCCAAGCAGGGTTAGGATACAGACCTGAACTTTCACTGGGTAAGTCCACACCGGTTTTTTCACCAAATCCAAACTGACGCATCCATGCATCCATTTTCTCAATGCCCATACGATAAGACAACACATAAAAATAAGTATCACAGGACACCACTTGGGCTTTATGCATATTCACAGTACCATGACCTGATTTTTTATGGTCACGGAAACGGTGGCTATCGCCGGGTAAAGTAAAATAACCCGGGTCTGAAATGGCAGTTTGCCAATTGACATAACCATAATGAATGCCGCCTAAACCAAACATTGGTTTAATGGTGGAACCCGGTGGATAAACCCCTTGTACCGCACGGTTATATAAAGGCTGATCTAAGTTATCGCGTAGTGCTGAATAGTCGGTATGGCTAATACCCGTTACAAATAAGTTAGGATTAAAGCTGGGGCTAGACACTAAAGCTAAAATCTCACCTGTATTGGGGTCCATGGCAACAATCGCACCACGACGCCCGGCCAATTGCTGTGAGGCCACCACTTGTAAACCATAATCAAGCGATAAAAACAAATCATTGCCACGAATGGGGTCTTTACGCCCTAAATGGCGCAGTACATTACCAAAGGCATCGGCTTCCACCGATTCATTGCCGGGTACGCCGTGCAATAAATCTTCATAGGATTTTTCGACCCCAATTTTACCAATCAAGTTGGTACCAGCATATGCATCTTTATCAATGCTTTTGAGTTCTTTGTCGTTAATACGCCCCACATAGCCAATCACATGGGCAAATAACTCACCGTGTGGGTAATAGCGTGTCATTTGCGTTTCAATGTTTACGCCGGGAAATTGATATTTAATTTCACTAAATCTGGCAATGTCTTGCTCAGTTAAATTAAGTTTAATCGCCACACGTTCAGTTTTACGAGAGGTTTTAATACGGCTTTGAAAGCCTTTAATATCTTCTTCGCTTAACGCTAAAATCGGTGTTAAACGCGCTAGAGTATCGTCAATATCTTCAACATCAGCGCGGCTTAAGGTTGCTGAAAAGACCGGATAATTGTCGGCCAACAATACGCCATTACGGTCATAAATATAACCACGCGCAGGTGCAAGCGGTTGCAAGCGAATTCGGTTTTTATCAGACGCAGTATGAAATTCTTCATAACTGATAATTTGCAAATAGGCATAGCGAGACACCAACAGCAATAAAAAAAACGCCACAATCCCCATGGCAATAAAGACACGATTGCGAAAAATGCGCTTTTCCTGTTGGACATTTTTAAGGGGCAAGTGCTGTTTCATACACAATCGGCTTTTAAATGAGGCGAAAAACGAAGAGCACTATTCTAGCGCATATGCTGCAATTTTGCGTGATTTGATCAAATCTTTTCATGTGTAAATCAAGCTCTAGGCTTTGCGGTTTAAATGACACAAGCATGCCTCATATTGCACGTAGTAATACATTTTCTTAACACAGTTAAGTGACGCTTGATTCAAAAAATGGTTATGATAGAGCAGCTTAATGAACTGTAATTTTGGCTGTGATGCCACCCCAACCTGCCTTGGAATCCCTACATGCTTGAGTACATCCATCAATTGTGGCTTGCATTTTTAAATCGACCTGATTTTTGGGGTGTAGTGAGTATTGTACCTGTCACCGCGTTTGTGACATGGGCGCATGTATGGATGGCGCTGAAAATGGTATTTTTTCCAGTTCATTTTTGGGGCTTTCATATCGGTCCCATCCCTGTAGGCTGGCAGGGGATTGTGCCACGAAAGGCGGGGCATATCTCAGGGGTGATTACCGACAATGCCTTGTCTAAACTCGGCTCATTACAAGAATTTTTACATGCCATGGACCCTGACGAAATGGCAGATATTATTGGTGTGCAAATTGATGCCGACTTAGAAACCTTAATTGAAGAGGTCATGCTCGAGCGTAATCCAATTTTATGGGAAAACGTGCCTTATGCCATTAAGCGCCGAATTTTTGCGCAAGCACATAAACAATTACCCAATATTTTAAAAGAATTGGTGACTGAACTGACCATGAATGTGGAAACTTTGGTCGACATGCGTGAAATGATCGTGCGTCGTATGGAAGGCGACCGTCGTTTAATGGTACGGATGTTTTTAACGGTGGGCCAAAAAGAGATTAATTTTATTTGGCATATCAGTGCATTAATTGGGGTGGGTTTTGGTCTGATCCAAATGGTGATTTGGTTTGTGGTGCCGTGGCATTGGACAGTCCCGATTTGGGCGGCAATTTGGGGCTTACTGACCAACTGGATTGCCATTTGGATGGTGTTTAATCCCATGCTGCCACATCCGGTGCGTTATCCACAGTTTTTTAAACGTACGCAAGATCATCAATTTCCTTGGATTAAACCGATTGTGCCGCGCATGGGGAGTTACAACATTCAAGGCGCGTTTATGAAGCGTCAAGATGAAGTATCCACTGTATTTGCCAAGATTGTGACCGAAGAGCTCATTACTTTAAAAACCATTATGACTGAAATGATGTATGGTAGTCGTAAAGATCGTACACGTCGGATCGTCAAGCGACACATCAACCAAATTATGGATACGCCATTGGTGCGGACCACTTTACAGCTGTCTTTGGGCCCAAAAGAGTATGCAAAGCTCAAGACAGACTTGATTGATCGTTCAATTGAAATTACGATGGTGCCTGTATGCGACCCAGCCTTTAATGCGAGCCGTGCACAGAAAATCTATCAAATGTTCCGTGAACGTATTCGAGACCTAACGCCACAAGAGTTTCAGAATTTGTTACGTCCTGCATTTCAGGAAGACGAATGGATTTTGATTGTATTGGGAGGGGTAACCGGATTCTTAGCCGGCTTAATACATTTGTTTGTGGCTTTCTTATAAAATCGATGCTGACAGGCCAATCGCTTGAAGTGTCATATACATATTAAACATGAGGATGTTTTTATTATGCGCATTATCTTACTCGGACCACCTGGAGCAGGTAAAGGTACACAAGCTCAGTTGATCTGTAAGCGCTACAATGTCCCACAAATTTCAACCGGTGATATGCTCCGTGCTGCAATTCGTGAAGGAACAGAACTTGGTCTTAAAGCTAAAAGCGTCATGGAAAGTGGCGGCTTAGTTTCAGACGAGCTGATTATTGGTTTAGTCAAAGAACGTATTGCACAGCCAGATTGTGTTAATGGCTGTATCTTTGATGGTTTCCCACGTACGATTCCGCAAGCTGAAGCTTTAGAAAAAGAAGGCATCAACATTGATCACGTGATTGAAATTGATGTACCAGATGAAGAGATCGTACAACGTCTATCAGGCCGCCGTCAGCACCCTGCGTCGGGTCGTGTGTATCACATCGTTTACAACCCACCAAAAGTGGAAGGTAAAGATGATGAAACAGGTGAAGATTTGGTACAACGTGCTGATGACCAAGAAGAAACCATTCGCAAGCGTTTAGGTTCATACCACGCTGAAACTGAACAGCTCGTTGGCTTCTATCAAAGCCGTGCTGCATCAGGTGAAAATGCACCGACTTATGACAAATTAAACGGTTTACGTCCAATTGATGACGTACAAACTGATCTTTTTGCCATTTTAGGTGATGCAAAATAAGTTTTTGACTTGTTTTGACATTAAAAGAGTCCTAAGTCATATTAGGGCTCTTTTTTATTGTGTTGAGAGTTAGGTGTGCTAAAAATTGGTGCGATTGTGTTAGTAGTCGTCGGTTTAATTCTATTATTCGGCTTGATTTACATCAGTTTTAAAATGTTACGTCAAACCCCACAGCAACAGCGTGATGTGGGCAGCTCAAAGCAATATAAAATTCATCCTAAATTGCAACAACAGCGCGATAAACAGCAGCAAGACAAATAACCAGACGTATAAAAATATCGATGACTTAAGCATCGATATTTTTGACCACAATCGGTTTGCTGGCGCCAAAATCAAAACGATCTGGCCAATTGCACACATCACTGACCACGCATTCGTGGCATTTGGGTTTACGGGCAATGCAACAATAACGCCCATGCAAAATCAGCCAATGGTGCGCATCAAGCATAAATTCTTTGGGAATTACCTTAAGTAAACGTTGCTCGACTTCAAGTACATCTTTACCTACAGCCAAACCAGTCCGATTACCTAAACGAAAAATATGCGTATCGACCGCCATCGTCGGTTGCCCAAAGGCTGTGTTGAGTACCACATTGGCGGTTTTACGCCCCACACCAGGTAGCGCCTCTAAATCTTTACGGTTACTGGGTACTTGGCTTGCATGTAATTCAATGAGCATCTTACAAGCTTTAATCACGTTTTCGGCTTTGGAATTATATAAACCGATGGTTTTAATATAGTGTTTTAAACCTTCAACGCCTAAGGCGTAAATCGCTTCGGGTGTATTGGCGACAGGAAATAATTTGTCGGTGGCTTTATTAACACTCACGTCAGTCGCTTGAGCAGATAAAGTCACGGCAACCAAGAGTTCAAAAGGACTCGAAAAGTTCAGTTCAGTTTGTGGATGTGGACGTTGTTCACGTAAACGTTCAAAAAAAGTCTGTACTTGCTTTTTGGTCATGTTTTTTACAGGTTGAGCACGAGAACTGACCATCTTAAGCTCCTAATGCATGTAACTGTTGCTGCAAATCCTGCAACAAGGCACGTTTAGTGGCATCGTCACGTACACTCAATTGTTTTTCCAATTTTTTAATTTGGGTACGTAATTTGGCAAGCTCAATGGTGCTTTTTGTATCAAAAGTCGCCAATAAATCACGCTTTTTCTCTGCAACTTCAATATGCGGTGTGTGGGCGTCATTTTGGGTTAATTGCGCAAAAAGTTGAGTATTAATCTCAGCACGTACCACAGGTCCAGTACGGTCAAGGCGACGTTTTTCTTCGCGTTGAATATGCGCGTAGTATCGGGCACGTAAATCATTTTGCTGGGCAATACGTAACTGTTCAGAAGGCAATGGCTGAGGGTCTGGAATTAAATCAATACAATCAACGGGGCAAGGTGCGATACATAACTCGCAACCTGTACATAAATCGGATAACACGCTATGCATCAATTTACCTGTGCCCAAAATGGCATCTACAGGACAGGCGCTGATACATTTGGTGCAGCCAATACATTCATCTTCACGTATAACCGCCTTCATTTGCTGCGGACGGCCATCTATTTGGATAGGCCATGCACTTGGCTCAGCCTTAAGCTGAGGGCGCTTGAGCAGCCTTGCAAGCGCATCTGCAACAGGTTGACCACCGGGTACACATTTATTGGCAGCCTCTCCCTCAGTAATAGCCTTGGCATACGGTAAACAGCCATCACGATGGCCACATAAGCCACATTGAGTTTGCGGCAACAGATGATCAATCTGTTGAATGAGAGAGATTTGAGCGTTCATAAGTTAAAAATCTTGTAAGTCGAAGGGCAACAAGAAAACAAGCAGATAAAGGCGGAATATTAACATGTTTTAAGCACAAAATCTGTGGTGCAAAAACAGCTCACATTTTGTGCGAAAAAACTTCGATTGAGTTGATTTTTATCAATAATCAATTGTTTTAAAATTCATGAAAAAAAGTTGGATAAATTAATTTAAATGGTTGTTATTAAATCTAAAAAAAAGTTTTTTTCAAAAAACTATTGCTGATTGTTAACAAAAGATATTAAATTGTCTGCGCCAAAATATATCATTGATTGAAATTTTGACCAATTTTGATCCACTTTCTGCTGAGGATTAAGCGTTGAAATACAACAGCCTTAACGAGTTCCTAGATTACGTTAAAACACGTGATGCATATCAACCAGAGTTTCTTCAAGCCGTTGAAGAAGTTATGACCAGTCTTTGGCCATTTATTGAAAAGAACCCTCAATACGCAGCCCATGGTTTGCTTGAGCGTTTAGTAGAACCTGAGCGTGCGATTCAATTCCGCGTTTCTTGGGTCGATGACCAGGGTCAAACTCACGTTAACCGTGCGTTCCGTGTTCAGTACAACTCAGCGATTGGTCCATATAAGGGTGGTATGCGTTTCCATCCATCAGTAAACCTTTCAATCTTAAAATTCTTAGGTTTTGAACAGACCTTTAAAAACGCTTTAACTACTTTGCCAATGGGCGGTGGTAAAGGCGGTTCAGACTTTGATCCTAAGGGCAAGTCTGAAGGCGAAATCATGCGTTTTTGCCAAGCACTCATGATCGAGTTATACCGTCACTTAGGTTCAAACACAGATATCCCAGCAGGTGATATTGGTGTGGGTGGCCGTGAAGTGGGTTACATGGCAGGTATGATGAAGAAGCTCAGCAATGACACTTCATGTGTGTTTACCGGTAAAGGTTTAACTTTTGGTGGTTCTTTAGCACGTCCTGAAGCTACTGGCTTTGGTACAGTTTACTTTGCTGAAGAAATGCTTAAAACCCGTGGCGAAAGCTTTAAAGATAAAGTCGTGACCATTTCAGGTTCTGGTAACGTTGCGCAGTATGCAGCTGAAAAAGCCATGTACTTAGGTGCCAAAGTAGTGTCACTTTCTGACTCTAACGGTACAGTCTATGTAAAAGACGGTTTCACTGAAGAACTTCTGCAAGAAGTGATGGATTTGAAAAACGTAAAACGTGGTCGTATCTCAGAATTTGCCGAAAAACACGGTTTTGAATACCTAGCTGGTCAACGTCCTTGGTCAATCAAATGTGATATCGCACTTCCATGTGCAACGCAAAATGAATTAGATGCAGATGATGCAGCTCAACTTCTTGCAAACGGTGTGATCTGTGTTGCTGAAGGTGCGAACATGCCATCGACTTTAGCTGCTGTAGAAAAATTCGTGGAAGCGAAAATTCTCTATGCACCAGGTAAAGCATCTAACGCAGGTGGTGTAGCCACTTCTGGTCTTGAAATGTCACAAAATGCATTGCGTTTAGGTTGGACATTTGAAGAAGTAGATGAGCGTTTACATGCGATCATGAAGGAAATTCACCGTAACTGCGTGAAGTTTGGTACTAAAGAAGATGGTACTGTTAACTACGTAGATGGCGCGAACATTGCAGGCTTTGTAAAAGTAGCTGATGCAATGCTTGCACAAGGTGTTTACTAATTTTTAATTGGTAAATCAAAAAAACCGCTCGATTGAGCGGTTTTTTTATGGCGTGATTTAAATGCGACCACGTTCAACCGTCATATCATGAATATAAACATACTTTGATTGATCTGCAGCAGGGTTTTTAATGCTATAACGTTTCACTCGAATGACTTGACGTTCATTGGGGTTATGTTGATAACCTTGGATAGCGTCATAAAACAGACTCCAATTGGCGTCGTGATAAGTTTTTAAACCTTGTTGGTTATAGCGAATTTCTTTGACCTGCAAACATTGCTGAGCCACAACGCCCGTGCAACTTTTGGTTTGTGGGTGGATTTCGTAAAACATCACTTGAGCTTCACCTTGATACAAGGTTTCAGGTGTCATGTGACCCGTGAACATATAACGCTGACCTGTAGCATCCATCAGGGTTAAAGTAGGACCTTGCCGATCGCTCACATCAAGGACAAAAGGCACAGCACGTTGATCGAGCAATTTAATGGCAAGCTCTTGTTGACGTGTATCGGCAGGTGAGCAGGCCATTTGGGTCATCATGGTATTGCCGGTGATTAGGGTATTATTGTCAACACGCCATGTTGAACCCAAGCTATTACAGGTGGTTTGAACACTCAAACGATCGCCTACAAAACTCAGTAGCATAGGTTTTTTGGCGCCTGTGTCAGCATGCCAAGTATAAGCAGTTAAAGTTTTCGTTGGGTTTTGCTTTTGAATGATGTGCATGGCTTGGTCTCGCACCTGTTGAATGTCATTCGATTGGCAAGCGGCTAAAGTCAAAGGCAATAAAGCCAAGGCTAAATAAGAAAAGCGCATAAGATTTTTTAGATTATGGTGAAATAGTTTTTAATATAATCAAAAACAAACGGATACTTTGCAGCATTTAGTTAGCAAAATGTATCCGTTTGATCATGCAACATTTAGTCGAAGCGATAAATGTCCATGCCTAGTGAGCCCATCGTAAAGCTGCTATGTACAATACTAAAGCGCGGGCCTGTGCCCATCGCAAAAAATAATGGGGCAAAGTGCTCAAGAGTAGGATGGTTTTGCT
>Ga0172378_10005971_pt1 | contig 11375 bp, 10 predicted proteins | sample GrowelOW332metaG_FD_119755 | JGI IMG/M metagenome (GOLD analysis project Ga0172378, IMG submission 119755) | Groundwater microbial communities from an aquifer near a municipal landfill in Southern Ontario, Canada - Pumphouse #3_1 metaG | ecosystem: Environmental > Aquatic > Deep subsurface >... | reverse complement strand
TATAGCATAGCAAGTTAAAAAATTAGGTATAAGAGCACTATTCTGATGGTTTGTCTGTTTCCTCGGTCTTCTTTTCCGGAAGGCATTTTTCAGTCAGGGACAGACGGATTCCGAGCTTCTCAAGGACCGCGTCATGGTCCTTCTTTTTGTTGTGGAGCCTTACTCCGTTTCCGTCATCCGTCACCTTCAGATACTTCATGAGACCGATCAGCGAATTCCTCGTGTATCCGAGCTTCTTCGCCGCAGTCATCAGTCTCGCATCTATTCTTCCTGCAATCAGCATGCAGAATGACAGGCCCTGGATCATGGCATGGTCATCGATGTTGAGCCCGGAGAAATCGAGCCCGTTCTTCAGCCTGTCGTAGAACGTCTCGATCTTCCACCTCTTCTTGTAATGTTCATAGACCTGCTTCGCATCCAGATCCTTCCTGTTCGTCGTAAGGACGATGACACCGTAACCGTCCTTCTCCTTCAGGTAACCCTCTTCTGTATAGCCCTTTTTCCCTGCATCGAGCCCGTGGCGATAGGCGCGGCAAAGCCTTTCCGCCTCGGAGCGGTTCACATAGTAGATGACCCTTCTATTTCCGTCCGTCTTCTCCCTGTATCCGACCAGATCGGACTTACCGCCTCCGGAATACAGGAATTCGCTGAGGCGGCCCGGTCTCTTCTTCGTTATTTCCTTATGCGATCTATGGTTCTTCGGAACGGGAATGATGAAGAATCCGCCCTTGTCTTCGATCATCTTCAGGTTCTCCTCGGCAGAGAAACCCATGTCGATGAGGATGCATTTCCCCGTGATTTCCCCGATTTCCTTCATGAAATCGGAAAAACTCGACTTGTCAAGCATGTATCCCGGATACATTCTTGACGCAAAAGGGAGACCCGTATCAACATCGACTGCGGTCACCAGATTCATGTAGTCCGAACCCAGGCTTGCCGTCTTGAAACCTGGAGACGATAACGAATTCTCTTCACTGAACGTCGCAATCGGATGGCCGTCCACCGCAAGCTCCGAAGCCGTCTCGGCAGCAAGACTCTGGAAGCGTGACATCTTCGATTCCCTTCCGATGAGTTCAAGAAGCTTGGCTATCCTATGATAGCTGAACTTCAAGCCGGGGAAATCCTTTGCGAAAAGAGATCTTCCGTACAGGGAATCGGCCGTCTTCAGTCCGCAGAACCCATGTGTTGCGTAGATGGCGGAAAGGGCAAAGACAAGCATGGCCTCATCCGGATTGAAAACTTTCAGGAGGAGTCCGTATTCCTGAACGGAAAGCTTCGAGGCGAGAAGATATTCCCCGTAGTCGAAGCAGGTTATCCTGTCCTCGGAACATTTCCCAGAGTTCGGACAGTATCCGACTCCGGGAACGATCTTGCCGAGCAGCTTTCCGGAACTCGTCTTCCACTTTCCCGTATTCTCGTCCTTGTATTGCGAATGGGAGTAGACGTAATAGCCGGATTTGATCTTCTTGACAATCGTCCCCTTCGGCTTCAGGGCCAGAATCTCTGGCAGAACGGTGTAGTTTCCCATGGCGTTTCTCCTATACATATCGTGTACATAACTATTATATCAGGAATCGTCGTGGAATGGAAGCGGAAATCAAAGAAAAAGGGACTTTTCAGCCCCTGCAAGTTCATTTCTTACCTTGGAATCCGATTTGTGTACCTAATCCATTGATTCGTCATGTTATAGTGAATTATCTGCTCTTTATTGGATTTGGAAGCAAAAATATAATGGAATAATCGGATTAGAACATTTTCATAGATTCTTTTTAGATGAATCTAAACAAATCCTATCTAAGGAAGAAGTTACAGAACTTATTAAATCAAATGATGTTATTTTGTCTAAGCCAATTCATTTGCATACATCAATAAAATTTTGTTACTTTAGATATCATCATATTGGTGATTATAACAAACTTTGCAAAATTTTAATACAACAGTCAAGTAATCAAAGCAAAATGAAGAAAATTATTAGATCATTCTCTAGAAGTAAATCTTTTTCTCCTTGTAACTTAATGATTTGCTCTTCCGAATTTTTAGATGAATACTGCTCATGGCTTTTTCCGGCTTTGTTTGAATTGGAAAAGAAAATTAATTTAACAAAGCATACTGGATATCAAGAACGTGTTTTTGGATATTTGAGTGAAAGATTTATTAATGTTTTTGTTCAATATAATGATTGCAAAGTGGTTTATTGTGAAACATCAGGCGTTAGTAAAGAAAAATCTAATATACTTTCTTCTTTTTTCTTTAACATTAAAGCCATATTTAAAAAGGAAATTGGAAAATAGAAGACCATAGAACTTTTCTTTCCCAAAAAAATAGGAAACCAGATCATGTGCTTTAATAACCATAGAACTTTTTCAATACAAATAATATGCTTTTTTAGGCTACATAGTTCGTTAACACCAAAGTTATTTGCCATAACAAAATACATGATAACGGAAATAGAATGTGCTATTATAATAAGTAGTGTGATATGGGTAATCTCAAATTTTTTTTGGTCAAAGCAATAAAGGAAGTTTCGCTTCAATCGATGCATGAGATGTTGTTATCTATTTATATTTGAAAAAGTAGATATAGGTTGAAAAGTTATATGTAGTATCTAATTTAGAAAATTATTGTTCCTATAGTCACTTTTAATCAAATAGATTTATTGAAGAAACGACCTGACTCTAGGTGAAAGTGATTGTATTAATATTTGTCCTTAAAAAAGAGTGCAAAACGTCATTTGAAAATTATGCAAATTTATATTTTGTAGACAAGCTAAAGCAAGATAATTATTATCACTTAATATTGGTTAAGACTTGATTATTTGTCATTATAATTGGAAAAAAAGGAGATTGTTAATGAATGCTGCTGTTATTTCTTCATATGCATATATTAAAGAAAATGTAAATTATGGCTCTTTATTTCAATACTTTGCATTGGAATCTTTTTTTAAAAAAAATGGAATTGATTCTTTTTGGATTAAATATGAGTTTTCTCCAAAAAATGATCTTAAGTCAAAAATCAAGCATGTTGTTTTTTATAAGTTCGAAAAAGAAAAGAAAATCATACTCAATGCTTTTCAATCATTTTGCTCAAAATATCTAAGCCTTTCTGATAATTCTTATACTGATAGTTCTTTATCATGTGATAAAATTTCCGCTGATTTTTTTGTGACTGGTAGTGATCAAGTTTGGGGTGGAGAACTGGGGGCTAATTATCTTACTTTTGTTACCGATGGTAGAATGAAGGTTTCTTTTTCAGCTAGTTTTGGATCTAATGAAATTTGTGTAGAAAAAGCAAACAAAATTTATCCGTGGTTGAAAGAATTTGATTTCATCTCAGTTAGGGAAAAATCTGGAATTGTTATTTGTAATAAAATGGGTTTAAAAGCCATACGAATTATTGACCCAACATTATTAATTGATTCGAGTCTTTATCCAAGTAAAATTACTAGGCAAAATTATTGGTTTTGCTATTTTTTAAATAAAGGAAAAGAAGAAAACGGAATCTTTAGTTCAATCTCAGAATTGGCAAAAAAACAAAAAAAAAGTGTATTTTATCCCAAATGTCTCCAACCGCAGGATCAATGCAAAAAATTTTTCTTTGGCTTAAGTCTTGATCCGGAATCATGGATTGGAATGTATTCAAACACTGAATATGTTTTTTCTAACACATTTCATGGGATAGTTTTTGCTATTATTTTCAAAAAACCATTTACTTGTTTTCTTCAAAACGGTAAAACAAGACGACAGAATGAAAGACTACTTGATTTGCTTGAACATTTTGGATTAGAAGAACGAATATTTAACGGAAGGGATGTCTATATTTCAAAACAAATTGACTGGAAAAAAGTCAATTTGATTATTAGCCAAGATAGAATCAATGCAAATGATTTTTTGCATAGCATACAAGAAAGGGTTCTTAATAAAGGTAACTATAATGAGTATTAAAGAAATAATTAAGTCTAATGGCTTTTTGTGCCGTATTTATTCACTATTTAGTCAACTTATAAACAATAAGTATCATCTTTTGAGACAATATAATAGGTACTATATTAAAAGACTAAAAAAGAATGCTGGATTTATGAAGAAAACACAAAAAAGTGATCTCTCCTATATCATTTGGTCATACCATGTTATTGAAAAAGGACTTACTATGCCAAACCGAAAATTGGGTTTTGGATTTAATAGATTGATAGATTTAATTCATGCTATTAGATCATATGTTGCCCGATATTCTTGCGATTCCAATAACAAACAGCTTTTTTTTGCTGCAAGTGTTGTTTTTAGCTATGAGAAAATTCATAATGAGAATTGCTTTTCTTTACCCGTAGAATTAGTAGATGAAATTAAAATAATTCATTCTATGTTTCCAAGGGTTAAGCCTCATGATGAAATTGAGTTTTCTTCAAAAGGCTTCTTTGAAAATAATGATAATTGTTTTCCTACTTTCTCTTCTGCTAGGCACTCAGTTCGAGATTTTTCTAATGAAGCGATTCCCCTAGATGACATAATTGAGGCAATTAAATTGGCTAAAGACTGTCCCTCCGCTTGCAATAGGCAACCAACCAAAGTTCATATTGTAACAAAGTCTGAGCAAATTGAATTTTGTCTGGAAAGACAAAATGGTAATAGAGGGTTTGGAAAATTTGCTAACAAATTATTGATTGTGACTGCTGATGTTAGGACATTATTGGGTTCACAAGAATTGTTTGATTTATTTACAAATGCGGGTATTTTTATTATGAATTTGTCTTATTCCTTACAATATAAAAAAATTGGATCTTGTATATTAAACTGGTATTCACCAATAAAATGCGATAAACAGATACGTAAAGAATTAAATATTCCCGAAAATGAAGTCATTGTTTCATTTATTGTTTGTGGAAAAGTAAAAGAACATTTTATGGTAGCGGATTCTTTGAGGTATGATGTGTCTGAAATAATAAAAATCCATTAGTTATAAAATTCAAAATAATTTGGTTTTAGCAAGTGACTTCCTTTATAACAGAGTATTCTACTATTGCGAGAATCATTCAGTACTGTCTCGAGCATCTTAAGAGTAAGTTCGCCGACATCTCAAAGACGCGGACGGACAGCCGGAAGGAGACATTGGCCTCCTTCAGGGCGGTGAGGCTATTGACAGAATACTAATCAACGAGAAGGAAATCGCAAAGAAGGGGCTAACCCCGAGGAGACCGTCAGCGAAAGGGTGACCAAGGAATACCTCTCCGACATCAGGGCCTGCCAGGACTTCCTCTCAGGCATCAACGCAGCCGAGGAGTCAGACCTTGCGGAAGCCGTCGAATACTACAGGAACAAGAGCAAGGGGTTCTTCACCTTCCTGACTGACGGCAGCCTCGTCGCCACCAACAAAGAGGCCGAGAACTGCGCCAAGTCGTTCGCCTGCGTCAGGAAGAACTCGCAGTTCGCCAAGTCGGAGAAGGGCGGTGAGAACGCGCCGCCATACTGATGACGCTGGTGACGACAGCCATGGCAAACGGGGTGTACCCGGGCCTTTACATCGAGAAGCTTCTGAAGAACATCGGCGCTGACAGCTCGGATCTCTCGAAGTACATGCCCTAGTCGCCATGGATGCGGGAAGGAATCGAGTACAGGAAATAGACCGAAAAGCCCATACGAATATTCGTATGGATTTACGGATATCCGTAAAAGCCCGGATTTTCAGCAAATCCCCGGCTTTTTTCTTCAAAATCATCTGCCACCCATATCATTCGTGCTCACATTATCCACCCATGGTTGCTTTATATATATACGTGGATTATTTGATGCTTTCTTCCAAATTATATGTCACGCATATCATTCGTTTTCACCTTACAATCAATATGGAAAACAACAGTAAGCTAGAAGACTCTGAAAATGTGGACTCGTGTCTATGATTGTTTACTTCAACGTGCAATTAATGTCACTTTTTTAAGCGAATTTTGTGAATAATTTCAGACATAAAACTATCATTAAACAATAAACAGCAAATTAAATAAATTAGAGTTCCAATGCAAAAAAGAATTATTGTAATAAAAATATTATTCAATGAAGTGAAAAATGAAAAGACAAATGATAATGGCACTAAAACCAAGCTCATGCATAAAGCAGACAAAGCTGGTTTTTGCATTTGTTTAATTAAAGAAATATAATCAATTTTTTTTCTTGAGAAAAAAACGAAACATGAGGCAACAATTAATTCAGAAATAATAGATGCGATTGCCGCTCCTTTTGCACCATAGAAAATAATCAATGGAAAATTAATAGCCACATTGATTATTGAACCAATAAAATAAAAAATAGTTGTTTTATTAACTTGTTCGGTAGGCATATAAAAAGACATACTCAGAAAGTTAGAAATAGGAGAAATAATTATAAGAGGAATAAGACAATACATAATATTTATAGACGAAATATATTCTTCACCAAAGAAAGCCGGAATCAAAAAGCGTCCAATACAATACAATCCACATATAGCAGGAAAAGAAACCAAAGAATAAAAATGAAATAATTTATTAATGTTTTGCTTTATCCCTTCATCGTCTTTTAGTTTATAAAGCAAAGACATTCGAGTTAGCATTATTGGACCTATGGTAATAATAACAGAAATAACCATTTGGATGATTTTGTTAGCTTCTTCATAGTAGCCAACATCCTGTGTTGTGCAAAAAACACCAATCATCGTCTTATCAGCATAGGAATAAATAGACAAAGCAATTGTTGGCAAAAAATAAAAAAAAGATTCCCGCAAAGTTCGGAAAAACTTTATGTTTTCCTTTTTGGGACGACCAACAAATTTGCAGCAAAATATCCACATAAGAAGGGAAGCAATAAAGCTTTGGAATGCTTGAATTACAGAATAAATTAATAAATCGTCACTGCTTTTCACAAAGAGAAACAAGCATATAACACTAATGATTTTTGTAATTACATGAATCAAGGAAAGAACATCATTTTTTTCCAAACCTCTAAACAAAAAAGTGATATCTAAAAAAGCGGCAAAAATAAAAAAAGATAGAGAACAATAAATTTTAGAATCAATATTTGTTCCAAAGACATTAAGAAAAAGCATAAGAAAATAAACAATAATTGTAGGAACAAACAAACAAGTTTTTGATTCTATGATTTTCCAAAAAGTAGAAGAGTATTCTTCTTTATTTTGTCTTTGACTTGAAATTAATTTATTCCCATAATTAGTGAATCCAAAAGTGACAATCATTACAAAATATGACACAATTGAATTTGCAAATGAATATTGACCAATTCCATTGGGCTGAAGAATACGGGAAACATAAGGAGCTGTTAAAATAGGTGTTAAGTAGCTTACAATTTGAGAAATCAAGTCAAAGCCAAATAATTTTTTTAAACTTTTGGGCTGATTAGAAACATTTTGTATATCTTCTTTTTTGTTTTCCATTACCAATAGCACCCGTTTTCTACATTCTTATAGGAGGTGGGCTTTTCTAATTCATTTGGTCTTATCCAATATTCATTAATAAAAGAGCTATATTTTGGTTGATCAATCCATCTTTTACCATAAATACCAAAAAGCATTTGTGTCCATCCTGCCATATGAAGGGCAATTTTTCCTTTTCTCTTGATATATGCGGCTAAATTCATACCATAAGCGCCACAACCTATTATAGCAATGTCAAAATCAAGTAAATCTATTTGCTTTTCCATAAAATGTAAAGCGTCAAACCATGTTTTAAAATTTGAATTATCGCTATTGCCACCAATAGATTGAACAGCTTTAATAAGAATTAATTTTTTAAATGTAGGAAGAACATTTCTATCTTTAAATATTAATTCTCTTCTTGAATACTGCTTTTTTATAGAATCAACGAAGGGGTGAATCACTAATACTTTTTTCCCCTCCAATGCCATTGACCACGGATTTTTCCACAAATAAGGGGCTAGGAATCCATCTAAATCAATTTTGGTTGCTTTTTTTAACTCATTAGATAGGTATTTTTCTTCGGTTAAATAAGAAACTAAAACATCAATAAACCTAGAATCATTAATACATAGCTTATCAAAATCTTCTTGCAAAGATAAATCATTAGGGAAAAAGCCAGCATTATTACATAGCATTTTTAGGTTTTCTTTTGGGTAAAGAAAGACTTTTCCTTTACAATAATTAAAATAATCTTTATAGGTGATTTTCTTTTTTCTTGCAATAAATCCTGTAATTGACTCAAGTTCTATCGTCCCAAATTTGGAAATCATTAAGCCAGTATTATTAGAATTACAAATCCTATTGTAAATAAAATCGTTTGCGGATTGCCCACAAAAATCACGCTGATTTTCAATTTCCTCTTGGTCTTTGGAATAAGAATGACTGTGCGTATAAATTCTTCTAAAAAATTTGAGCAAATAATTTGGAATCATAATAACCTTTTTGTTTTTAATAAAAACTTGGCATTTAATTATACCATCAAATGATAGTGTGTGAAATATTTTTAGAGCAATGGTTCAGTTGATTTATTGCAATATTGAGAAAAACTGATACAATAATAAATTGTATTTATTTAAAAAATTATACTAAGAAAGAAAATTTTTTCATTAGATTTAAACACTATTAGCAAAATTATTTGAATCAATTTGCTTTGTAATTTGTTTATAGAATACTAAATTGAGGGTTTTGAAAATATATCAGAAGGGAATACTATGAAATGAAAAAGTATAATAGCATGTATCAGGAAACATTTCTTCTAACACCTTTAAAAAAGCTTTTTTTGGTTTTTGTTTATACAATTTTTATAGCGTTTTCTGCCGGTTTTGGATTATTGAGAGTAATTCCGTATTTCAAAGATCTATATTGGATTGATTCTTTAACAATCATAATAACTGCCGTTTCTGCACTTACATGGTTATTAGTTTTCTTAAATACAAAAAAACTAATATATAAATTCTCGAATTATTTATTATTTTGGGTCTTTTTGATTTTTATATTTGCATTGTCGTTATATAGCAAATCTATTTACAGCCAAGGAATTTTAGAAACTATTAAAGTTGCATCTTATTATTTTTCTATTCTTTTTACAATATTTGTTTATTTTCAATTTCCATCTCCATGCAGATCTTTTTCGGTTGTTAAAAAAGCATTAATTAATGTTAGCATTATTGATTCAATTATTGCTTTACTTAGTTTCATTTTAATTAAGAATTTTGGAATTAATATTCTCAATCTCTCTTACTCAATAAGAGATGGATCGCCTCGCTTCACAATTGGGACTTGCATTGTTTTAGTATCAATTTTTGTTTCTATTGTTTATTCTTTTAAAACAAAAAATTTGTCGCTGAAAGATTTTATTAATATTTTATTAGGATTTGTTCATTTGATTTTTATTGGCAAAACACGTTCTTTAATTCTTTATTTTGCACTTGCTTTAATTTTTGCACTTGCTATATTTTCCAATTATAAAATTAAAATTTTTATTGCAACAATAATTGTTTGTTTATTTCTTTCATATTGTTTCAATTTTAATGAATTTTCCAATTTTTTTATTAATTATTTCTTAGATGATGCAGGGATTTCTATAAGATTTGATGCCATCTCATTTTTTATGGGAAATTTTAATTCCAGTCCAATATTTGGAATGGGTTTTATTTCTTCAAAGGGTGATTATAGTTATTTGATGTCCGGGGTTAATGGAAATTATTATTATGATGATGTTGGTTTGGTAGGTTTGCTTGCGCAATTTGGCATTTGCGGTTTCTTGTGGGCTATAATCATACTAATTAAATCTTTTTTGGTTAGTCATAAATCAGGAACAACCCCAGCTTTAGTTCTTAAAATTTTTGTTTTTTATTTATTTGTTTCAAGTATAAATCTTTCCTTTATGGATCCAGAAAGGCTTGCTTATTTATTTATTTTGTTTGTTTTTGATGATTTTTGTCTTGTAACATATAAAAAATCTGCCACATTTTTATTTGCAATTTCAAATAGAAATAAGGACAAAGTGATTAAGTTTAGATTAAATTAAGCGGAAATTTTTCAAGTATCAGATTTATTTATGTATATCAATCATGCGTGCTTATCAAATTTTAAATAATTTAGTTAAGTGATACAATGTTTTAGAAGATAATTTGTAGTTCTTTACTGTAAAAAGCATAAGGAGTTCATTGAATGAAAGTAGTAATCTTAGCAGGTGGTCTTGGAACCAGAATCAGTGAAGAATCACATCTTAAACCTAAACCGATGATTGAGATAGGAGAACTACCTATCTTAGTCCATATTATGAAGATATATGCATCACAGGGATTTAATGACTTTATTATCTGTGCTGGTTATAAGCAACAGGTAATAAAGGAATACTTTGCTCATTATTATCTTTATACCAACGATGTCACATTCCATATGGGAACCAATAAGAAGGAAATTATTCATGGCTCCCAATTTGATGATTGGAATGTGACAGTCGTTGATACCGGTCTTAATACAGCTACTGGCGGTCGTGTCAAGAGAGTTGCTAAGTATATTGGCAATGAACCATTCATGCTTACGTATGGTGATGCTGTTGGAAACATTGATTTGAAAGCACTTTTAGATGAACATAAGAAATCAAAGAAATTAGGAACTATTTCTGTTTATAACTTCGGTCAGTCCAAAGGTGTTGTTGATGTTAATAAAGATGGAACAGTAAATGCCTTCAGAGAGAAGTCTAATATGGATGGGGATCTCATCAATATTGGATATATGGTTATGGAGCCACAAGTATTGGATTATATTGATGGAGATGATATTATGTTTGAAAATGAACCCATGAGAAAGTTAGTCACTGAACATCAACTTGGTGTTTATGTTCACAAAGGCTTCTGGCAGTGCATGGATACGATGAACGAGAAGAACAAGCTTGAAAAGCTTTGGGCTACTGGTAATGCTCCTTGGAAGACATGGAAGGATTAATAGGAATGCTTGATTTATCTTTTTATAAAGGCAAGACCATACTTGTAACCGGTCATACCGGCTTCAAGGGATCCTGGCTATGTCGTATTCTGATTAAGGCAGGAGCCAATGTTATTGGCTATGCCTTAAAGGCTCCTACTGAGCCTAATCTTTTTGGGTTAGCGGATATTGATAAGAGGATGGTCTCTGTTGTCGGAGACATCAGAGACTATAAGAAACTGAAAGAAACGTTTGATAAATATCAACCTGAATGTGTCTTTCATTTAGCTGCTCAACCGATTGTCCGAGATTCCTATAAGGAACCTAGATACACGTATGAGACTAATGTGATGGGTACTGTTAATGTGTTGGAGTGTGTGAGACTGACTCCGTCTGTAAAAAGCTTCTTGAATGTCACTACTGACAAAGTCTATCTGAATGATGAAGTACCTAATCATCCTTTCAGAGAGGATGAACCGTTGGATGGGTTT
>Ga0172378_10005969_pt1 | contig 11375 bp, 9 predicted proteins | sample GrowelOW332metaG_FD_119755 | JGI IMG/M metagenome (GOLD analysis project Ga0172378, IMG submission 119755) | Groundwater microbial communities from an aquifer near a municipal landfill in Southern Ontario, Canada - Pumphouse #3_1 metaG | ecosystem: Environmental > Aquatic > Deep subsurface >... | reverse complement strand
TTCCATACATCTTGACCATCTAAAATTTTTATTTGTTCTTCAAATGATAGTTTCATCATATTCACCCTCTTAATTGGTTGTTATATCATCATGTAATTGATTAATTTCATAAATTTGTGATCCAAAATCACCTAATAATCTAATATGTTCATTATACCCTGTACCCATAAATTGTTGTTTCATTTTATATCCATGGTTTAATAATGCTCCTGATACTGTAAACGATTCATTGGCATTATCCAATTGTTTATACTTATTAACTAATCTAAATAAAAATTTATTTGGATTTAAAGCAATCGGTAAAGCATGAGCAATTAAATGTCCAAAACGATCCAATGTAATTTTTTGAGGTCTTGATTGAACGCTATAATTTGTTTGTGGCTCTAAATCCTTTGCTTTTAATAATTCTAGGTAAGGGCTTGATTGAGCCAAAATTGAGTAATTGCCTATAAAACTCTTTTTTACCCCTTTTACGAGAAAATTCATACGCACATACTGATTTTCATTATAGCGATAAAATTGACCAAATTGTAAAGTTTGCCGATGTAATTTATAATACTCAATCTGTTTTTTAATCTCTTTAATTTCGAATGTTGTTAACATTTTAAAATTCAGTTCATATCCTAATACACCAAACATTGCAACATTAAATCTTGTGTCCAAAGGTGTTTTTCTAAGTGTTTGTGCATGTGGAGATAAAGACACATGATTACTCATTGTTGAAGGTGGATATAAATAACTAACACCTTTTTGAATAAATAATCTTTCAATTGGATCTGTATTATCAGAAGTCCAAATTTGAGGTCCAAAAGAAAGCATACCTAAATCAAACCGGTTACCCCCACTTGAACATGTTTCTAATAAAATATTAGGATACTTGTTAAATATTCTATCCAAAATATCATATAAACCTAAAATATATTGATGAAAAAATGCACCTTGATTTTCTAAACTTGCACTATAAAAATCAGACATATGTCGATTCATATCCCATTTAATATAATCTAGTTTAGTTTCATCAATAATTTGACTAATCTCCTTAACAATATAATCACGTACTACTTCTTGACATAAATCTAAGACAAGTTGATGTCTGCCTTGAGCAGGTATTCTTCCCTCAATTTTAACTGCATATTCTGGGTGTTTTTCATATAGTTTAGACTGCATGTTAACCATTTCAGGTTCAAACCATAATCCAAATTTCATACCCATTCGATGTATTTTATTTGATAGTCCAACAAGACCTGATTTTAATTTTTTAAAATTAACATCATAATCTCCAAGTCCTTGTGTATCATCATTTCGAGAAGAAAACCACCCATCATCGAGCACAAATAACTCAACGCCTAAAGCTTTTGCTTTTTTCGCTAAATTTAAAAGTTTCCGTTCATTAAAATCAAAATAAAATCCTTCCCAAGAATTAATAGCTATAGGTCTTACATTGTTTTCAAATTGCCTGGGAATAATATGATGATTAATCATTTGATGCATATTTTTGCTAAGTCCATTAAATCCATGACTTGAATAAGATAAGATACTTGCCGGTGTTTCAAACACTGTATCACTTTTTAACTCATATTCAAACATTTCTGGATTAATACCTTGCATCAATCTTAAAATGCCAGTATTTGATTGATCAATAGCTGTATAATGATTTCCACTATAAATCAAATTAATGCCATAACAAGATCCAAAATCTTCGTGAGCTCCTTTTTCATATAAAATGATGCCAGGATTATGTTTAGAACTACTATTTCCAGTATTTGAAGCATTCACATATGTTCCTTTTGATAATTTAACACTGTGTGCATGTGCTTCTTTAATCCACCCGCCATCAAAGGTCATTAACTCATAATCACTACCATATACATCAAACATCATACTCATTATTTTTCTAATGCTTATTATATCTTTTGATTTATTTTTTAATACTGTTCTTCTTAATATAACATTTGCATCATAAAACACTGTATATATCAATTCTATATAAATATCAAATTTCATATCTTTTAATGATACGACAAGTGTTTCTGCTTCATTAGAATCTGCATGCCCTACTGGAAGTGTTTCTGCGTTTAATACACCTTTAATCACTTCATGATGGTCATATACAAAATCACTTACAAATGTGTTATCAGGCATTTTTATAATGATGGGAGCTAATTTGAAATCACCTTTGCCATAACTTGAATATTCTAATGGCATCATATCAAGAGGTATGTCTTTCCCTTTTTCTTCTAAATAATCTACCATACTTCCAGCTTTCGCTGTTAGTTTGACATGGGTTTCATTTAAATCGTTTTCTGATAATTTATTACCAAAATACAAATGTTCTAAATGATTTGTTTCCATTTTATAAAATGCATATGTTAAATCTTTAGTTTCTAAAATAAAATAACGATCGTTTACTTTTATCATATTATTCACCTATTAAATATAGTCTAGCCTCATATGGTTTTAAAATATTTTTAGTTGCATATGTATTTGCAATAATAAGTTTACCCTTAGAAAAAGTTGCATTAAATTTACGATTTTTATCTGTCATATTACATATAATGATCATTTTTTGCTTTTCATAAGTTCTAGCAAAAACAAATACATCTCGTTTCATACTAATAAATTTAAAATCCCCATAGATCAATGCTTTATAAGTTTTTCTTAACTCAATCATTTTTATATAATAATTTAATATTGAATCTTCTTTATTTAATTGATCTAAAACATTTATAGATGCTGTATTTTTATTTTGCTTTAGCCATGGAATCCCGTGAGAAAATCCTCCAGTAGAATCCCATTGCATTGGTGTTCTATTATTATCTCTAGAACTTTTAAGCATCATTTTAAATCTTAATTTTTTAGGAATACCTATTTTTTTTGCCAATTTATAAACATTAAATGTTTCAACGTCTCTAAATTCACTCATATCTTTAAAATCACCATTAGTCATACCTATTTCTTGGCCTTGATAAATATAGGGTGTTCCTTTTAAACCAATAAGCATTGTCGCAAACATTTTTGCACTATATACTCTATATTTTTCATTTGCAAATCTAGATACTATTCTTTGTTGATCGTGATTTTCAAAATAATTAGCATTCCAATAAACTTCATTTTGCCATTTTGATATCACTTTAATAAATTTTTTAGGTTTAAATTTTGTTCTAAACCATTTATTGTTGATTTGATCCGTTTCCATATGAGCAAAACTAAATACCATATCTAATTCTGTTTTTTCTGGATAAATTAAGTCATTTGCTTCTTTAGGTGTAACAAACACAGTTTCTCCAACTGTAAATGTATCATATAAGCTTAATACTTCATTTCTTAATCTTTTTAAGATTTCGTGCATACCATCTTGTTGATGATAATATTCAAAGCCCGTTAATATAAGTCGTTTTTTACCATCTTCTAAACTTGATTTAAAAATAATATTAATTACATCACATCTAAAACCAAATACACCTTTATCAAGCCAAAACTTCATAACGTTTTGAACTTCTTCCATAATTTTTGGATTTTGCCAATTTAAATCGGGTTGTTCTTTAGCAAACATATGTAAATAATATGAATCCCCTATTTTATCCCATGCTTTCCCGCCAAAAAAACTTGTCCAGTTATTAGGTTTATCTCTCCAAATATAATAATCTCTATATTCTGAATTTATATACATACTTTTTTTGAACCATTCATGTTCACTAGAGGTATGATTAATAACTAAATCCATAATAATCTTTAAATCTCTTTTTTGTGCTTCTTCAATCAATAATTCCATGTCATCCATTGTGCCATATTCTGGATTAATTTCTAGATAATTGCTAATATCATATCCATTATCATAATTAGGTGACGCATAAACAGGCGATAACCAAATCACATCAACGCCAAGATGTTTAACATAATCCAATTTAGATATAATACCTTTGATATCACCAATACCATCATCATTAGTATCCATAAAACTTCTTGGATAAATTTGATAAACTACATAATCTTTAAATGATTTTTTCATAAATTAACCTCCAAAAAAAGAATAAAAAACCCAACTTATGATTGGGTCTCGTTTATAAATTCGTTTAAAGCAGCGAGCAAATCTTTTAACGGTAACCCTACAATTGTAAAAAAATCACCTTGGTAACTTTCAACAAGTGCACCACCTAAACCTTGAATACCATATGCGCCTGCTTTATCCATTGGTTCATGAGTTTGAATATACCCTCTAATCTCTAAATCGCTTAACTTTTTCATTTTTACGGCTGTTTTTGAACAAAAACTTTTTATTTTGTCCCCTTTTTGCAAACAAACTCCAGTATATACCTGATGTACTTCAGATGATAACATTTTAAGCATTCGATATGCATCTTCTTCATCTACGGGTTTACCTAGTATTTCATTTTGGTATACAACAATTGTATCTGCTGCAATAATAATATCATCATGATGATTTTTAGATACTGCCTGAGCTTTTTGTTGTGCTAAATTAACAACAATATCTTCAGGTTTATCTAATGGGTTAAATTCTTCTTTGATATCACTAGATTCAACAATAAAATTTATGCCTGCATCTTTTAATAACTTTGCTCGCCTTGGTGAGCTGCTAGCCAAAATAATCATTATTATTACCTCTTTACTTAAAAATATTATATCATGCAATCTATGATTTTTAGTCATTTTTTTATAATTTACCGTGATATAATAAGTAGGTAAGGAGTTTAATACTATGAACACTATTATTGATTTAATAAATCAATCATTAAATAATTTAAAAAAACATAAACTAATTCTATCTGTAAGTGGTGGCGTTGACTCTATGGTCATGCTACATCTTTTGTATAGTCAAAATTATGATATAGAAGTTGTACACTTTAATCATCAAAAAAGAGAGCATTCCGTTGATGAAGCAAAAATGGTCCAAGCTTTTTGTGAAGATAAACATATACCTTATCATTATTTTTTAATTCAAGCCAATGAACCTGGTAACTTTCATCATCAAGCACATCTTTTAAGAAAACATTATTTGCTTGATGTTGCAAAAACAACACAATCAAAATACATCATTACGGCTCACCATTTAGATGACTTGTTAGAATCTATTTTAATTAAAATGACCCGTGGCAGTAATTTACTAGGTTATGCTGGCATGCAACCAATATACGAAAAAAACCATATTTATTATGTCAAGCCGTTACTTTATGTTAGCAAGCAAGATTTAATTGCATATGCTGCTGAACATCAAGTACCTTATTTAGATGATGAGTCAAATGAGCAAGATGCTTATTTGCGCAATCGTTATCGCCATGCAATTGTGCCAATTATGAAACAAGAAAATCCACAATTATTAGAACAAATAAAACAATACCATCTTCAATTGAGTGATGCATTTAAATTTATAAGAAAAATATCAATATCTACAATAGAACACCAAGAAATAAATATCGATGAATTTAAAAAATTAGACCCCGTCATTCAAAATGATTCAATTGCTTATTTACTTGAAAATTATCCAATTGAATCAACGTATGAAAAAGTTTTATCTATTAAACAAATGTTGCTATCAAAAAGCCCTAATCAGTCGATTCGTTTAAGTCATCAATATGCTTTTGTTAAAGCCTATAAAAAAGCATCAATAGAAACATTTTCTTCAGTAGAGCCGGTTTTCTATGAGATTAAAAAAGGTGATAATAAGCCTAAAAATATGGATTTTTTCACATTTTTATTTGAAACAAGTAACGATACTAAAGATTTACAAAAATTATGTTATAATGAATTAGCGTTTCCATTGTGGTTAAGACACCGTCTTGATGGTGATTTATTAACTTATGATTATGGACATAAAAAACTAAAAAAACTACTTATTGATCAAAAAGTACCTATGAAAAAACGTGATCAACTTTGGATTTTAACAGATGATAACAATCAGATTTTATGGGTTGAAAATTATTACCTGAATAAATTTATTGGTGAAAATCATACATTATACTTTAAAATTGAAAAAGGAGCATAAACATGCACAATGATATTTTGGAAATTTTAGTCTCTGAACAAGAAATCGAAAAAATTTGTACTGATCTTGGTCAACAATTGACAAAAGATTATGAGGGAAAAAGACCATTATTGGTTGGTTTATTAAAAGGTTGTGTACCTTTCATGTCTAATCTATCAAAAAAAGTTGAACTTCCTTTAGAAATTGCTTATATGTCAGTAAGCAGTTATCATGGTGGAATTAGTTCATCAGGAAATGTTAAAATTAAAATGGATTTAGATATCTCAATCGAAGGAAGAGATGTATTAATCTGTGAAGATATTGTAGACACTGCGAATACAATTGTTACTATTATCAATTTATTTAAACATCGCGGTGCAAATTCTGTAAAAGTTGTTACATTATTAGATAAACCAGGCGGTAGAACTCAACCATTTGAACCTGAATACGTTGGAAAAATTATTCCAAAAGCATTCGTCGTTGGATTTGGATTAGATTATAATGAATATTATCGTAATTTACCATATGTAGGTATTCTAAAACCTGAGGTTTATGAAAAATAGTCAAGGAGTGGACAAAATAAATGAACCAAAAACCTAAAAGTAAACTAAGAAAACCTGAAATAAAAAGAAAACCTGATTACCTCATTTTGATCTTTACGATCATTGTGATTTTTGCAGTTTTTATGTTTATGAGAAATGCATTTACTGAGGAATCAATAGAATTATCAACAACACAATTATATACAGCTGCACAAGATGGTGATATCTCAACATTCTACTATCAAGTTGTTGGTGGAGACAATTATGATATTGTCGATGTATCTGGTACATTTTTTGAACAATCCATTCAAAACTATGGAAATATCGAAAATTTCACTGGTACAATGAGAATTGATGAAGCTTCGGATATTATGGCCATTGTGGAATCTGCAAGTGCTTCTGCTGAAACTGGCATTATTGAAGTTTCTTCATTTAACTTTTTAACAATTTTAATTTATATTGTTCCTATTATCTTAATGGTTGTATTTTTAGTTATTATTTTTAAAAATGCCAACAATCAAAATAATAAAGCATTTGACTTTGCTAAAAATAGAGCTAAATTAAATCGTGAAAAAACGGTAACTTTTAAAGATGTTGCTGGATTAGATGAAGAAAAAGAAGAAATGGAAGAACTTATTGACTTTCTTAAAGCACCTAAAAAATATATGGACATGGGTGCTAGAATTCCTAAGGGTGTTCTCTTAGTCGGCCAACCTGGTACAGGTAAAACTTTAATTGCTAAAGCTGTTGCTGGTGAAGCAAACGTACCTTTTTTCTCAATATCAGGATCTGATTTTGTTGAAATGTTTGTTGGTGTTGGTGCTTCTCGTGTAAGAGATTTATTTAAAGTTGCTAAAGAAAATTCTCCATGTATTATTTTTATTGATGAAATAGATGCTGTTGGTCGTCAACGTGGTGCTGGTATTGGTGGAGGTCATGATGAACGTGAACAAACACTAAATCAATTACTTGTTGAAATGGATGGCTTTGGTGCTAATGTAGGTATTATTATTATAGCTGCAACCAATCGTCCTGATGTATTAGACCCTGCACTTCTTCGTCCAGGTCGTTTCGACCGTCAAATCACAATTAGTCTTCCTGATGTGCGCGGACGTGGTGCTATATTAAAAGTACATGCAAGAAATAAAAAACTTGATCCAAAAATTAATTTAGACGATTTTGCAAAACGTATTCCAGGCTTTAGTGGTGCAGACATTGAAAATGTGCTTAACGAGGGTGCATTGCTTGCTGCAAGAGATAACAGAACAATGATTTCAGGTACAGACTTAGATGAAGCTGTTGACCGCGTCATGATGGGACCTGCTAAAAAGAGTCGTAAATATAGTGATGTTGAAAAGAAAACAGTTGCTTATCATGAAGCTGGACATGCAATAATCGGTATTAAAGTTGAACATGCTAATGTCGTTCAAAAAGTAACCATTATTCCTCGTGGGAATGCAGGTGGTTATAATTTAATGACACCAGAAAATGAAACCATGCTTGATACTAAAAAACAATTACTTGCTAAAATCACAAGTTACCTTGGTGGCCGTGTTTCTGAAGAACTTGTCTTTGATACGATTACAACGGGCGCTTACGATGATTTCCAAAAAGCTACGAAAATTGCTAGAGCTATGGTTACTGAATATGGTATGAGTGAGTTAGGACCAATTCAATATGAAAGTGGTAGCAGTAATGTGTTCTTAGGCCGTGACTATTCTAAAGAAAAGAACTTCTCTGATCAAATAGCTCAAGAAATTGATACTGCTGTTAGACATATTATTAATAACTGTTATGAAGAAGCTAAGCGTGTAATTACTGAAAATCGTTCATTGCTTGATCAAATTGCATTTTATTTAATCAATATTGAAACGTTAACCAAAGAAGATATTAAAGAAATTACTGAAACAGGTAAACTTAGCTGGTGGGAAAAAGAAAATCCTAAAGGTCATGATGAACCTCAAGTAGAACCAAATGCGGCTTGATAAATATTTAAAAATATCTCGCATCATTAAACGAAGAACATTGGCTAAAGAAGCTGCCGAGAATCAGAAAATAGAAATTAATCAAAAAATTTCCAAACCTTCTTCTGCTGTCAATGTTGATGATATTCTTACATTACATCTTGGCTCAAAAATCATTGTTGTAAAAGTAACAAGTTTAACATTAATCAAAGATAACTTAATGTATGAACTTTTAAGTGAAGAAAAAAGGCCATAACTATCATTATGGCTTTTTCTATGATATAATATTTTGCGATTAGGAGGTTCAATTTTATGGATCTAGAAAACTTAACAGAACAAGAACTCGTCAGACGCGAGAAAGCAAAAAACTTAGAAGATATGGGTATTGCTCCTTTTGGTCAAAAATACATACGTACTCATAATTCTAAACAAATTTTTGATGCTTATGAATCAATTGATCATGATGCATTCGAAGAAAAACATATTGAAGTATCAATAGCCGGTAGAATTGTATTAAAACGTCGTCAAGGTAAAGCTGGTTTTATGCAAATCCAAGACAGAGATGGCAGAATTCAAGTTTATGTGAGAAAAGATATCATAGGAGATGATCCATATGAAATTTTTAAACTTTCAGACCTTGGAGATATTGTTGGTATTAAAGGTTATCTATTTAAAACAAACACCGGTGAACTTACTGTAAAAGCTCAAACATATACCCATTTAACAAAAGCATTACGACCACTTCCAGATAAATTCCACGGTTTACAAGATAAAGAGGAATCTAGACGTCGTCGTTATCTTGACTTAATCATGAATGATGATGCGAGAGCTGTTGCTATGGCTAGACCAAAAATTATTCGATCAATTCAAAATTATTTTGATTCTAGAGGATTTATAGAAGTTGAAACACCTGTTTTACAAAGTGTATTAGGCGGCGCTGCAGCAAGACCTTTTATAACACACCACAATGCATTAGATATGGACTTTTATTTAAGAATAGCAACCGAACTACCATTAAAAAGACTTATTGTAGGTGGTTTAGAAGCTGTTTATGAAATTGGACGCCTATTTAGAAATGAAGGTATGGATGCCAAGCATAATCCTGAATTTACAACGATTGAGGCATATTTAGCTTATGCTGATATGGGAGACATGATGGATTTAGTTGAAGGTTGTTTATCAACAGTTACTTTTAATACACTAGGCACATATGATATTACATTCAATGATGAAATCATTCATATGCAAGCACCATTTAAACGTTGGCATATGGTTGATGCTATTAGAGATATAACTGGTGTTGATTTTTGGCATATAACAACCGATGATGAAGCTAAAAAAATTGCTAAAGAACATCACATCGAAGTTCAAAAACATTGGGCATTTGGACATATAGTTGAAGCTTTCTTTGATAAATACATTGAACCAATCATTGTACAACCTACATTTATTTATGGTCATCCCATTGAAATATCACCACTAGCAAAGAAAAATCTAGAAGATCCAAGATTTACAGATCGTTTTGAATTATTCATTATGCATAGTGAATATGCAAATGCTTTTAGTGAATTAAATGATCCAATTGATCAAAGAGAACGTTTTGAAAACCAATTAAAAGAAAAAGCATTAGGCAATGACGAAGCTTCTGAAATGGATGTTGATTTTGTTGAAGCTTTAGAATATGGTATGCCTCCAACAGGCGGTGTCGGTATTGGTATTGATAGACTAATTATGCTACTTACAAATACACCAAATATTAGAGATGTCATTTTATTCCCCCATTTAAAAAATAGATAAATAATATATTAAAAACACCTTAACGCTATAGCTAAACATCTATAGTTCTTAAAGGTGTTTTTTATATGCATAAAAAAAGCAGACAAATTTGTCTGCTTTTTCATTAAATAATGCCTAATTCATCTGCTATTTCAAAAAATATTTCTTGAATTGGATAAAAGTCAACATTCATCTCTTGAAACATCTTATACGTCATCTCATCAAGTTTTACATACATTTCATTTGGTATGGATTGTTGATGCTTTAATTTATCCATCACATCTGTTTCAAAGTCTAATAGTTTATTCATATGATTGACATCATAATTTTCTGCACTTAATAACTCATTTTCAAAATCAATTGTACTTAGCAATAAATTAACATCTTTAGAAATGTTTTTTAATGCTTTAATATCATTTTGATATACTTCTTTTAATAATTCAGTAATTTTTTCTATTTGATCAAACAAATAGTAAAAACCCGTTTGAAATATTTGATCTTGTTCTTCTGAATAATTAGGATCATCAATTAACTGGTCATAAAGATAATCGGTGACTTCAAAAATATGCTTAAATCTTAAAATTAAATCAGAATCCTTTTCTCTTAAATATTTAATTAAATCAGAATGCTCTAATTTCCAATTTGCATATTGGTTATAAATTAATTCATCACGCATACTATCACCTCTTTTTTATAATTTAAGCCTTATTAATTGAACCAAAAATTTCTAATTTATCTTTGACGATTGCTTTCATAGCTTCATATCCTGGAGCAAGTAATTTTCTTGGATCAAATCCTTTACCTTGAAGATCTTTACCTTCTTCAATATATTTACGAGTTGCTGCAGCAAATACTAATTGTAATTCAGTATTAACGTTTATCTTAGAAACACCTAATGAAATAGCTTTTTTAACTTGGTTGGCTGGAATACCTGTACCACCATGTAATACTAAAGGAATACCATTAGTTACAGTTTGTACTTTTTTTAACGTTTCAAAATTTAAGCCTTTCCAATTTGCTGGATATTTACCATGAATATTACCAATACCTGCAGCAAACATATCCACACCAGTTTCAGCAATAATACGACATTCTTCAGGATCAGCAATTTCA
>Ga0172378_10005968_pt1 | contig 11377 bp, 9 predicted proteins | sample GrowelOW332metaG_FD_119755 | JGI IMG/M metagenome (GOLD analysis project Ga0172378, IMG submission 119755) | Groundwater microbial communities from an aquifer near a municipal landfill in Southern Ontario, Canada - Pumphouse #3_1 metaG | ecosystem: Environmental > Aquatic > Deep subsurface >... | reverse complement strand
CTTACTACCGCAAGCTTAAAGCTCATCGGGTAGTCTTTTTGTGAACGTCTAACGTACTGTCTTTCTTTTCCTTTCATATTCGTTACTTTTTTGTTGTAACGCTATTTCAGGACGTGACATTATGATATTATAAAGGGACTAGGTTGGTGAACAAAATCCCTTTTGTTTGAGTTTATAGTCAGTTTTATTATAAAATAAAGAATTATGGCCAAAAAAATGTGGATAACTGAGATTGCGTTGTTTTTTTGTGAGGGGCATATTGGCAAATTTCCTCATGTTTTTGAACTAAACGAGGATGCCGATTCGTGCCCGGTGCAAGCGATTAAGGATGAATAACAGTAAAGGTGAAGGATTTGGCACTTTGTATGCTTTTAGGGCAGCCAAGTTATCCTGTTTGTCGTTCTTCTTGTAGCTAAGGGGTTATTATGATAGGGTTTGTAAAGGAGTAATTGTCTAATTTGTCTTTGTCCCAAACACCTGTTTCGTATTCTGCTCTTGGAGAATCAGGGATGATCATATATCTATCATTTTGCTTGTTTTTGATAAGTTTGATCTGCGAATTTGGATCAATAGCTGCGATTGAAATTCTGAAAGTGTCAATTCCTACCTGCAAAAAGATGGAATCATAGTCAGGATTGCCTTCTTTTTTAAAAATGCAGACTCTTTCTCTTTCTTCTTTTGATTCCAATGTTAAATATGCGCATGATGTTATTTTTTCTGCTGAAAGTGCGATGAAGTGGGTTAATTGTAATATTCTATTAAGATTCATGTTTTTGTCAAGTAGGATGACAAATTGGTATGAACTTTCGCTATAGATTGTCAAAACTGGTTTTTGAACCTCATTTTTGAAATAGAGATGGAGATATTCTGATATGACCTTTTTAAGGTCGTCAGCAGAACAATTGCATACGCGTATGTAGTTTATGTCCATGTGGTTGCAATAGTTTCCGATGCTATCAGAAAAAGGATATTCTTTGAGCAACCTGTCCTGCTCATCTTGAATCTGCATTCTCCATACATGTTTCAATTGTCCGAGAAATTCTTTTTGCTTGTCGAAAATTAATCTTCTGGGGTCTTCTTTTGTCTTTGGATTAGAGCTTTGATAAATGGCTCCCATTAAAAGTGTTATCTGACGAAATGTCCAAAACAGAAACGTATCCAAGTCGTAGGTCGACATACGTTCTTCTTTTAAATCCCCGTTTAATTTTTTGTTGTTGAGATGAAATGAATCTTTCCGAAATCATCTGCTTCAAAGAATAATCCCTCTCTTCCTTGTATGTATTCTATGGGAAGAAAGTCTTTTGGTGCATTGATTTTTTGTACTAGGGAGAATATCTGTTTGGTTATTTTTTCAGATGAAATGTTCATATTGTTTGTAAGAATGCCATATAGTCAGGCAGAACTATGAACAGATTGCCTGACTATATATTTTTTATTTGAAATATTCGATTTGTCTTTCTGTGATGAATGTAGGCTTGTCTCCTTCGTATTCGATCTTCTCTACCCAATTGCCCTTTTCATCGAATTTGTATTCATAACGGGTTGGAAGAAAGGGTTGCCCATTTTCATCAGTTCCCTCTTTTTTGATTAGATTACCTTTGTCATCATATTTCAACTTAATGTTCATGATGACAGAACCGTCTTCTGGAAAGAAAACGATCAAGCTCTCTAATAATCCGTCGCTATTGTATTTCTCTTTTCTGTGATTGACCAGATTGTTTTCGGGTCCATAAACTTTCGTTTCGCTAGGGAAATTTTTACTGCTCATTTTTTGAACAGCTTTGTTTTTAAGAGCACCTCTAGCACTGTAGGAAGATATGGTGACAATATCCTTGTTATACTCGTAAAGAGTAGAACCTGTGATATTATCAGTGTTGTTGAATGAGATAATTTGGGTCAATCTGTTGTCTTTGTCGTAAGTGTAGGTGGCCTTGTCGCTTATTCCACCCTCTGCATCGTAAGCTGACACCAAAGTCAATCTGTTGTTTTTGTCGTACTTGTATTCAGAGTAACCAACTTCATCACTTACCTGATTCATTTGAGTTATCTTCTCAAAGTAACCTTTGTCGTTGAATACGAATATCTGATCCCAACCATCTTCTCTGTAAAGGTCTCCCTTTTCAGGTTTGCCGAATTTCATCTCAGCAATATATTGAAGTTCGATGATCTGTTTCACTTTTCCTGAGAGACGCATATTCCCCCAATCGTTTTTGTTGTTTCCGCATCCAGACAAAAGAACGACCAGAAGGCAGAAATAAATGCTTTTTGTAATCTTCATAATAGTTGATGTATAAGTTATAATTAAGAGAAAGAGTGTTTACAAGCCTTCCTTTAATTACGAAGCTTTTTTAATTTTATCGTTAGATTATTTGAGATGACAATTGACCATTTTAGGGATTTTTCGAGAAAGATAGTGAGCTATCTGACGAATGAAATCGTTAGAAATGGGAAAAACACTCAAAGAATCAACGAAAACCACATTGGTTTTTATGCAAAAAAGTTTATCGAAAATAGAAACAACTTCTAAGACAATTTCTTTTCAATAAGTTCAAAGTCTAGTTGTTTCTTTTCGAGGTTTGCTTTTGCGATACGAACAACGACCTCGTCGCCCAACTGGTATTTCTGTTTGTGCTTGCGGCCAATCAAGCAATATTCTTTCTCGTCGAATATATAGAAATCATCATCCAAATCGCGAATAGGAATCATGCCTTCGCATTTGTTTTCTAATAATTCAACATAGATACCCCATTCTTGAATGCCGGAGATAACACCATCATAAATCTTTCCGATCTTATCGCTCATAAACTCAACTTGTTTGTACTTCACAGAAGCACGTTCGGCGTTGGCTGCTATTTGTTCCATTTCAGAACTGTGCTGGCAGAGTTCTTCGAACATATCTCTGTTTGCACTGTTGCCACCCTCTGCATAACGGTCCAACAGACGGTGTACCATCATGTCCGGATAACGACGGATAGGGGAGGTGAAGTGAGTGTAGAACTCGAATGCCAATCCGTAGTGACCAATGTTGTCGGTAGAGTAAATGGCTTTTGCCATAGAACGGATGGTGATAGTCTCGATCAAGTTCTGCTCCTTCTTTCCTTGAACCTCGTCCAATAGGTTGTTGATGGAAGTAGATACCTCTTTGTTCTTTCCCATTGTCTTGACCTTGTAACCGAAACGACTAATGAATGCTGATAAGTTGGCAAGTTTATCAGGATCTGGCAAATCGTGTATACGATAAACAAAGGTCTTTGGTTTTGTTTTGCCCTCTGTTTTGCCTATGTGTTTTGCCACTGTCTTGTTGGCCAATAGCATGAATTCCTCAATCAGTTTGTTTGCATCCTTTGATTCTTTGAAATAAACGCTGATTGGTTTTCCTTTCTCGTCGATTTCAAATTTTACTTCAGAGCGTTCAAAGGCAATGGCTCCATTCTTAAATCGCTCTTCTCTCAACTTCTTTGCTAAAGCATCGAGTGTGAGAAGCTCGGTACAGAGATCGCCTTCTTTCTTCTCAATGATATCCTGTGCTTCTTCGTAAGTGAATCTACGGTCGGAACGAATCACCGTATGAGCTATCTTATAATTGATAACCGTTGCATCGTCGTTCATCTCAAAGAGAACGGTGTGGCAAAGCTTGTCTTCGTCAGGGCGTAAAGAGCATATTTGGTTAGAAAGGCGTTCTGGCAACATTGGGATTGTTCTATCTACAAGGTAGATGGAAGTTGCTCTCTTTTCTGCCTCGATGTTAATCAAATCGCCAACGTTTACATAATGGGTCACATCAGCAATGTGTACGCCAATCTCCCAGTTGCCGTTGCTTAGCTTACGGATTGAAAGGGCATCGTCAAAGTCTTTTGCATCTTTAGGGTCGATGGTAAAAGTGGTTGTCTCCCTACAATCGATACGTTTTGCGATTTCATCTTTGCTGATTTCATCAGGTATTGTGTTAGCAAAATCCTCAATCTCTTTAGGATAAGAGTAGGGTAATCCAAATTCAACAAGGATGGCGTTCATTTCGGCGTTATTATCGCCCACAGAACCTAGTATCTCGAGGACTTCTCCAACAGGGTTTCTGTCGCGGTCAGGCCAATCTGTTATTCTTACAACAGCCTTGTCTCCGTTTTTTCCTCCGTTTATTTTATCTTTTGGAATAAATATATCGTTGTTCAGCATGCGGTTCTCAAGGCAGAGGAAAGCATAGTCTTTGGAGACTTGCAGTTTGCCTACAAATGTGTTGTGGGCGCGTTGAATCACCTCCACTACTTGGCCTTCCAGGTCGGCTTGGTTATGCCTTTTAGCAAAAAGTCTGACTCTTACCTTGTCGCCTACAATTGCTTTGTTCATGTACTTATCCAAGATGAAGATTTCATCCCCTCCATCTTCTGGTATAAGGTAAATTTTGCCGCCTTTCTTTCTTTCCAACGTACCAACAATAGAACCGTTCCTTCCGTTGTATTTATATTTTCCTATCGTAGGTTCCAATAAGAAATCTTCGTCAACTAGTTTGGTGAGCATGGTCACTAGTTGCTGTTTCTGTGCCATCGTTTTTAATCCTACTTGAGCAGAAACTTGTTTGTAGTTAAAGAATTTATCGGGTTCCTTTTGGAATAATTCAACAACACTTCTTAGAATGTCTTTCTTTCGTAATTGTCCATTTTTGTGCGAAGATTTCATGTTTTCGAAATCTTTCTTTTTATCTCTTTTTCTAGTATTGAGTCTTGTCATCATCTATAAATTTAAAAGGCTTTAGCAGCCTTGTTTTCACATTATCAAAGATAAGAATTTATTTCAAAAAAATATGTTACAGATTAATGAAGCGTTTCGTTTTTTTTGAATATTTATTAGCCTTGCTTTTTTCTTTCTTTTATCTTTGTCTATGTTTAAGAATCATCAAAGAGACATTTTTGTAGGATAGAGTTCTCTTTCTATCAAATAAAAGCTTTATGATATCAACAAGAAAATCAGTCTATTTATTATTATTAGGAACTTTTACTTCTTGTACCAAGGAGTATATTACCTATGAAAATGAATATGTTACAAATCAGTATGTAACGAATAAGAGCGAAAATATATATAACAAGGAGTATTATTCAACTATTCTTTCTCAGCAACAGGAAATCACAGAAGATATCAGAGCTCCTTATTTGAAAGCAGGTGATACGGTGGCTATTTGCGCTACTTCGAATTATGTTAATGAATTAGAAATGGCAGTAGGTAAGGCAGTTCTTCAGAAATGGGGTTTAAATGTTGTAGAAGCTGATAATCTATATAAACAAGATGGTCGCTATGCTGGAACAGTTGGAGAAAGAATAGAAGGCCTTCAGAAAATGATCGACAATCCAAATGTCAAGGCTATTTTTACGGCAAGAGGAGGTTATGGATGTGCCCAGATTATGGATCTGATGGATTTAAAACCAATGATCAACAATCCGAAATGGGTGATTGGTTATAGTGATGTTTCAGTATTGTTGATCGCTTTGAATAACATGGGAATTGAGAGTGTTCATGGACCAATGGTGAAATCCCTTACAGATGAACTGTCTAACGAACAACTGAGAAAAACTTTGTTCGGAGAAGTTGATGCTATCTCTATTACAACCAATAATAATTGTGTAAAGGGAACTGCTGAAGGTCGTTTGGTTGGTGGTAATCTTTCTATGATATATAGTTTAGGAGGAACTCTTTTTGACTTGAATGCAAAAGGTGCCATTTTGTTTATTGAAGACACAGGAGATGATAACTATGCCGTGGACAGAATGTTGACAAACCTTAAATTAAGTGGAAAGCTTGATTATATTAAAGGTATTGTAATCGGACAATTTATCAATATGACTCAAGGTTCTGATAAAACCTTGGAGGAGATTATTTCCGAAAAAGTAGCTGGATTGAATATTCCTGTTATGTATGGATTGCAGTCTGGACATGATACTCGTAATTTGGCTCTTTATTTAGGAAGAAACATCAAGCTGGAGGTTGGAGAAGAGGCTTCCACCATAACGTTTAAATAATAAGAAGGTTTTTTATAGATAGATATGTCAGCAAAGGTAAAATCTGTATATGTATGTCAGAACTGTGGTGCGGAAGCTCCAAAATGGGTAGGTAAATGTCCTAGCTGTGGAGAGTGGAACACCTATGTGGAGGAGCTTGTTCGGAAGGAGACGGCTTCATCCGTTCGTTCAACGGTTGGCTATTTGCCGGAATCGGTGAAATCGAAACCGGTTTTGATCAGTGATGTTGAGAGTGCGGAAGAACCTCGCAGTGACACAAGCAGTGTTGAATTTAACCGTGTTTTGGGCGGTGGATTAGTGCCTGGTTCTTTGACTTTGATTGGTGGTGAGCCTGGCATCGGAAAGTCAACACTAGTTTTACAGATTGTGCTTAATATAAAAGGTCGCCGTACGCTCTATGTCTCGGGAGAGGAGAGCCTGAAACAGTTGAAGTTGAGAGCAGAGCGTCTTCGTTTTGATAATCCTGAATGTTATATTGTAAGTGAAACTTCGCTGGAACAGATTTTTGTCCATATCAAGAATGTAAATCCTGATTTGGTGATTATCGACTCCATTCAAACTATTAGCACGGAGGTGATCGAATCTTCGCCGGGCAGTGTATCGCAGGTGCGTGAATGTGCAGCTGCCATTCTGAAGTTTGCGAAAGAGAGCGGAGTCCCTGTTCTTCTTGTCGGACATATTAATAAGGAAGGAAGTATTGCTGGACCTAAGGTGTTGGAGCATATTGTCGATACAGTTCTTCAGTTTGAGGGTGATCAGCATTATATGTATAGAATTCTTCGTTCCATCAAAAACCGATTTGGAAGTACAGCCGAATTGGGCATCTTTGAGATGCGTCAAGATGGTTTGAGAGAGGTGAGCAATCCTTCGGAGATGTTGCTTTCTCAAAACCATGAGGGTTTGAGCGGGACGGCTATTGGTGCAGCCATTGAGGGTATTCGTCCTTTCTTGATAGAGGTGCAGGCGTTGGTCAGCACGGCGGCATACGGTACACCACAACGTTCCACAACCGGATTTGATATCCGTAGGTTAAATATGTTGTTGGCTGTTTTAGAAAAGAGAGTAGGTTTTAAGTTGGCTCAAAAAGATGTCTACCTGAATATAGCAGGAGGTTTGAAGGTGAATGACCCGGCCATAGATTTGGCTATCATCTGTGCAGTGCTTTCTTCAAACATGGATATTTCCATTGACGGACAGACTTGCTTGGCAGGAGAGGTTGGCCTTTCTGGAGAGATTCGTGCAATCAATAGAATAGAACAGAGAATCTCAGAAGCTGAGAAATTAGGTTTTAACCGTATCATTATACCAGAATTTAAGACATTAAACATAAAGAATCAGAAAATCGAAATTATTCAAGCTAAAAAAGTAGAGGAGGCTTTCCGAATTATGTTTGGCTGAGTTTTTGTCCGATTTTAGATGATTTTATTGGTCAGATAGCTCTTTATCTTTCTCACAAAATCTTTAAGAAGTCTCTAAAGTTTATCTCAAAAACTCAAACAAAAAAATTGAAACAGCTTTTAAGATGATTTTTTAAGTCGTTTTTAGATTTTTTGAAAAGATTTGGCGCAAAAAATCATTCAAAATGATGTTTTTAGTTAATGAATGTTGATTATTGGTCAATAAGTGCACATAAAAACACAAAGTGTGCATTTTTTAGTTCATTTTTACTTTGAATTTTGTAGATATTGAGTAATTTTGCCACGCAAAAAACATGAAAAAGGATTTTGCAGTGTTCCGTTGATTAGTTTTTCTTTAATGACATGTATTCGCATGACGGAGAAAACCCATGAGGAATGGAATTAATAATAGTATAAACATATCATCAAAAGTTTAAACATGAGTTTAAAAATCGTAGTTTTGGCGAAGCAAGTACCAGACACTCATAATGTTGGGAAAGACGCCATGACGGCAGAGGGAACTGTGAACCGTGCAGCCCTTCCGGCAATCTTCAACCCAGAAGATTTGAATGCCTTGGAGCAGGCTCTTCGTTTGAAAGACAAATTCGAGGGCTCTACAATCTCAGTTGTAACAATGGGACTTCCGAAATCTGCAGAAGTAATCCGTGAGGCTTTATACAGAGGAGCAGATAAAGGATTCGTAATTACAGACCGTTGTCTTGGTGGTGCGGATACTCTTGCAACAAGTTACACTATATCTCAGGCTCTTAGGAAGTTGGGTAAAATCGATATTATACTTGGTGGTCGTCAGGCTATCGATGGAGATACTGCACAGGTAGGTCCTCAAGTAGCTCAGAAGTTGAATCTCCCTCAGGTAACTTACGCTGAAGAGATTTTGAGCATCAAAGATGGTCTTGCTACAATAAGACGTCATATCGACGGTGGTGTTGAGACAGTTGAGTGCCCATTGCCTATGGTAGTGACAGTTAATGGTTCTGCAGCTCCTTGCCGTCCTCGTAATGCTAAACGTGTTATGAAATATAAGAATGCATCTTGCCCTGCAGAGCGTACTACTCCTGAAGCTGAGGCTATGGTTGCAGAAAAACCTTATTTGAACATTGAACAATGGGGTGCTGCAGATATCAATGCAGATCTTAATCAAGTAGGTAAGGCTGGTTCTCCAACAAATGTAAAGGCTGTTAAGAATATCGTATTCCAAGCTAAGCATACTTGTTCTATGTCATGCAGCGATGCTGATGTTGAATGTCTTATCGTAGAACTTTTGTCTAACAACACAATTGGCTAATTAAAGAGATGAATAACGTATTTGTATATTGTGAGCTAGAAGGCAAGACAGTTGCTGACGTAAGCTTGGAACTCCTTACAAAAGGTCGTAAATTGGCCAATGAGTTAGGTGTTAAGTTAGAGTGTATCTGCGCTGGTGCAGATATCGATGGAATCGAGTCTCAGGTAATGCCTTATGGCGTTGATAGAGTTCATATCTTTGATGCTAAGGGTCTATTCCCTTATACAACCCTTCCTCACACAGCACTTGTAGTGAAATTATTCGAAGAGGAGAAACCTCAAATCTGCCTTATGGGTGCTACCGTTATTGGTCGTGACCTAGGCCCTCGTGTTTCTTCTTACTTAACGAGTGGTTTGACAGCAGATTGTACTCAACTTGAAATCGGTGATTTCGACATGAAGGTTAAGAACGAGGCTGGTGAAATGGTTGACAAACACTATACTCAACAACTTTACCAAATTCGTCCTGCATTCGGTGGTAACATCGTTGCAACAATCGTTAACCCTGAACACCGTCCACAGATGGCTACAGTTCGTGAGGGTGTGATGAAGAAGGAGATTCTTGATCCTAAGTACAAAGGTGAGGTTATCAAACATAAGGTTTCTGATTATGTTTCTGATGCTGACTATATAGTGAAGGTTATTGACCGTCATGTAGAGAAGGCTAAGCATAATTTAAAAGGTGCCTCTATCGTTGTAGCCGGTGGTTACGGTGTTGGATCAAAAGAAGGTTTCGATAAATTGTTCGAGTTGGCAAAAGAACTTCACGCTGAGGTTGGTGCTAGCCGTGCTGCTGTCGATGCTGGTTTCGTTGATCATGACCGTCAGATTGGACAAACTGGTGTAACCGTTCGCCCTAAGTTGTACATTGCTTGTGGTATCTCTGGACAAATCCAGCACATCGCAGGTATGCAGGATAGTGCTGTTATCATCTCTATCAACAATGACCCTAGCGCTCCTATCAACAAAATCGCTGATTACGTTATCAACGGTAATGTTGAGGAAATCGTTCCTAAGATGATCAAATATTACAAGAAGAACTCAAAATAATCGCAGTTTTTCATTTGAAATAGAAGAGGTGACCTCTATAAATCCCTCTGAATTTTATTCAATAAACCCCTTCGTGCAAGCGACAGGGCTTAACAAAAACAGAAAATGGCAAATTTCTATAAAGACAACGAAGGATTGAAAATCCAACGTTCTCATCCATTGATGAAGAAAATCGTTGACATGAAAGAGCGTAACTACGCTGATAAAGATAAATATGATTATGCCGCTAACGATTTCGATGACGCAATTGACAACTACGACAAAGTATTGGAAATTGTAGGTGAAATCTGTGGTGAAGTCATAGCACCAAATGCAAAAGATGTTGATCATGATGGTCCTCAAGTAGAGAACAACCGTGTTATCTACGCTAAAGGAACTCAAGAGAATCACGATATGTTGGTTCAGGCAGGACTCTACGGAATGTCTTTGCCTCGCCAATACGGAGGCTTGAATTTCCCCATGGTTCCTTACGTTATGGCAGCTGAAATCGTTTCTCGTGCTGATGCTGGATTCGCAAACATTTGGGGATTGCAGGATTGCGCTGAGACTATCAACGAGTTCGCTTCTCAGGAGATCAAGGACGAGTATCTTCCACGTATCAACAAGGGTGATACTTGCTCAATGGACTTGACTGAGCCAGATGCGGGTTCTGATCTTCAGGCTGTTATGCTTCAAGCTAAGTACAACGAGGCAGACGGATGGTGGTACTTGAACGGTGTGAAACGTTTCATCACAAACGGTGATGCTCAAATCAAGTTGGTTCTTGCTCGTTCTGAGGAAGGTACAACTGATGGTCGTGGTCTTTCTTATTTTGTATGTGAGAACTTGAAAGACAGCTCAATCAAGGTTCGTCGTATCGAGAATAAATTAGGTATCAAGGGATCTCCAACTTGCGAGCTTGTTTTCACTAACGCTAAGGCTAAGTTGGTTGGTTCAAGAAAGATGGGATTGATCAAATACGTAATGTCTTTGATGAACGGTGCTCGTCTTGGTGTTGGTGCTCAATCAGTAGGACTTTCACAGGCAGCTTACGATGAGGCTTTGGCATACGCTAAGGATCGTCGTCAGTTCGGTAAGGCTATTATTGATTTCCCAGCTGTATACAGCCTTCTTTCTACAATCAAGGCTAAATTGGACGCTTCTCGTTCACTTCTTTATGAAACAACTCGTTTCGTTGATGTTTACAAGTCATACGAGGCTATCTCTAACGAACGTGCTCTTTCTAAAGAGGAGAGAACTGAATACAAAGAATACCAGCACCTTGCTGACGCTTACACTCCATTATTGAAGATGTTTGCTAGCGAGTATGCTAACCAGAATGCTTACGATTGTATCCAGGTTCATGGTGGTTCTGGATTCATGAAGGATTACACTTGCGAGCGTCTTTTCAGAGATGCACGTATCCTTACCATCTATGAGGGTACTTCTCAATTGCAGGTAGTTGCAGCTATCCGCCACGTGACAACTGGTACTTACTTGGATATGATGAAGGATTACGAGTCTCGCGAAATCAATCCTGCATTCAACGGATTGAGAGATAAGTTGAAGGCAATGAGAGAGAAATACGAGGCAGCGGTTAACCGTGTTGTTGAGTTGAAAGACAATGAGTCTCTTGAT
>Ga0172378_10005966_pt1 | contig 11378 bp, 8 predicted proteins | sample GrowelOW332metaG_FD_119755 | JGI IMG/M metagenome (GOLD analysis project Ga0172378, IMG submission 119755) | Groundwater microbial communities from an aquifer near a municipal landfill in Southern Ontario, Canada - Pumphouse #3_1 metaG | ecosystem: Environmental > Aquatic > Deep subsurface >... | reverse complement strand
CCTGCTGGCACAGGACAATGTTGCTGTCGTCGGTGATGACGATCAGTCAATCTACAGCTGGCGCGGTGCCGATTATCAGAATATTGTGCAGTTTGAAAAAGATTTTCCCGGTGTACAGGAAATACGGCTGGAACAGAACTACCGGTCAACAGAAACTATCCTTGAAGCCGCAAACGGCGTTATAGCCCACAATACAAACCGCAAGGACAAGAAATTGTGGAGCGGAAACGGGAATGGTAAACCAATAGAAATTTTCATGCCGGAAAATGAAACCGATGAAGCAAGTTTCATTGCCGAAAGCATACAGGGAATTTCTATGGAAGAAAAACTCAAATACGATGATTTCGGTGTTCTTATAAGGGCAAATACACAGAGCCGTGCGATAGAAGAAGCACTCCTTGAAGCTAACATTTCCTACACAATGAGCGGTGGTACCAGTTTCTATGAACGCATGGAAATAAAAGACATCATCAGTTACCTGCGCGTCATTTCAAATCATGACGATGACGTAAATCTGCTCAGGATCATCAATACACCCCGGCGTGGTATAGGACGTAGTACGATTGAAGTAATGAACGAAATTGCTAAACAAAATGTATGCACGCTCTGGGAAGCAATTCAGTACCTTATAAAAGATCCGTCCGGAATTATCGGTACTGCATCGAAAGAAGCACTTGAAGAATTTACAAATATAATTGAAGGAAACCGTTCGAAACTGCTCGGTGGACGCGGATTATCCGGCAAGGTGCGTCAGTTTGTAGATGACATAAATTATAAAGACTATCTCATTGGTGAATTCCAGAAAAATGAAAAGGCTGTACGCTTTAAACTTAAAAACATAGAAACACTCATACTGTCGATTGAGACGTGGGAAAACAATCCTGATAACTACGATCCGAACCTTTTTAATTACCTGAACAGGATTACGCTTTTAAGCCGTGACGATATGGACGACGACAACGATAAAGGAAAAGTAAATCTTATGACAATTCATGCCTCAAAAGGTCTTGAATTTCCGGTTGTGTTCATCGCAGGTGCCGAGGAAGGTCTTATTCCCCATGCACGCTCCGTTGAAGAAAACGGGGGAGACGTCGAAGAAGAACGACGGCTTTTCTATGTAGCCATCACGCGTGCACGCGACAAACTGATTATTACATCATGCCGGAAACGGCGGAAACAGCAGGCTGTTGTTGAATGTGAACCTTCCCGCTTTCTTGACGAAATACCGGCAAATCTCGTCGAATACCATCAGCCGCAGACTGCCGTAACCGACGATCAGGCCCACGACATATTATCGGATATGCTGAAAAAATTCCAACAGTGAATCTTTATTTTATGCGGGAAAATCTTTACAGAAGTGCTTAGCCGCAGGATTTTCCCGGAAAGCTTTATATAATTGTTCCGGAAGTACATAGTTAATCATTCTGCAAGTCATAATTATACTTCGGATATGTCGATAAAAATTATGCACAAAGACAAGATTCTTAATGAAATGAGGCTGGTTTCATCTTGAAACCAGCCTCATTTCATTGTAAAACCAGTCTGGTTTCAAATATGCTAATCATACCCGGTACTTTATCTTTTTTCCGGTTCCTTCGTACAATTTTCCCCGTAATTCTGCAACAGAAACATCGTGAATATAATCGTCAAATCCCATCATGCGGTCTATTATGCCGTTCGGTGTAATTTCTATAATGCGGTTTGCTATCGACGAAATAAACTCATGGTCATGGCTGTTGAAAAGCACTACACCGGGGAAATCGACAAGTGCATCATTAAGGCTTTCTATAGCTTCAAGATCAAGATGATTCGTCGGATCGTCCAATATGAGTACGTTCGCATTCTGAAGCATGAGTTTTGAGAGCATACAGCGTACTTTCTCACCACCCGATAAAACTTTTACAGGCTTAAGCGATTCATCTCCTGAAAAGAGCATACGACCCAGAAATCCTCGTACATATGCATCATCCTGTTCTTTTGAATACTGCTTAAGCCAGTCGGTAATGTTCATGTCACAGTCAAAATACTTATTATTGTCACGAGGCAGATATGTATGGCTTGTAGTCTGTCCCCAGAAAATTTCACCAGAGTCAGGCTGCTTTTCACCTGCAATGATGTCGAAAAATGAAGAAATTGAATTATGCTCTATACCGACAAAGGCAATCTTGTCGGTACGATTGACAATAAGTGAAAAATCATTCAGAAGTTTTATACCATCCTGAGAATAAGAAATTTTCTTTACTTCCAGCGTATTATTTCCGATTCCACGATCCTGAATAAAATGGACATACGGAAATTTGCGGCTTGTAACCGGAAATTCTTCAAGTTCCAGTTTGTCCAGGACTTTTTTACGACTTGTCGCCTGTCTGCTCTTCGACGCATTTGAAGCAAAACGCTGGATGAATTCTTTTAAATCTGCAATCTTATCCTCTCGGCGCTTTGCCTGATCTTTTGCCTGCTTCTGTAAAATCTGACTCATCTGATACCAAAAATCGTAATTGCCGGTAAACTGTGTAATCCGGCCATAGTCAATATCACAGATATATGTACATACAGTATTGAGAAAATGTCTGTCGTGGCTTACTACAATAACTATATTCGGAAATTCAAGAAGCCAGTTTTCAAGCCAGGTAATTGATTCAATATCAAGACCGTTCGTAGGTTCATCAAGAAGAAGTACATCAGGATTTCCGAATATCGCCTGTGCAAGGAGCACCCTCACTTTCTGACTTTCATCAAGATCACCCATCATTCTGTCGTGATATTCTTCTTCCAGCCCCAGTCCGGACAGCATCTGCTCAATCTGATTTTCCGCTTCGTACCCGCCGAGTTCTCCGAATTCTGTTTCAAGTTCCGACGCTTTTATTCCGTCTGCTTCTGAAAAATCAGCTTTTGCATAAATCTCATCACGGGATTTCCCGCATTCATAGAGTTTCGGATACCCCATCATGACTGTTTCTTTAACAGAATATTTGTCAAATGCAAAGTGATCCTGTTTAAGGACTGCCATGCGCTGTCCCGGCGTCATGCTTATGGTACCGGAGTCGTGATCTATCTCACCGGAAAGAACTTTTATGAAAGTCGATTTTCCGGCTCCGTTTGCACCGATAATACCATAACAGTTTTCCGGCGTAAACTTCAAATTTACATCTTTAAAAAGCGGTTTTTCGCTGAATTTCAGGCTTACATCGCTTACAGTAATCAATTTACAACCTCTTATTTATTTTTACTGCTGAACAAAGATTTTATTCTGTTTAATAAACTCTGTGACTTCAACCCCTTTTTACTAGAATCGTAATGTTTTACACTGCTGTTTGTCGTCGGATTCGTAGTCTGTACGCTTTTTTTAACAGGTTGTACACCAGACAGGGGACGTTTTTTACCAGCTGTTACGTTTCTGTCAACTTTTTTAACACTGCTCTGTACGGCAGACTTTGCATATTTTTCTTTATACAACTTCATCCGTTCATCAAACGACATACTCTGCAGCTTCGCAGCATCGATTTCTTTTACCTGAGAACTGCGTTCAGGCGCATTATAATTTTTATTAACATGCCTCTCATTTTTTTTGCCGTATCCGTCGTGTTCTCTACGGGGACGACTGTTGTTTCTGCGGTCAATACCGTCTTTATGATTATCGTTATGACTGTGGTAAGATTTCCGGGAACCGCCGTGTTCATTCTCATAATCCTCGTTCCAGTTTTCCGTACGGATATAAATCCCTGAACTTTTATCTTCCATCATCTGTGATGCATCCGCAACTTTTGCAGGTATGGACATTTCAATGTACCGCTCAATTGCAGGAAGATTGTAAACATCCTGTTCGCTGCAGAATGTATACGCTTTTCCAGTTTTCCCAGCACGTGCAGTGCGTCCGATTCTATGGACATAATTTTCCGCTTCATTCGGAAGGTCATAGTTCACGACCATGGAAAGTGAATCGACGTCTATTCCCCGTGCAGCCACATCCGTTGCAACCAGAATGGAAATTTTTCCTTCTTTAAATTGATTCAGTACCTGCTGTCGTCTTGTCTGAGGCAGATCACCGATGATAAATTCACTTCTAAGCTCGTTCATGGAAAGACGTTTCGAAACCACTTCACACGAACGTTTCGTGTTGCAGAAAATAAGAACGCTTTCAGGTTTTTCATTTTTCAGTATGCCGATAAGAAGCTTCATTTTTTCGTCACTTGAAACGTGAAAAAGTTCCTGATCAATCTGATCTACCGTGATGTTGTCCGCTTCAATTGTTATTTCTTTCGCGTCGCGCGTATATTCCCATGCAAGATTTTTTACATATGAATTAAGCGTTGCAGAAAAAAGCATGGTCTGACGATTTTCTGTTTTTGGAAGCACTTTGAGCAGCGTCCGCAGGTCAGGATAAAACCCCATATCAAACATACGGTCAGCTTCGTCGATGACAAGAAAACCGACATTCGACAAATCGAGCTGGTGGCTCTCTTCAAGATCTATCATTCTTCCCGGAGTCCCAACGATAATATCAACACCATTTTTCACTGCGTCTATCTGCTTATCGTATCCGACTCCTCCGAAAAAGCTGAATGTTCTGAGAGATGTGCCACTGACAAGCACTTTTGCCTCTTCCTCTACCTGAGCAGCAAGTTCTCGAGTAGGAAGCAGTATAAGTACTTTTTTCCCTTTATTTTTTTCTTCACAGAGAAGTTCCTGAAGTATTGATACAAGATATGCTGCGGTTTTTCCTGTTCCTGTCTGAGACTGCACATATAAATCTGAGCCGTCAAGCGCTGTCTTGAGTACCTGTTCCTGAACAGGTGTACACGTTACATAACCTGCTGCAGAAATTCCCTTTAGCAGACTTTCATCTAAATTAAATTCTTTAAAATCCATATCTTTATAATATATACTTTTTTGTAAATCCTGTACAGGTCACGGAATATGTCAAAACTCGACTAAGTTATCATATTTCATTATTATACAAGTATGATCAATTTTATTAATAAAGACGACTATCAGGCGTCGCTGTTTTCAAACCGCCTTTCAAAAAAATATAAAACTCTGCGGAAATGGGCACGACGATCGCGCATTACCTGTTACAGACTTTATGACCGCGATATTCCTGAAGTTCCGCTAGCCGCAGATCTTTACGAATTTCTGCCCGACAGCATCTCAGGCAAAAACGAAACAGCACGTTTTATGGCAGGCGAATATGCCGGTCTTTCTGCAAACGACAAAAAAATTGAAACAGAAACAGCATCCCGGCAGTATCTGACCCTGTATCTTTATGAACGTCCGTATGAAAAGCCTGAAACGGAAGAAAACATATGGCTTTCAAAAATGGCTGATGCAGCTGCGGTTACAGTCCGCATACCGCGGGAACATATCATCATAAAAACCAGAAAACGTGATAAGGGCGGGAGTCAGTATGCAAAAAATACAGAGGAGCCTTCTGTGCAATCTTCACTTACCGGCGTTGTACAGGAACAGGGGCAGATTTTCAGGATAAATCTCACAGACTATCTTGATTCAGGCCTTTTCTTTGATCATCGCATTCTCCGCAGCAGAATCCGGGAAACGTGTTCAGGTAAAACGGTCCTCAACCTGTACTGTTATACTGCAGGTTTTTCCGTCTATGCCGCCGAGGGGCACGCAAAAAAAATAGATTCAGTAGATTTGTCAAACACATATTTAAATTGGGCGGAAGACAATATGGCTCTAAATGATTTCACGGATAAAGGAAAATATGACTTTATACGTGCAGACGTCAAAGAATTCATTGCACAAAAAAAAGCCGTCAAAGAAAGATACGACATCATTATTCTTGATCCACCAACATTCAGTAATTCAAAAATGGCTGATTCGATGCTTGACATAAACAGAGACTGGACAAATCTTGTAAACAACTGTATTGCCCTGCTTGCTCCAACAGGAGTACTCTACTTCTCAACCAATAGTCACAGACTGGCTTTCAGTACAGAACTTATTGCAAAAAAAACAGACGACGGGTGTTCCATACATACGGAAGACATCTCTGACGCAACAATTCCCGAGGACTACACAGGAACTAAAATTCACAGATGCTGGAAAATAGAAGCAGGAAAAATCAGGGAAACGTTTTAGTGAGCCATTTTGTTTTAAATATACCGGATATTCAAAACAAAAAAACGGACGCTTTATTAAGCGTCCGTCCGTATAAAAACAACATTACAAGGCTATGTTATTTTTCTTCACTTTTAATACCGTACCTCTTGTTGAAGCGTTCGATACGTCCAGCAGTATCTACAAGTTTCTGTTTACCGGTGTAGAACGGATGGCATGCCGAACAAATTTCAACATGGATATTTTCTGCGGTTGAACGTGTCTCAATAACATTACCGCAGACACAGGTAATTTTTGTCATCTTGTATTCCGGATGAATTCCCTTTTTCATTCTAAAACTCCTTATATCAGTCTTGCCCGGCTGAACGGAACGGGTTTACGCTCTAAGCGCAGCCACAAACCTGATTTTTTATACTATACAGAATAATCAGTTTTTGTGCAATACATACAGTAAATGTGTATTGCTTTTTTATACGGCAGCAAAGCCTGTTATCCGCGTCAGTGACGCATCTACTGTGCTTACCCTTGCCCTGTCTTATATTGAAGCGGAGCCGGTATTCATTGAGGCAAGGAAGGCTTCGTTTGTTTTTGTCTTTCTCATACGGTCAAGAAGAAGTTCAAGAACATCAGCGTCTTCCATAGGGTTCAAAACTTTCCGGAGCACCCACAGCTTCTGAAGTTCATTTTCTGTAAGCAGCAGTTCTTCTTTGCGTGTTCCCGACTTCTTGATATTTATAGCAGGAAACAAACGACGTTCTGCAAGTTTACGATCAAGATCAATTTCACTGTTGCCAGTACCTTTAAATTCCTCGAATATAACTTCATCCATCCGGCTGCCCGTTTCTATAAGTGCAGTCGAAATTATTGTAAGGCTTCCTCCTTCTTCGACATTGCGTGCAGCACCAAAAAAACGTTTAGGTTTATGAAGAGCGTTACTGTCAACACCACCGGAAAGAACTTTGCCGGAAGTCGGAACAGTCTGATTGTATGCACGGGCAAGACGCGTAATTGAATCAAGGAAAATAACGACGTCGCGTTTGTGCTCAACAAGACGTTTTGCCTTTTCAAGTACCATTTCCGCAACCTGCACATGACGTGTAGCCTGTTCGTCAAAAGTCGATGAAATAACTTCAGCTTTGATCGAACGTTCCATTTCGGTTACTTCCTCCGGACGTTCATCTATAAGAAGAACAATAAGATATACTTCCGGATGATTCTGTGTAATCGCATTTGCAATTTTCTGCATAAGGATTGTCTTACCGGCTTTCGGTGGAGCAACAATCAGAAGCCGCTGTCCTTTGCCGATCGGACAGAACAAATCGACAATACGTGTTGACAGCTCTGTCGAAACTGTCTCCAAATGAAGTTTGTTATTCGGATACAACGGCGTAAGGTTTTCAAAAGGAATACGAGTCTGAGCGACGCGTGGTTCATCAAAATTAACCGATTCTATACGAAGCAAAGCAAAGAAACGCTCACCTTCCTTAGGAGAACGTGTCTGGCCGTAAATTGTATCTCCAGTCTTTAAGTTGAACAACCGTATCTGACTCGGTGAAATATAAATATCATCAGGTCCCGGCAGATAGCTGTTCTGCGGTGAACGAAGGAAACCATAGCCGTCAGGAAGTATTTCCAGCGCACCGGAAGCAAAAATGATTCCACCGTGTTCTGTATGTGCTTTCAGAATAACAAATATAAGTTCCTGTTTTTTCATAGGAGCAAGATCATCATTCGAAAAGCCATATTTCATTGCCAGCTCGCGGAGTTGAGGCATTCCCATTGCTGTAAGCTCATTAATAAGAAGACGTGGTTTAGATTCATAGTCTTCCGCACTTTCAGGCGTATTCTGCGCGGAATTGATTTGACTGCTTTCTGTCCCTGTTGAACGATCGGCAGTGGAATAATTATTGTTAAAACTTTTATTATTGTATTTTCCACCTCTGCGGTAGTTCTGCTGATTGTTATTCCATCGTGTACGTTGCTGCGGACGATAATCGGTATTAGATTCGTGCTGTTCAGGTTCTGATTCCTGTTTATTTTCTGTTATATCAGCAGGTTGTCCGGTACTTACAGCTGCGGCTCCTCCATCGGACGATGATGGAACAGCCGCTCTGTCTACCTTGATGACAGCCCGACGTCTTGGGCGTCCTGTTTTTTTTGCAGCAGCTTCAACAATTTGTTCAGTAGTGTTTGTTTCTGCATTTCCCGCATCCGTTTGCTGTTGTACCGTTTCCGGTAAATTTCCGTCAGGACTATTTTCCAAACTGTCCTCAGAAATAGATGATGATGCTTCATATGATTCCGGTTGAACTTCAAAATCGAGTCCGGACTGCATCTCTTCACCATTTCTTTCACGATCACCCGATGCATCGTTTATACGATGCCTGCGTAATGGTGCCATTAAAAAATCTCCATGTTATGATTTATAAAAACTGATGTATTATATTGCAAAGATTTTACACATCCTGAAATAGGATAAACAAGCAGGGCTATTAACCTTTACCTGTTGTAAGTATTACCGCTTTTACTGCTGCATGTCAACTAGAAAGTAAAAACGGCTTATTGTTTTACTGAATAGTATCCGAATGAAGTGTCAGCGCTTTTTTATATTCGGAAGATGCAACAGAAAATAAATCAATATCAGGCTCTTTGTCAATCATAGTCACCTGCCCTTCAAAATTTACATTATTTGCTATACGGATACGGGCTGTTGTTATATCACCTATAACTGTACTACCATTGCATATTTCGACACGTTCCGACGCTTCAAGATCTCCCTCTACTGATCCGGAAACGACTACAGAACGGGCAGAAATATGATCAACCTTACAGACTGCATTCTTTGCAATTTCGAGATCGCCCGTAGCTTGTATTTTCCCGGTAAATTTACCAGTAATAATAAGTTTGTCGGTAAATTCAAGCTCTCCGTCAAATTCTGTTTCAGGTCCAAAAACCGTCACGTTAACTTTATCAATCTCTTTATCTTCTGCCATATCGCTATCCTACACTATTTCTTTTTTTTATTCCAGATGATACCGGTAATAAGCCCCACGAGCGAAGCGAATATAAAAAACACCCCAAGTACATCACCTGTTCTGTCATATAAAGTCAAAGGAGATGACTGTTCAATTACGGGTATAAAACCGGTTATATATGTCCGCGAAAAAGGTTCCGCCTCTGATATAATTTTACCATGAACATCTATAATACAGGTCTGTCCCGATGCAGTGCTCCGTACCGTCGGAATACGGCTTTCCGCTGAACGGAAAACAGCCATCGACAAATGTTGATTCTGGCATGCAAGACTTTTTGACCAGGCATCATTCGACATATTTATGAACGCACGCGCACCGTTCTGTACAAATTTTCTACAGTCATTTCCGAACGTATCCTCAAAACATATAGGCACAGAAAACGAAATTCCGGCCTGTGTAAACACTGTTCTCTTTTTACCAGCTGTCCACATATGAGTATCGCCGCGCAGCAGCAGTTTGTAAATATGCGGGAAAAAACCGGCATACGGAAATGTTTCAGTAAAAGGGACAAGATGTACCTTTGCATATATTTCCGGATCAGGAGGAATAACGTTTACACCAGGCTTAAAAACAAAAGCACTGTTGTAATCGTCGTAGTATTCTTTTCCCGTGTCTACAGAATGAAAATTACCAATTACAAAAACAGCATTCTGCTTATTAATATACTCAAGTATTGAATTAACAATTTCAAACCGTTTTCTGTCCTTCCGCTGGTTATACTGCATGATTATAGACGGAACGACAGCAGTTTCCGGCCATACGACAATTTGAATATCCCTGTCTGCCTCCAGCGCTTTCTGCGTAAGATTTATAAGTGTTTTAGAATCCTGCTCATATGCATTGACCCCTCCTTTCCATGGATCTGTATTGTTCTGAACAGCACATACCTTCACATATTTCCCTGTTTTATCTGAAGTATTAATAGCGGCAACACCATATAACAGCACAGCAACAAGACATATTCCCCATATACATATCACCTTACCATGTTCTTTCAGACTTTTTAATACATTCGTAAGTGAAAAGCTGTCATAAAAATCAAGTATTACACGGTATAACCATGCAGAACAAAAATCAATAAGAGCGGTAATACCCCAGACACCGGCAACAGCAGAAAATTGAATGAGTGGAATATTTTTCCACTGTGTATATGCAGATACACCGTAACTGAACCCTGCAAAACCAAGTGTTTTAATATATTCATATCCACAGAAAATAAGCCACTGCACAATCCATGCATACTTACCGCAAAACGTTTCCGCTGATTTTAAAAAAAGAAAAAGAACAGCACATAATACAAAATATTCAAAACTTACAGCAATCATTCCGACTGAACTGAATGTTGCAAGCCACGAAGTGTATAAACTGTAAGAAACAACACCATATAAACCACCCCATAACCACACTGTTTTATATTGTGACCGGTATACAATCATAAAAACCGGTACATACATAAACCATGCAAAAAATGGGATACCTTCAGGAAAAATAAAACCGGGATTAGCAAACGCAAAGAAAAATGCCCCGCTCAAAACAAGCAGTATTTGCATCAAAAGCCGATTAATTACAGGACAGCACTTTTCGTTTACCGACATTATTTTTCAACAGGTTTATTCTGCAAATCCCATAAAGCTTTTTTTAATTCCTGTCCGGAACGGAAAGCCGCGACATAATGAGGATCGACAGAAAGCTTTTCTCCTGTTTTAGGATTGCGTGCAGAAATACGTCCTTTCCGCAGACGAGGTTCAAAAGTACCGAATCCACGCAGTTCAATTGTTGAACCGCTTTCAAGCGATTTCTTTACTTCTTCAAGGAAACCCTCAATAACCTGCTGAACAATACGTTTTTCACATTTTGTGTTCTGATATATAGATTCGACAAGGTCATATTTCGTAATTTTCTTTAAAGACATAAAATCCCTACCCAACAACAATGAAACAAAATCCAGCCGAAGTGACATACACATCAACTGGATTTTAAGCAAAAAAATAACTTTATTAAAGTTATTTTGCTGCAGTTGCGGCAAACGTCACATTATACAGTTTCATCATACGCGACTTTTTGCGCGAAACTGCATTCCGTTTTAAAACACCCTTGCTGCGTGCCGAATCAAGTTCTTTCTGAAGAAAAACATATTTTTCATCAGCAGCCTTTTGATCCTTGCCCTGAACAGCCTGAACGAACTGTTTAGCATAAGTTCTGCATTTTGATTTTATTGCTTTATTGTGAATACGATGCGCTTCACTCTGCTTAAATGCTTTTTCT
>Ga0172378_10005962_pt1 | contig 11382 bp, 5 predicted proteins | sample GrowelOW332metaG_FD_119755 | JGI IMG/M metagenome (GOLD analysis project Ga0172378, IMG submission 119755) | Groundwater microbial communities from an aquifer near a municipal landfill in Southern Ontario, Canada - Pumphouse #3_1 metaG | ecosystem: Environmental > Aquatic > Deep subsurface >... | reverse complement strand
TCTTTTTTGGTAGCATCAAATGGTTCGAATCCGGTACTGATCAGTACTGCATCTGCATTTAGCTTTTCGTTTTTGTCTGTAATTAAGGAATAACCGCCGGTAAGGTTTTTTGTTGATTTTACAATAGAGGTTTCTTTGAGTATATGAAGATTTTTGTTGTCCGTTTTTTTGTAAAGGTAATCGGTAATTTCTGCTGCCGGTCTTTCATTTGGGAACAGAACGTTCCATTCGTTCATTTTCCCACCGGTCTTTTTACTGTTTTCAATAATGGTAACATCATATCCCATCTGTGCAAGTGTCGTTGATGATTCCATACCGGCAATTCCTCCGCCTATCGTTACTATTTGTTTCATCTTTCTTTCTGTTGAGTTTAAAAGGTTAAAGGGAATAATTTAACAGTAAAAGGGAAAATGTTGTTTCCCTTTCAATTTTCATTATAATATATCCTTTAAAAAAATTAATAAACTTTATTTTTTAATATTGCTTTCCTGTTTTTTTATCTATAAAGGTTGGTAGTTTTGGCTGACCGTAATTCAGCCCTTTTATCCCTTTGTATTTTTTTTCAGGATCAAAAGGTATACCCATTTTTTTTAAGAAAGGTTCGCAATCCGTCTGATGCATCTGTAATCCAAGATCCCAGGGGTCGTATCCCATAACTAATCCGGCAAGCTCTTCGTAGGTTAGTACAGGAATTCCATCCATATCTGAACCGTATGTTTTATGTTCCATTTCTCCGATTACATATTGCCATCTATCCATGAACATATTGCAGCCGGGACAGTTTGTAAGTATGGCATCGGGATGATAAGGTTCCATAGACTCAAATTTTTTCCGTGAATTGGAAATTGAATAACCACGGTCAGCCTGAATCATATACTGACGAAAACCAAAGCCACAGCAATGACGCCGTTCAGGGTAATCAACAGTTTCTCCTCCCCATGTTTTAATCATTCCGGTTAGAACGCAGGAATATTCAGCGCCGCCAAGTCCTTTTTCGGGGAACATTTTTGCATAATGACAACCAATATGGTCTACAATTTTTAAGGGTTCACCGGTTTTGAAATTGACAAGCGGATATTTTATTTTTTTAAAAATATCGTCCTTTAAGTGATAAATAATATCACTGCAATGTGACATGTTTTCGGGAATATTAAATTCTCTTTTTGTAGCCTTGTAGAGATTTTCCCTTGCTTTTTCTTCTTCTTCCGGAAATTCTTTCCATGTTTCCAGTATTTCAGAATAAATTCCGAATGAGGTAACACATGAAACAGCTACATTTTTATACCCAGCTTCTGTCATAAGAGAGAACTGACGTGCTGCAACGGCCTGAATTGTATCATAGGGTATTAAGTCTGAATGATAGGCAATTCCTGTACATGTAGTGTGTCTGGGATCGTCAAAAATATCCCTGTGAAATTCTTCTCCTAAAATTTTCATGAAAGCTTTTTCTGAGGCAGGAAAGAAGTTTTGTCTGATACAACTTCTTAAATAGTAATATTTATCATCAGGAACTTCTTTCTGATAATCTTTCCATATTTTATTTTTTGCCAGATCTTTCATGTTTATATTTTTAATTTTGTCAAAATTAATTTCTAATTAGTTTTCTGTCCATAAAACCGAAAATTTGAGCTATAAAGTTTAAATACGAGGCTTACGAAGTCGTGAAAACCAAGGAACTTACTTTAGTAAAGAACTGTTTTCATGACGAGCGTAACTAAGTAGTTGAACTTTATAAACAAACTGTCATCCCTTTGTGTATACATGGTTGAAATAACGATCCATATTCCCGTCTTCGTCTCTCAGATGCATCTTTTCTGCCTGCTTTTCGCTGTCTTTAGTTAACTTATCTAAGAATTTTGTGGCACCTGTAACGTCAAAAATAGAATTTAATTCAGATAATGAATCATCGGGAATTTTACGAAGAGCTCCTGCTCCGTCTTTTTTGTAATTGGCACCCATTCGATTATAAGTTTCTTTTCTGTTGCTGTAAATCCATTCCCACACCGGCCCTTGTTCCGGAAACATTTTTGGATTTGTACTGTCGGGGTAAATGCAATAGCCTTTTTTTAGTATGGTTGGAATCAGCATTTTTTCCAGAGCATATTGTTGTCGTCCGCGTTTGCTTTCGGTAAAATACCCCTTTTCCTGAGAAAGCTTTCTAAGGGCTAAAATAACGTATCCAACACAGTTCCCACGGGGACATCGTGTCTTGCATGACATGCATTGCCCGCAATACCAAATTGTGTCGCCTTTTAATAATTTTTCTATTTTTATTTCATCTTTTGATTGCGCTTCGGTGGCAATCATTCTGGGATCATAATCAAAAAATTCGGCGGCAGGACATATAGCCGTACAAATTCCGCAGTTAATGCAAGATTTAAGACCATCTACAAAACGTACATCTTTTCTTAGTTCTTCATATAGTGTCATGGTCAGATAATTTTATAAATACAAAGATACTTTGAAAAGAACAGGAAAAAATGGGTCTAAAGTCCTATTTTTTTGGTACGTTTTTTTACGTAGAAGAGTTTGCTCAGTATTTAGTTTTCTGTTTTTGCCAGAGGAAATGTTATAAAGAATGTTGTTTTTTCTCCTGTCTCTGTTTCAAAACGGATTTTTCCGTTGAAGGTTTCTACAATATTCTTTACGATGGCCAGACCTATACCTGTTCCACTACTTTTAGTTGTGAAATTAGGCTCGAACAATTTTTTTCTTATATTTTCAGGAATACCTGTCCCGTTATCTATTACAGAAATCAGGACGTTATCTGAGCCTTCCTTCATTAGATTTATTCTAACAAGTCCCTTTTTATTTTTAGGAATAGCTTCTAATGCATTTGTAATCAGATTGACAAATGCTCGCGTAATTTGTTCTTTGGCAGCTTTTATCATAAAATCCTTATTTTCTTTAGATTCGAAGATCACCAAAGAAGTAGGATTTGTCTCGTATAGTTGACAAATATGTTCCAATAGCTTACCAATATTAAAAACTTCACTTTTTGCTGTGGGAATTTTTGCAAAATTTGAAAAATCAGTTGCTATTTTAGAAAGAGTGTCTATTTGTTCTATTATTGTAATAGTAACCTTATTGAAAAAATCATCATAATGCGGATTATTTTCTTTTTTTGCCCGTTGCAGATATTGAATATCAAGTTTCATTGGCGTCAATGGATTTTTTATTTCATGGGCAATCTGTTTGGCCATTTCACGCCATGCTGTTTCCCGTTCTGAACGGGCAAGTAAATCGGCACTTTCGACAAGTTCAGTTACTTTATGATTATATTCCTTAACCAGATCTCCTATTTCATTTTCTTCCTTATAACTTATGAGTTCATTTTCTTTATTCAACCCTATGGTTTTTAACTTTTCACGAATCATTGTCAATGGTTGCGTGATTCTTTTGGCAAGTATTATAGCCGCGATTACGCTGAGAAAAAACAATATCATATAAAGATTGATAAAGGCTACAATAGTATTTGTTATTTGTTGTTTAATTTGATCTCCTTTGTTAAAGTATGGAAGGTTGAGGTAGCCGATATATTTACCTTTTTGGTTTATTATAGGTTTATATACAGATAGAAATTTAAGTTTTCCTATCTTTTCAGGTTGCATATAACTGACCCTTTTATTGCTTTTTAATTCATAAAAAGCCCGAGCATTCATATAATAAGAGAGAAGCCCGTCATTTACAATTTCAGGTCTTGAAGAAGACCTCAGGGTTCCGTCGTTGCCGTATATGTTAATATCTGTTATGAAAATATTTGACAGATCATTTAGCTCATTTTCTACCCAGTCACATACTTCAGGGGTAAAACTATCTATATTCTGAAGGCGAATGTTTATTTCTTCTGAAATTGATTCCATTTTTGCATTAAGATCTTCCTGATGATTTTCGTAATTAGACTTTATGTTGTAATAAATTGTAGTTCCGGCGAAAATAATCATCGATACGAACACAATACTAACAATAGAAGCCTGTATTTTAAACCGTAAATCTTTCGAAGATGTTTTTTCTAGTGGCTTAAAATGGAATAAATACACTACTATCAAAGAAAATAGGAAATAAAAGACAAACAAATAAAAGAAAGAAATCAGATAATTAAAAAAATTTATGGTTGGCGCACTAACGATAATTGTATTGTTCTGGTTAAGACGGTAAATAAGATGGTTATAATTATCTTTTTTTAAAAAAGTAAACCCTAAAGTGTCCTTTTTACAATTTAAATCGTTGCGGAATGAATAATTAATTTTTTCATCCCCGCTGATAAATACCAGTTTATTATTATAAAATTTTGCATAAGAAAACGGTTCATATTGTTTGGGACGCTTCATATCTTTTCCTATCAGGAGTTCGGGGAAACCGATTCCTTTTGATAATAGCCTGGATCTCATGTCTATATATACAAATACACCCGCAGACTCTGAACCAATGGGATAGAAAAACTTTCCGAAATATGAAATCCTTCCGTCCATATTATTAAGATAATAAAAATTAGTTCCCAGTATGTTCATTCCATTTTTACTAATAAGATTATCGAAAAATGGGCAACAAGGAACAATTTCTTTTTCCGGTAAAACAATTAGATCGTCTGTATTTTGGCAAATTGTAAAATGGATATCGTATTTATTAAAATATCCATTGAAATACTGATATTTTAAGTATTCTTTTAATTGCTCATAAGGCGGAGTAAGTAATCCGGGAATTACAGAGTCTTTTTTTATTTTAGACTGCATTTCGCTAAGGAGGAATTCTGTAGTTGGAGCATTTTCGGAATATAACGTAACTGCCATTAATTTTTGGATATGACAACGCTTGGCCTCTTTATTGCTTTGAATTATGATTAGAGAAAAGAGGGTGATTAGAAGGATAAAGAAGGACAAATAAGGCAGAGAATTGGTTTTTCTGTAAAAATCATACAGAATAATTATGAAGAAATTGATAAACAGAAACAGGCAGATAATATACAGATAAGTATTTCCGTAAAAAAAAGAAAGAAAAGTAAAGATTGCGATTAGAATGATATTTATTATTAAATTTTTTTTCTTTTTTATATAAACAATATTATATAAAACAATTCTGTGATGTATAATAACTGCTGAAAATAATAGATTAGCTATAATTAAATATCCTATAATATTATAAAGTGACAATTCATTTATCTTATCCAAATGGAAATAGAAAGTACTGTTACTGATAAGGTTTTGCATCAGATATCCTGCAAAAATATAATAAATAAGTATAAGTAATAAAGTAGGAAAAATAAGTTTTTTGGGTGCTTTTTTTCCAGAATATATGCATCTGGCAGAGAAACAAATTCCCCAGAAAAAAATCAAAATTGACACGATTAAAAAATCACCCAGAGAGGGAAGCAAGAAACAAGAAGCAAATAAATAAGGCTTAAAAAGGTCGAAATCATAGCAGATATTAGGGAAACGGAAAAATATATGTGCCCAGTAAAGCAAAAAGATGAAAATTCCTAGACCGATTATTTTCCATGTAAGATGTTTTGAACGTAGTCTGTAATAAATATATTTTTTAATAAAAGTTAGTAAAAAAATAAATGCAAAAATATAAAAGAGCGCTGGTAGAAGAAGAAAAAAGGTAGGGAAAAAAAATTGTCCTTCAGGAATCAGCGAGAAAAGAAAATTATTGTTTATATCATTAACAGGGAAACCCAAATTAGAATGTTTCAGAGAAATAGTGCAGTTATCGGGAATATGAAATTGTTTGGAAAAATGATCTGAGAGAAATTCATTCTGTATTTTATACTGAGTTTTAATTAAAAGGTAACCAATGATATAGAAATCGTTTACTTTTTTTACAGAATTTAGATAAATACCATTAGGCATTTCCAGGACCCTTTTCCCTATTAATTTATCTGGATTGCTGACAAAAGAAAATCGGTTATCCGACCAATAAATTATCTTATTTTTGCGAATAATTGAGAATCCTATCCCTTTTTTTTCGGATAACGAAGAAAGCTGATTAAAAGATTCCTGAAAATTATTATTAAAATTTATCGCTGTTATGGTCTGTTTAATCCCTTCCAGCTTGCTGTCCATTAATTTTTCCTGGTTATGCAGAGTCTTTTCGAATTTTTTGAATACCAGCAGGGACTGTTTTTTGTCCGTGAAAAAATTCTCCGAAAAAATTCCACCAAGTAAAAATATGACAAAAGATATCAGGAAAACATATTTTCCATTTATTATTTTAGGTCTTTTACTCATGGTGATAAGGTTCTCCTTTAATAATAGTTAATGCCCTGTATAACTGTTCACTAAAAATAAGTCTTACCATCTGATGAGAAAATGTCATTTTAGACAAACTCAATTTTGATGAAGCTGTCCGATAAATTTCTTCTGAAAAGCCATAAGGACCTCCAATAACAAAAACTAAATTTCTGGTTCCTTTTATCATTTTCTTTTCCAGAAAACGGGCGAATTCCACAGAATCGTACAGAGTACCACCTTCGTCCAGCAGAATTACTTCATCTCCGGGTTTAATAACGGAAAGCAGAAGTTTCCCTTCTTTATCCTTCTGTTGATTTTCAGACAAATTATGTGTTTTCTTTACATCTTGTATAATCTGATATTCAAAAGGCAGATAATGTACAATTCTGTCAGTATATTTTTTTATTCCTGTACTGAGGTATTTCTCATCTGTTTTCCCTATAACAATCAGCTTTATTTTCATATATCTGAAATTTTTCATTAATTTATGTATAATAAAAATTTTAAAAGCATGAAGAGAAGAATTTTTTTCTTTTTTTTGATGGCTATACTTTTGGTAATAGTAATTTACATAAATTAGTTGTTGCCGGTTATAACGAACAGTTTGTCTTTATATTCACATTAATGCATTTATTTGTGGTAAAGACAGGTTTTTTAAAGTATGACTAATTTAATAACGACTTGATTATAAAGATATAATAGGAAGTATAAAAACAAAAAACGATATATTATGAAATTTTTTTTTATTAATGCCTTATTGATGTTTTTTTTGAGCACATCATTGATGTCTCAAAATATTGTAAAAAAATATAATGTTAGTAACGCAGTATTTGTACATAAACCTGCTTTAATCGATACTGTTAATATAAAAGGTGTTAAATATGATTCATCTATGTTGCTTGACAGTAAAATAAACAATAATGTTGATAAAACTTTAAATATTGATACTGTAACACAGGGCGATATTATAACTTTCCCAAACGATACGTCTGATTATCAAGCTTATCTTGTAGAATTTTATGCGATTTCTCCAAATTACGTAACTGATTCGTTAAAAATTACTTCTCCTAATATGGTTTCTGTAAATATAGATGGAAAGAAAGTTAAAGATAAAAAAAAGGAAGAGACCGGTAATGCAAAATCTATTACAATACCTTTTGTTATGCAACCTGAACATCGATATACTATTAATATAAAATTAATTACTTCACCTGATAAAAAGATTAATTCATCCCTTAAATGTGAAGTGATTAATACAAATAAGAATATAAAAATAAAAACAGGTACTGATATAGCTCAGCGTTATTCCCTGTATAATACAGTATTTGGTAATAGAGTTTTGGACTCAAAAGTCTCACCAAATGGTAAATATATGATTACATATTATAAAAACATGTATGATGTAAAACATTCAGATTCTTATACAACGTTATCATTAACTAAAAGCGGGGATGTACTATTTACTTATCATACTGACAGAAAATTAAAATGGATGCCTCAAAGTAACAAATTGTATTATACGTTAAAATATGAAGATGATAAATATGATGTATATACTATTGATCCTTCTACTTTAAAAGAAGAGAAAATAATAAAAGGATTATTTACGGACCAGTTTTCATGGTCTCCTAACGAAAAGCTTCTTATTTTAATTAATAAGGAATCTGCTCCGGTCAGCAATAGTCCTGTCCATCGTATAGCAGGCAGAATGGATAGAGTTCCGGGTTCCAGAAACGGTACTTTTTTAAGTATGTACGATATAAAAACAGGAATTACACAAAAAATCACCTACGGATACCATTCTTCTAATCTTCAGGATATTAGATATGATGGTAAAAAACTTCTTTATATGTATAATGTAAATGACATACATATACAACCTTTTACGCGTAATATTTTAATCCAGCTTGATTTAACAACACTTAAAACAGATACTTTAGTAACGGGTGAACCTTTTATTAATAGTGCACACTATTCACCTGACGGCAAACAATTGTTAATAACCGGTGGCCCGTCATCTTTTGATAAAATAGGTTTAAATTGTGTTTGTCTTCCTATACCTAATGATTTTGATATACAGGCTTATATTATGAATCTGACTGATCTGAAAGTCACACCAATAAGTAAAGATTTAAAGCCTTCATTGTCATTTCTTACGTGGAATAAATATGATAATAATATATATTTTAAAGCAATTGATAAAGATTTAGAAAATGTATACAGGTATAATACTAAAAAACATTCATGGCTAAAACTCCCAATTGATGTAGACGTGATTCGTAGTTTTAGTATAGCCCTAAATTCTCATGAATCTTCCTATACAGGAGTGGGTATGACATACTCTACCAGAGCGTATAAATTTGACATTTCAAATTTAAAATCTATATTATATGCTGATCCTATGAAAAAAAATCTTGATGAAATAAATCTTGGTAAATATAAAGAATATAATTACGAGGCAGAAGATGGAAATACCATATATGGTACATTATGTCTCCCTCCTGATTTCGATGCTAATAAAAAATATCCTCTGATCGTTTATTATTACGGAGGTACATTACCAACTCCAAGACTGATGGATTTTTATTATAGCTCAGAACTTTTTGCTTCACGGGATTATGTTGTGTATGTTCTTAATCCAAGCGGTACAATAGGATATGGTCAGGAATTTTCTGCAAGACACGTAAATGCCTATGGTAAATGGGCTGCAAAAGAAATCATAAATGGTGTAAAAAAAGTTTGTGCAGATAATAAATTTATAAATAAGGATAAAATTGGTTGTATTGGTGCTTCATACGGTGGTTTTATGACTATGTATCTTCAAACTGTTACAGATATTTTTGATTGTGCTATATCTCATTCCGGAATAAGTAATATTGCCAGTTATTGGGGACAGGGATATTGGGGAGTTGGTTATAATGCCGTAGCTGCCAGTGGCAGTTATCCATGGAATAATCCTGAATTTTATGTAAAACAAAGTCCTTTATTTTCTGCGGATAAAATTCATACCCCTATGTTATTACTTCAGGGAACAAAAGATACCAATGTACCTCTGGGAGAAAGTATTCAACTTTTTAATGCGCTTAAGGTATTAAATCGTCCCGTTGAATATGTGCAGATTGATGGAGAAGACCATTGTATAAGAGACTATGCTAAAAAAGATTTATGGCATAAAACAATAATGGCCTGGTTCGCTAAATGGTTGCAGGACAGACCTGAATGGTGGGATTCTATGTATCACAAAATTTATACAGCTCCTGCCGAATAATTATTTTGGGTTGGTCATATGGAATAAGCAGAGAATTGTCGCTGTCATCTATTGTTTTCTTAATTTTTATAATTTTTAATAAGGTTGTCAGTAAAGTTTATTTTTTTGTTTTAATTTTTCTTTTTTTTATAAAAATGGATTGTTATTCTTTTTTAATCTAATTAATTAAAAGATAAAGATTTTTTTGTTTAATTTTAAAATGATGAATTTTGGGGAAAATAAATAAATTGGCAGGTGCTTAAATATTGCCTGTCTATAAACTAAGAGATTGAAATTTAAGATCAAATATAAATCTTGTTAAGTCTGTAACACCAGAGGTTTTATTTTTGTAAATGAATGTTTTATGACGAGCTTAACGAAGTAGTTACTTTATAGACAAGTTCTAAATAGATTGTTTTCCAGGTAAAAAGACATTGAAGAAAAGATTTTTTGAAAAATAGTAATATAGATGAAAAGAAAAAATTGGACAGTTGTTTCATTATTAGTGGTAATGATTATGGGTTTTGCATGCAAAAGCAAGTATGAGAATGTTTCATGGAAGGAAATGACACCCAATCCGAGAGAAGAACCCGGAATTAGCGAAATAAACAGAGAAAAACCACGCGCTTCATTTATTCCTTATGCATCAGAAGAACAGGCTATAGAAGATAATATCTGGCATTCTCCCAATGTTTTTTCACTAAACGGAAACTGGAGGTTTCATTTATCGGAAAATCCGGGCGAACGTCCTTTCTGGTTTTTTAAGAGCAATTATGATACCCGTGACTGGAATGAAATAAAGGTTCCTGGTAACTGGGAACTGCAGGGTTATGATTATCCTATTTATACAAACGTAACCTATCCTTTTGTAAAAAATCCTCCTTTCATTCAAAAAAATTATAATCCGGTGGGTTCTTACAAAAAAACGTTTGAAGTCCCTACAGACTGGCAGGGAAAACAAGTTTATATTCATTTTGGAGCAGTTAGTTCATGTCTTAATCTATGGATTAATGAAAAATACGTAGGTTACAGTGAGGATAGTAAAACACCATCAGAATTTAATATTACCCGCTATCTCGTCCAGGGAGAAAATACTGTATCTGCTGAAATATATCGCTGGTGTGACGGAAGTTATCTTGAAGATCAGGATTTCTGGCGTATGAGCGGAATTACAAGAGACACATATCTAATGGCCAGAAATAAACAATGTATAAGGGATTTTAAAGTTACCGGCAATCTGGACGATAGTTTTCAACAAGGAATTTTTATGCTTGAAGTTGAGATGCAGAATTTGAGTCAACAAGGAGGAAGCATAAATTTTGAGGCAAAACTGACGGATGGAGATAAGGTTATAAAGACTTATAGGAAAGAAGTAGGTTTGTCTGGAAAAAATACAATTTTTTCTTTTTCTGATACAATTCCGGATGTAAAGAAATGGACAGCCGAAACTCCGAACCTTTATCTTTTACTAATGACAGTTAAAGATACTTCCGGGAATATTCAGGAAGTTATACCGCAACAGGTAGGATTTCGCAGGGTGGAAATAAGTAACGGGCAACTTATGGTTAATGGCCGTTCTATTTATGTTAAGGGTGTAGATCTTCATGAGCATAACGATACTACAGGACATGTGCAGAATACTGCAACCATGATTAAGGATATTGAACTAATGCAATCTCATAATATTAACACGGTAAGGACTTCTCATTATCCGGAACCGGAGATGTGGTATAAACTATGCAACCGTTACGGAATATATCTGATTGATGAGGCCGATATAGAATCTCATGGAATGGGATATGGTAAAGAATCTCTTGCTAAACAACCGGAATGGGGTCCTGCTCATTTATATCGTACAGAAAATATGTATCAGCGTGATAAGAATCAGCCTTCAATAATTATATG
>Ga0172378_10005960_pt1 | contig 11385 bp, 7 predicted proteins | sample GrowelOW332metaG_FD_119755 | JGI IMG/M metagenome (GOLD analysis project Ga0172378, IMG submission 119755) | Groundwater microbial communities from an aquifer near a municipal landfill in Southern Ontario, Canada - Pumphouse #3_1 metaG | ecosystem: Environmental > Aquatic > Deep subsurface >... | reverse complement strand
CGCATAAGGAAGCCCGTAAGGCATAAGCATATAGGCAAAAGCAATCATAGTAAAAACCCTAGTTAACTGTTCTGTTATTTCCGAAGCAGCAGTAGGCGTCATAATTTGCCACCCTTGTAAATAACCACGAAAACTGGACAAAAAGGTAACAAAAAATACAGCCGGGGCCAAAGCAATGATTGAATAATAGGCCCTAGCGTCGCGAATCCAATGATTATCAACTAACCATTGGGCTCCAAACAAAAGTGCCCCTGAAAAAAATAACCCTGTGCAAAATAAAAGCCTAAGGGAAACGTTAAACACTCGTTTAGCCCCTGCATAATCATGCTTGGCAATCTTTTCCGCGGTAATAATAGAAATAGCAACGGGTATGCCGGCAGAGGAAACAGTTATGGCCATTAAATAAATAGGGAACCCCATTTGATAAAGGCCTATGCCTTCCCCACCCATTACTCGCGACAAAATAATCCAATTCAAAGCTCCTATGACTTTGACGACGATACTGGAAATCGTCAGAATCATAGTTCCTTTGAGAAATTTATGATTGTTAACTACGGGAGTTTCATTTTGCTCTTTCATTACAGCCCACCTTAGAAATATTTTTACCCTTAATTTTAACATACACTAGGACAAAAAAGAAGGCATATACAATAAACTTAATATTAATGTTTGACAAAATATGTTAGTAAAGCTACAATCTATAAGTAGTTAATCCAATGGGTCGTATTGCGGCTCACCCTCGTAGTTAAAATGTGACCTAAAGCCGCCGCGTACCCTTGGTATGGGGCATTTTGTATGTATAAATAAAAAATTGCAACGCAAAAAGGAAAAGTGTTATGAATAGGTATCGAATAGGCCTAGACATAGGCTCAACCACAGCCAAAATAGTTGCCATAAATAACCGAAATGAAATCGTATTTTCCAAATACGAACGTCATCAAACTAATATTATTCCGGTTATTATAAAATTTCTTGAGCAATTAAAAGCTCAAGCGGGTAACTGCGCCCTAAATATTAAAATCACAGGTTCTGTAGGTATGGGAGTTGCCGAAAAATGTCACCTTCCTTTTGTACAAGAGGTTATCGCAGCCACCGAATTCGTAAAAACTCTCTATCCAACTATCGCAACTATTATTGATATTGGCGGCGAAGATGCCAAAATCGTTTATATGAATAAAACCGGAGCAACAGATTTACGTATGAACGGAAACTGTGCTGGCGGAACCGGTGCCTTTATTGATCAAATGGCAATTCTTTTGGGTGTAAATGTTGAGGACATGGATATTTTGGCCCAAAAAGCTGAACATACTTATTCTATCGCATCACGTTGCGGTGTATTCTCCAAAACAGATATCCAAAACTTACTAAGCAAAAATGTCAGTAAGGCTGATATAGCTGTTTCTATTTTCCACGCCGTAGCTGTACAAACCATTTCCACTTTGTCACACGGTTGCAAAATTAATCCTAAAGTTTTACTGTGTGGTGGTCCCTTAACTTTCATTCCTGCTTTGCGTAAAGCCTTTGTTAAATATCTAAGACTTGAGGAAAGTGATTTTATTGTACCGGAAAATGCAAATTTAATTCCTGCTTGGGGTGCAGCAATTTACGCAACCGATGAGCAGCAAATTATTGATTTGGATAAACTCATTGTCTCCTTAAATGACAAAACTTTGCGAAATGTGCAAACAAATAATAATTTACCACCTATATTTTCTTCACCGCAAGAATATGAACTGTGGAAAGAAGATAAAAAACGTGATAATGTTGAGCAAACATCCTTGAAAGAATATATTGGTCCTGCCTACATAGGCATTGATTCCGGTTCAACCACAACAAAAATTGTGGTTGTCGATGATAAGGAAAATATTTTATTTTCCTACTATGCTCCAAACAATGGTGATCCCATAGCAGCAGTACAAAAAGGCTTGACACAGTTTGCCTTTGACTGCCAAGCAAATGGCTCCAATCCAAAAATAATGGGCAGTTGCTCCACAGGTTATGGCGAAGATTTAATCCGAGCAGCCTTTAAATTAGGCAATGGTATTATTGAAACCATTGCACATTATTTGGCTGCACGAAAAATAAATCCACAAGTTTCCTTTATCTTGGATATTGGCGGGCAAGATATGAAAGCTATTTTTATCGAAAATAATGTATTATCCCGCATGGAAATAAATGAAGCGTGTTCGTCCGGTTGCGGCTCCTTTATAGAAACTTTTGCTAAAAACATGAATTTTTCCGTAACCGATTTTGCTAACGCCGCTTGCTTAGCATCACATCCTTGTGATCTAGGAACTCGTTGCACCGTCTTTATGAATTCCAAAGTAAAACAAGTTTTACGTGAAGGTTATACTATTGGTGATATAGCTGCTGGGCTTTCTTACTCTGTAATCAAAAATTGTCTTTACAAAGTATTAAAACTCAAAAATACAGAAGAATTGGGTACTGATATTGTTTTACAGGGCGGGACTATGAAAAATGATTCCGTAGTCCGCACCTTTGAGTTACTGACCGGTGTCAGTGTACACCGCAGTAATATTTCGGAAATAATGGGTGCTTATGGTTGTGCCCTTTATGCTAAAGCAAAAAGCTCTGGCATCGTTGCCTTGGAAAATATAATTAAAGCTGCTAATTATGCTACCCAATCGTTGCAATGCAGTGGCTGCGAAAATAATTGTTACATCAATAAATACAGCTTTGCTAATGGTAATACTTATTTTTCCGGCAACAAATGTGAAAAAATATTTTCTAACCGCGGCGATGATGCCACTAACGGAGAAAATATCTATAGCGATAAATACAATTATCTGTTTAACCGCAAAAACACCCAGACTAGTGGTAAAACTATTGGTCTGCCTCGTTGCTTAAATATGTACGAAAATTATCCCTTCTGGCACAAATTGTTTGATGCCTGTGGCTTACAGGTATGTCTGTCAGATCCTTCGACTTTTAAAAATTATGAAGATGGCATTCATAGTATCATGTCTGACAACATATGCTTCCCTGCTAAATTAGCTCACAGCCATATTTATAATCTTTTGGACAAAAAAGTTGATCGCATTTTCATGCCCTATGTGGTTTATGAAAAACAAGAAAGCGCAAAACAAGCTAATAGTTTTAACTGTCCTATTGTCTCAGGCTACTCCGATGTTATCAAGAGTGTAATAGCCTTAGAGAACAAAATTCCCATTGACTCCCCGGTAATAACCTTTAAAAACGAAAAGTTACTAACTACCCAGTGCCTTAATTACTTATCAGGCCTTGGCATTAAAAAATCTATAGCTACCATGGCTGTTAAATTAGCACTTGCTGAACAACGTAAGTATGAAGAGAAAATCAAAGCTAGAAACGAAGATATTTTTACACATAGTAAAAAAACAGGTAACATCACTGTTCTTTTGGCCGGCCGCCCATATCACACCGATCCACTAGTTCAACACAAATTGTCCAACTTGATTTCCGCTATGGGCATTAATGTTATAAGTGAAGATATAGCTCGAAATGACAACAACTTATCTACAAATGAATCTTTCCTTGTGGAACAATGGGCGTATATTAATCGTATTTTAAAAGCAGCACAATGGGTTGCTAACCAAACAAGCGATGTGCATTTCATGCAAATGACTTCCTTTGGTTGTGGCCCTGATGCGTTTCTTCTAGACGAAGTACGCAGTATATTGGCACGCCACGGAAAAACCTTGACCATCTTGAAAATTGATGATGTCAATAACATCGGGTCTTTGAAATTGCGTGTTCGCTCTGTAGTAGAGAGCATAAAATTCAATAGTGATAAACCCTTGGTAGAGCAACCATTTTTAGACACCGCTGAATTTACTGAAGACAAAAAAGAATATAAAATTATTGCACCCTTCTTTACCCCTTTCATTTCTCCCCTAATTCCCGCGTTCTTTAAACTCACCGGTTATGATATTGACATCCTGCCAGCCAGCAATAAAGCTTCTGTAGAATATGGATTACAGTATGCCAACAACGAGGTTTGTTACCCTGCTACCTTGGTCGTAGGAGATATTATCAAGGCGTTGAAATCCGGTAAATACGATTATTTAAAAACTGCCGTAGTGATTACACAAACAGGTGGTCAATGCCGTGCTTCTAATTATATTTCTCTTATTAAGCGTGCTCTAATAGACGCCGGCTTCAGAACTGTTCCAGTTATTTCTGTAGCGCTGGACAGCACTATAAAGAACAAACAGTCTGGCTTCAAGATCAACTGGTTGAAAATTCTTCATATTGCCGTTGCTATATTGTTATACAGCGACTGTATCGCGAAGTTCTATTATGCCGCGGTCGTACGTGAAACCAGTAAAGGTGTTGCCCAAAAATTAAAAGATAAATATTTGGATTTAGCCAAAGAACGTATTAAATTTAATGATTCTAAAGGCCTTATGCAATTACTAGCAAAAGCTGCTAATGAATTTAACTCTATAACTTATGCCGATAAACATTTCCCCAAAGTTGGCATTGTGGGAGAGATTTATTTAAAGTTTAATTCTTTTGCTCACAAAAATGTTTCTAAATGGATGATTGAACATGGTATTGAAGTTATTCCACCTATCCTTACTAACTTCTTTATGCAAAGTTTTGTAAACAGACATGTAAATGAGCAGCTGAATTTACAAAAAGACCATATTCCTAATTTTATTGTAAATACACTTTATAAATGGATTGATAAACAAATTCAAAAAGTTAATGAATTAGGTAAAGAATTCCACTACTTCATGCCTTTCACCAATATCTTTACTGATGCTAAAAACGGTAGTGAAATTATTAACTTAGCTGCACAATTTGGTGAGGGATGGCTCCTTCCCGGAGAAGTTGTAACTTTTGCTAAACAAGGAATAAACAATGTTATCAGCTTGCAGCCTTTCGGTTGTATCGCAAATCACATTGTCGCAAAAGGTATGGAGAAGAAAATTAAAACCCTCTACCCACAAATGAATTTATTATCACTGGATTTTGACAGTGGCGTCAGCGACGTTAATGTCGCAAATAGACTCTTGTTATTTATTGACAATATCAAAAAAGTATAAAAATGAAGAACAGCAGCTGACTACAAATAGTAGTCAGCTGCTGTTCTTCATTTTTAAATCACATTTTAATTTCTCAAATTACTTTTTACTAATAAACCTGACTCCGTTGGAATAAGTGCAACGAATTGGACAAAATTTAAAATGTTCTTATCCATAAAGCTGATTTGAACAATCTTACTATTTTGAACAAGTTGTGTAAAATGCACTTCTAAAACACTATCGTAGTAATTACAAGTAAAATCTTCTTTTTCCAAAACTGTTTCATTGAATATAGCATTGATAATGGACATAATTAATTTAGTTCCCATAGTTTCTACAATAAGTTGGGCAAAGTCATTATCCACTACTTCAAAATCCTTAACCCTCAAGCGCACATAAGCTTCCTTGCTATTAATGGTGAATTCTTCCGTAGAAAGCAGCAACTTTATTTTACCATGTTTTTGGTGTTCTATATGCACTTCAATTTGTGCAAAATCACAATAGTTAATTCCCTGTAAGGTAAACTCACTATTTGCTAAGGATTTTTCTAATTTTTCTTGTACATCGGAGTAGGGAATCGTCAAACCACCATGAGATATAGCATCCCATTTTTGTGCAGTAAGCCAGCGTTCACTTTTTTCCTTCAATGGTTGCAGCCATTTCCAAGCATCAGCCAAAGTGTTTTCCACCTTGTCAGCGGCCGTATCGGCTTGGTTTTTTATTTTATTAAAAATAGGTTCAGAAGCGAATTTAAATTTCTTACTCTCATCACCCAAAGGTATATCCTTAGAGTCCATCTGAGAGAACTCTTTAAATTTAGCCATGCCTTCATCACGAGCCTCGTTAAAAACTTCTTTGAATTGTGCTAAATCTGCCGGTTGCCCCGCTTTAAGCCAAGCACTGGCAGCTTTACCCACACCATAAGTGATAGCAATAGCTAAAGGAATTTGCACTGGAGTAAAGGGAATAAGTGTAAATAAAGTCTGCCCTACAAAACTAGCACCCAAAGACCCCAAAAGTCCGGCAATAGCACCGTCTTCTAGCTTTTCACCTTTGGCATCAGCCAGCCTCATGATCATGTAAACTTCATTGGCCATAAGTGCTACTGTACCCAGCACAGGCGTTACAGCAATAACGCTAGCTCTAGCAGCTCCCCAGCGGCATATTTTTTCTGCCTCTTTATCAAAGTCAATATCCTCAATGGGTATTTCTTTTGTCATATATATTCCTCCTCTTTTTTCCTAGTACTAAAGTCCAACATAAAAATTCCTGTAACTACTTATAGAAATGAATTAAGCTTTATTGTTCAATTACTTTTTTTGCTAGTTTTACAGCCTGCACACCGTCTGCCGCGTATAAGTCAGCTTTTATCTCCCTAGCGTATTCTTGCGTGAGTACCGCACCACCTACCATGATAGTAGTTGTTGTTTTTTGTTGTAGCAATTTAATTGTTTCTTCCATAGCTCCCAACGTAGTGGTCATTAAAGCACAAAGACCAACAATATCAGGTTTTTCTTTTTCAGCAGCGGCTAAAATAACATCCGGGTCTACATCTTTGCCCAAGTCTACGACGTTAAACCCGCTGTTAGACAAAAGTGCTCCAACTATGTTCTTACCCAAATCGTGAACGTCGCCCTTAACTGTAGCCAAAACAACTTTTCCTAGACAAGGCAAATCCTCAACATTTATTTTTGTTTTTAGAGCATCAAATGCACTTTTCATGGCTTCTGCCGCTAACATTACTTGCGGTAAAAAAGTGCGTCCGGCTCCAAAATCGTCGCCTATAAGATTCATTCCTTTGACCAAAGCCTCTGCCGTAATTTCACGCGGAGAATGGCCTTCAGCAAAAGCTTGCAAAGTTAAATGCGCGGCCCTTTCCTTCTCGCCTCCCATTACAGCCCCTGCAAGAGCGCCTAAAACATCTTCATCTGTTACTGCAGCTGCAGGTATTGTTTTTGCAGCTACATAATTCTTACTATAATTAACACCTTGGTTATCAAAACCCAAAAGAACGTTGGTTACCTCTGTCATCATTCTTATCTTAGCATTACAAGGGTTTATAATGGGGGCATTTAAACCACTAGCCAGCGCCAAAGCATAAAAAGCAGCATTAATATCTTCCCGCCCAGGTAACCCAAAGGAAACATTGCTAAGGCCCATAGTGGTAGGATAGCCAAAGACATTACCATATTCACGCAAAGTATTTAAAGTTTCTGAGGGAGCCTGCCCATCAGACGCTACCGTTAAAACTAACGGATCCAGCATGAAATCATTATCTTTTAGTCCAGCCCTCTTGCCTTCGGCAATTAGTTTCCCGGCAATAGCGATTCTTTCTCCCGTGGTCTTAGGTAGTCCTTTTTCTCCTAAGGGCAAAACTAAAATTGCCGCACCATATTTTTTAGCTAGCGCAAAAACCTTTTCTTTCACGCCTGCCTTGTCACTAACCGAATTAATTAACGCCCGCCCGGCAAAAGCTCTAAGTCCTGCTTCCAAAACTTCCGGCTCCACACTATCAATAGAAAAAGGAACATTAACTAACATGGCCAGTTCTCCTACCACATGTCCCATAAGTTTTTTTTGTTCCATACCGGGCACGCCCATATTAATATCTAAAACGCCCGCACCTGCTTCAACTTGTACCAAAGCTTCTCTTTTTACAGCGGTTAAATTTCCGGTCTTAATTTCCGCCGCCATAGCCTTACGTCCGCTGGGATTAATACGTTCACCTATGAGAACCGTAGGGTGCCCTTTCCCCAGCCAAATACTTTTGCTGCGGGAAGCCAATCTTACTCCGGTTGGCAATATAGTTCTTGCAATAGGGTTCATCTTGTTAACGGCTTCTCTAATAGCCTTTATATGCGCAGGCGTAGTACCGCAGCAACCTCCCAATATTGTAGCTCCTGCCTCTACTAATTTGGGTGCCCAATATCCCATTTCCTCCGGTGTCAAAGGAAAATATGTTTTTCCCCCTTTAATAAATGGTAATCCGGCATTAGGCTGCACGCTAATAGGTAGTGTGGTAGACAAGGCTAATTCTTTTACCAAAGGCAGCAACTGTTCAGGCCCCAAAGAACAATTCATGCCAATTATACTAGCGCCTAGTGGTTCTAAAACCGCGGCTGCCGTACTTGGATCCGTTCCTGTTACAGTACGCCCCATGGCGTCATATGTTAGTTGGCAAATTATTGGTAAATTACATATAGCTTTGGCCGCCAGTACCCCAGCACGCATTTCTTGCAAATCTATAATGGTTTCGAACAAAATATAATCTACTCCGGCACCAGCTAGAGCCTTTATTTGTCGTGCATAAGATTCACAAGCCTCATCAAAATTCAAGTCTCCTAGCGGAGCAATCAATCTGCCACTTGGGCCTATATTACCTGCAATTTCCACGCCTTTCTTTGCTGCTCTACGAGCTGCTGTCACACCTGCTATATTTATTTTTTCGGTAGCATCTGCTAATCCAAATTGGGCTAATTTCAAAGGGTTGGCACCAAATGTATTGCACTCCAAAATATCTGCACCAACGTCCACATAAGCTTTGTGAATATTCATAACCTCATCCGGATACTTTACTGAAGCATATTCCGGACATGGTTGATCAGCAATACCCATGACCTGTAAGGACGTCCCCATAGCCCCCTCAAAAATTTTTATCATTACTTAATCCTCCGCATTATACAATCTTTTTGTGTGCATTGACCGCACCCTGTTTTACTATCCTTACCGCCTACAGTCTGTAATCCTACCACTGCTGTAATGCTTTTTCTAGGAATTAACATTTTAGCATTAGTTAAATTTACTCCTATAGCATTTATATGGGCCAAAGGGGCAATCTTTTCCTGTTCTTCCAAAGACCAATCTCCATACCCAGGGCTAAATCTTGCCGTTAAAGTAATACCTTGATTTATAAACTGTGCTGTGAGCATAGCGCAAAGTGCGTTAGCTGCTTGTTCTACGGCCGCCGTAGCGGCTGCATCAATTAAAAGTCCTAAAGCATATTCACCCTGCTCAAAATACTTTTTGCTTGCTATTTCTACACTATCGCCCACTGTGGCAGCCATTAAAATAACCTGTTTAGAACCATTTAAATGCTTAAGCAGCCCCTTACTGACAATTTTATAATCTCCACTAATGCAACCTAATGTGCAATCATATTCATACAGGGTCCAGACCGTCTTAATATGTTTTTCCAACATAACAATAGAGCAAGCTTCAGAAACAATAGCCTCAGGGAAATGTATACTACGCCCCATTCCTGCATAACGTTTTGTTTCCGTCCTATCAATATTATTTAGGATAGGATTAAACAAATTTATCTGTCCAACTGTTGTCACGAAGTTCTCCCCCCTACATATATGCTTCTGTATTGTAGTATACCATATCTACTTTCTATGTTATATCAATAAATAAAAATAATTCATGGCCGCTTATAAGCGGCCATGAATTATTTTTGTGCTAACATTTCATTACTTTCTCTTACCGGTACTATTATCTTTTGCCCCGGTTGCAAAAAAGCATTTCCTTTTAATGTGTTTTCCTGTTGTATGCGATATAGTACTTCCCGTACATCTTCATTTTTCTCTGTCCATCTAGACGCTATAGCCCAAAGGGTATCTCCGCTATGAACAATTACCTGCTGCCTATGCATCGGTACATCAGAAGCTTCCATATTGAGTATGCCATGACCGAAATAAACAGTTAAGCACATAATAATAATTAACATAAACTTTTTCATTTTATCGCTCCGCCTTTCACAAACATCTGTTCGTTATTTGTATGATAACACGAATTTTTACGTTTTGCAACAAGAAAAGCGAAAATTTGTTCGCTATTAAAACAAGAAGGAATGGCTGGAGCATTTTATGTTTATTCCTAATACAAAAAAACAATGCCATGCTAAAATAAGCATGGCATCCTCACAATATAACTATATTAAAATGTTAATTATTATCAGCCGTTTTAGAAATGGGAGTTACTAATTGTTCGCCCCTAGCCTTAGCCTCCTCCGCAAGTTTCAAAGTTACTTTCATCCAATCAATCATCGCCAATTTACCAAACTCATGCCAAGTCTTACACTCTGTGTTTTTGGCAATATACTCATTCCACTTATCCTGATTAACATTTTCTACTTCCATCAAATTCATAATGCCAAACCCACTTCGCCAAATCATATCATCCATAGACGTAAACTTACTGTTAGCCCTTAAAAATTCTAAGTTAAATATATTTTCAAAAGTAATAAGCCCCATGATTTTGGTCAATTCCTCATCTGAGTTATAAATGTCCATATACTTCTTAAATTCTTTTTCAATTTCCATAGTTTGCTTCTCCTATTCTACCCCAAAAACATTAAATTGTTTTTTGTTTTTATCCCAGCTAATAGATACCATTGATTGAATTTTGTCTCTAAATAAAACGACAGTCTTATCAGGCCGCACCTGCAAAGGACTATTAAAAAGGGTAACTTCTTTAAATCCCACTACCGGTAATGCTGTTACTTGCCCCGTAATATCATTTACACCAATAATGTCTACACCCTTTAAAGTCGTTCTACCTGTACCACGTTTACCATAACTAAGGATCAACAGCTCTTGATGTTCATTATCTTTTAATCCAACCTTATACAAAGCGTAGTCATATCCTTTAAACAAATTAAAGGCAAAAACTTCTCGCCCTTCAAGAAAAGCGATCAATAGTATATTATGCAATTCATCTAGCGGTGAAACTGTTGCCTTTATTTGTGTTGATTCTTTTGCCTTAAAAGAAATCATCAGTGGTTGCTGCAATTCACCTTTAGCATTAAATCCATACTGTTGGGCAAAAACTTGAGACGCCTCTGTCACCTGAAATGGCTGAGACAAAATCCCTAAAACTACTGCTCCAACTGCCAGAATTTTTGCGCAAAATTTCATCTTGCTCCCCCCAATAAAATCTTCTAACGCTTCACTTCCGTTAATTATACTTATTTTATACAAGAAAAACAAGGTTACGGTACTAGCATAAATTTTATTGGTAATATCTCCTAATTAGCTTGACTTACTAATGATATGTGTTATAATTTTTGTGTAAATAAAACATTGTAAGGGTTCTCGCATTAAAAGTTAAGTTCGGTTTTTTATCCGACGCGGTCCCGCCGCAGTATTGTTACAATACGCTGCCCTTACTATAGTTAGCACTGCGAGTGACAGTACACGCCTATGATGAGGGATTATTTCTCTTATTTAAGTTTGTTAAAACCGTCTTCGTATGAAGATGGTTTTTTATTTTTATAAAATATTATTTTGAGAGGTGTATTATGAAAAAAACTTTGGTATTAGCACTAACTATGGCGCTTGGAATAAGCGCTACCGCT
>Ga0172378_10005959_pt1 | contig 11386 bp, 12 predicted proteins | sample GrowelOW332metaG_FD_119755 | JGI IMG/M metagenome (GOLD analysis project Ga0172378, IMG submission 119755) | Groundwater microbial communities from an aquifer near a municipal landfill in Southern Ontario, Canada - Pumphouse #3_1 metaG | ecosystem: Environmental > Aquatic > Deep subsurface >... | reverse complement strand
GCCCTTCTCTGTGTACAAGAAGCAGCCACGCGCCCTTTTTACATTGCCGTAGCGTAGAGATATTTCATCTGCTAAAAAATCAACTTCATTCATTTATTAAAAGATTCCTCCACTTCGGTCGTAATGACACACTTAAGTTTACAGTGCCTGTAATTTTTGCTGAACAAGTGTAGAAGCGGACTTAGGATTTGCTTTTCCTTTTGACTCCTTCATCACCTGCCCTGTCAAGAATCCAATTACGTTTGTCTTGCCTTTCTTAAAGTCCTCAACGGCTTTTGGATTTGCCGCAATCACTTTGTCAACAACAGCTTCTATTGCGCCAGTGTCGCTTACAACTTCCAAATGCTCCTCTTTGATTATCTCATCAGGCATTTTGTTTGTCTGTAGCATTTTTGCAAAAACAATTTTTCCTTGGGCGGAAGAAATGCGTCCTTCGTCAATTGCGTTAACAAGCGCGCTTATGTGCTCAGGTGTAATTGTCGCTTCGTTTATAGTCCTGTTGTGCGCGTTCAAATCTGCCAAAAGATCTGTAAGAATAATGTTCGCTGTTCGTTTTGCGTCCTTACTGCCGGCCGCCGCCTTTTCAAACCAAAGTGAAAGCTCCCTTGTTGAAGTCAAAGTCTCAACGTCAAAGTCAGAAAGCTTGTACTCTTTTTTAAAGCGAAGTCTTTTTGCCTCTGGAAGCTCGCCTACTTTGCTTCTTGCCCTTTCAATAAGCTCGTCGCTTACACTGAACGGCTTTATGTCTGGCTCTACAACAAAGCGGTAGTCAACAAAAGAGTTCTTTGTACGAAGGACAGTTGTCTGCTGCTTGTCTTCGTCCCAGCCCATTGTCACTTTAAAGCCTGGGTTGAATTCCTGACGGTCGTTTATAAATTCCTCAAGCTGGCGTTTTGCTTCGTAGTGGCAAGCGTCTTTTATAATGCGGAATGAGTTCAAGTTTTTAATTTCAGAAATTGGAGTGTGGTAGAGTTTTCCATCTTCCCAAACATTAAGGTTGATGTTGGCGTCGCACCTCATGTTGCCTTCCTCAAGGTTGCCGTTTGTTACTTTAACGTAGCGCAATATTTCCTGCACTGTCTCCATAAAAAGAGCAGCTTCTTCAGGGCTGGACATGTCCGGCTTTGTAACAATTTCAATCAACGGAGTGCCGCTTCTGTTGTAGTCAATGTAAGAGTGCTTTCCTGGCAAGTGAAGGGACTTTCCTACGTCTTCCTCAAGGTGTATTCGCTCAACCCTTACACGCCTGTATTTGCCGTCTTCACCGTCTATAATGCAGTCTTTACCAATAAAGTTTTTTGGCCTGCAGTTTTTGCCGCCAACCTGCTGGTCTTTTGGAAGCTTAACCATTGGCAAGTCAACGTGCCCGTCAGCGCAAAGAGGAATATCGTACTGAGTAATCTGGTAGCCTTTTGCCAAGTCCGGGTAGAAGTAATGCTTACGGTCGAACTTTGTAAAATGGGCAATGTCGCAGTTCAAAGCAAGCCCCGCAACAGCGCCCAGCTCAACGTAGCCTTTGCTTACCCTTGGCATAGCGCCTGGCAAGCCTAAGCATACAGGGCAGACCCTTGTGTTTGGCATTCCGCCGTATTTATTTTCGCAAGCGCAAAAAGCCTTTGTCTTAGTCAAAAGCTGTGTATGTATTTCGCATCCAATAACAATTTCAGTTTTTTCTATCATTTCATTATTCCTTAACTGGGCAGCCGCAACCTACGTGGTCGTTTTCCCAACATTGCGCAATTTGAAGAATCTTAAGCTCGCTGAACATAGGCCCCGCAAACTGAATTCCAACAGGCATACCTTTGTCGCTTCCAGAAAGGTTTACTTCGCTTGGAGTGAACAAGCCAGCCTCTTCCTTAGCGCCCTTAGTGTGCCCGCATGGAACAGAAAGCGACGGAATACGCGCAAGATTAACAAATGTTGTGAACAAGTCGCTCAAGTACATGGCAAGAGGATCGTCAACCTTCTGCCCTAATTTAAATGCAGGAGTTGGGCAAGTTGGACATAAGATCAAGTCGTATGTTTCAAAAAGCCTTGCAATTTCCCTCTGAATACGAGAGCGGACAGACATGCCTTTTTTATAAGTGTCTCCGCTGAACTGCTCAGAAAGAACATAGTTGCCAATAATAATTCTTCTTTTAACTTCAGGGCCAAAGCCTTCGCTTCTTGTGTTAACATAAAGCTTGTCGTAGCCTTCACCATCATCAACACGGCGGCCGTAGCGAATGCCGTCAAAACGGCTCAAGTTGCTTGCAGCCTCAGAAAGCGCAATGACATAGTAAGAGGCAATTGACGCGTCTAGAATTGGCAGGTCAACAGTCTCAATTTTAGCGCCCTTCTTTGTAAACCATTCGCGTGTCTGCTCAAAAACTTTTGCAACATCAGAGTCAAGACCTTTGCTTTCAAGAAACTGCTTAGGAACCGCAATCTTAAGCTTTGCAAAATCATCATCAGAAAGAGCCGTTAAATTTTTAAGAGAGTCCTTAGAAGGCAAGTCAGCGGAAGTGTCATCGTACATATCAACTCCGCCCAAAACAGAAAGAGGTGACGCAATGTCGCAAGGCGTGTGACCCAAAATGCCAACCTGGTCTAGAGAAGAGCCGTATGCAACAACTCCCCATCTGCTTAAAACGCCGTAGGTTGGCTTAAGGCCGTAAATGCCGCAGTAGCTTGCAGGAAGACGAACAGAGCCGCCAGTTTCTGTGCCCAAGCCAAACAAAGCCTGGTTAGCCGCAACAGCCGCAGTGGAACCGCCGGAAGAGCCGCCAGAAACATATTCCCTGTTCATAGGATTTCTTGTAGCGCCGTAAACTGAATATTCTGTGGAAGAGCCCATGGCGAACTCGTCCTGATTGCACCTTCCAAGAGGAATAGCGCCCGCATCTTTTAAACGCTGAATAACAGTCGCGTTGTAAGGAGCCACATAGCCCTCTAGAATCTTAGAAGCGCAAGTAAGCTTTTTGCCTCTTACAGAAATGTTGTCCTTGTTTGCAAAAGGAACTCCCAAGAGCGGCTTCTTTGTAAAAAGAGCTTCAACAGCATCCTTACCAGAAGAACGTGCCTCTGCAATTTCCTTATCAGCCTCTGCCGCCAAAGTCAAAGCGTCATCGTATATTTCAAGAAACGCATTTAAAGGCAAAGAGGATTTCTTATCGTTTTCAAAAACTGTAATTGAATTCTGCACAAGAGAAGTGCTTGTAATTTTTCCGTCTTTTAAAGAAGACACAATTTGTTTAATAGTCTGCATCATGCGCCTTCCCCAATAACTTTTGGAACCTGGAAGTAGCCGTCCATAAAGTTCTTGCTCACCTGCTTAACATCGTGCATTTCCAAGCCCTGAACAGGCTCGTCCTCACGAAGATTGTCCGCCGTAGTTGTAGGATATGCGTCATACGGATTTTCACTGTCATCATATTTTGAAAGAATGTCGAAGTATCCGACAATTTCATCAACCTGTTTTTTTAAAGTCGCCATGTCTGTGCTTTCTGGAGAGAGCCTTGAAAGATAAAGCAGCTTTTCTAATGTTTCTTCATTAACTGTACGTTTGTCACTCATGCGAGTATATTAGCGGAATTTTAGTTAATTATCAATTGGACATGCTTGGATTTTCCAGACGGCGTTACGTGGCTCCGCTTACGCTTCGGTCTAAGCCTTTGCAAGTCTTAGACTGCTACGCACCACTCCATGCCGCAGTAGGCAGTTTTTGCAAGAATGAAAATTATTGTACATAAAACATTTGTGTATTTAAAAATTCAACTAAGCCGTTAAAATATCAAGAGACGCTTTTACAGATTCGTTTGAAGTATTTATGTATGTGATTTTATCAGAATACCTTTCCTTAAGTCCTTTAATAAATTCATCTATCCATGAAGGCGTAAGAACTTTCACATCTTTAAAATCAAGAACAAAGCTTGTGTCTTTATTTGCATCGTTTAACAAATACGCAGAGGCACCCATTATTGCATCTCTGCCAGCAGGACGAAAAACTAAAACATCACCAAAATCAGCTATATTTATTGTCATTTTTTTACTTGCTCCACTTTAGAATTGCAAAGCAATTTTCGTTCAAAGATTTGGAGAGGTAAGCTGATTTATCTTTTTCTACAAGTAAATCTAAACTCATTAGTTCTAGTATATATTCTCATGGTGAATAATTCAATGCGATTTATAAAAACAAAGTTTTCCCATACAATGGCAGAATCTTGTACATAAAACATTCACTTTATGTTATACTAAAAATCATAACAAGGGATTAAAGAAATGAGCAGACTTTCTTTTAAGACATTTTGCATAGAAAATTACAGTGACCACATCAACAAGCCTTCAGACGAAGTATACAAACTGTTTGAAAAAACAAATTTAATTTCACTACTAGATTCGGACTACGAGGACTTGCACGGAATGAGCAAGGAATATTTAATGCAGTTCTTTGATGAATATCTTTTAGGAAAAAAGAAATGATTGTCTATCATGGCTCAGCAGAAATTGTAAAAGAACCTCAAATCATCACATCAGAAAAAGGGCGCGACTTTGGATTTGCATTTTACACTACTGATATAAAAGAACAAGCTGAACGTTGGGCTATAAGAAGAAGCAAACTTTTAAACAAAAATGGAGAAAGAACTTCGCCTGTAGTTAACATTTATGAATGGAACCAAAACCTTTCTTCGAACATATTAAAATTTGACTCACCTTCATTAGAATGGCTTGAGCTTGTTGTAAAATGCAGAAGTGATATAAACTTCAAACACGCATATGATATTGTTATTGGCAAAATCGCAAATGACAATGTTGGAGAAACAGTACAATATGTTGTTCAAGGAATTATGAGAAAAGAAGACGCTGTTGAAAAATTAAAGTTTGAAAAGATAAACAATCAAATTGCTTTCTGTTCTGAACATTCACTTCAAGCACTGACTTTTATTAGAAGCTATACTTTGGAGGAGAAATGAGCCACTATTTAATAAGAGCAACTGTAATTCCTTCTGTAGTGGAAATGATTGAAAAGCAATACAAACTTACAGAAAAACAGGCGCTTCATAACTTCTACACTTCCGCAACAGCCTCATCTTTATCAGACGATTCTTCCGGTCTTTACGGACAGTCAGCTTTGTTTATTTTTAGTTTATACGAGAATGAAAAAAAATAAATAATGAATAATTGGCAGATATGCACTTTCATTAACCACATTTTATCGGGCCATAAACAGTGATTGTTTAGCAACAAATGATTTCCGCCAAATGGTATTTTCACAACTATAGAATTCTCGTTAAAACAGAAAGCTTTCTTACCATATTTTTCTGTAATTTTTGGAACACCACGTCCTGTTTTTTCACTTATTTGCAACTGAAGAAAAATTTCAGAAAGTTTTCGATTAACAGGAACAGAAACACCTGCGAAAAATCCAGATAAAGTTTGTTCAGAAGCAAGCTCTCCTCTAGAAAGAATTTCTATTCTGTCGGAAAAAACTGAAATCATTGGCTCATTACCAGAAACCCATTTATTATGAACAAAAGCATTTATAATTGCTTCACGTAATGCGTCATTTTCAAAAAGAGAAACATCCTTTCGTTCAACAACTCTATTAGATTCGTCCGCTTGGATAATATTAAGAACATCGCCATAACGAAGAACTTCATCAAGAGTATACAAAATACATTGATTACCAAATTCTCGTACAGAATACAAATTATCAGCCTTTGTTTTTCCAGAAAAAAATAGCAACTCGAAATGGAATATGAGAATTATCAAAAAGAAGCTGCGTTAAAATATTATATCTACTTTAATATCTTGATTGCAATTAAATTTTGTGCCTGTAATTAAATGAGTTTTGTCATTTATACCCCAAATAAAATACGCATTCTTTCTGTCTTCTATAGCCACGCTATTTGAAAGAGCAGAAATATATTCTCCAAGTTAGACACTTTCAAACCAATTTTCTTTGAACTCGAACCACTCTCGCTCTTCTTTATAAGAACAAAGCTCATGTAAAATAGAAATAATGTCGTCTGTTTTATTACCCACTTTATTACCCTCTTTATCACCAGTAAAAAAGAAAGACAAGGGTAATTGACAATTCACAATTATTCCACAATCAGCGAGCCGCTCTGGTACTTTGGCAAGAAGCGCTTTATTCCGCCAGTTTCAAAGCTAACGGAAATAACATACTCTCCTTCGTCTGTCATGTCTGTGCGGACAATTTGACCGTGGCCGTAGTCGTCGTTGTAAATTAGAGCGCCCTTGCAATATTTTTTCATAAGTGGATCTTTTTCCGCAGCATCACTTTCTCCAAAGCCGCAACTGTTAGCCCCTCCAAAACCAGAGCCGCCGCCTGTAAATGAAGCAGGCACTTGCCCTAAAACACGAACATTGCCTTTGCCTATTTCTTTTAAGAACGGGCTTGGGCTCATGTATTTTGTAGTGCCGTATATTCTTCTAACGCCGCATGAAGTAAGGTAAAGCTCGTCTTTTGCGCGTGTTATTCCTACGTAGAAAAGCCTACGCTCCTCTTCAAGCTCGTCACCAGTTTTGTCTTCCCTTGGGAAAATGCCGCTTTCAAGTCCTGTGATTATTACGCGTGGAAATTCCAAGCCCTTTGTATTGTGAAGTGTAATCAGAGTAACTTTGTCTGTGTCCTCTTCGTCTTCAGTTTCTGTTGTTCGGTCAAGCTGAATGTGGTCAAGGAAGTCAAGCAGGCCTTGTTTTGAGCAAGGGTATAAAACTGCGCTGTTAACAAGCTCCTGCAAGTTTGCAAGTTTTTGTGTGCCAGCAACTTCGTCCTGAGACTTGTGGTATTCGCTCAAGCCTGATTTTTCAACAACCTTTTCTACAAAGTATGACAGCTTTGACTTGTCGTTTGCAATTTGTTTTTTTGAATCAGGTGTGGATTTTTTCTTTTCACTAGAAGCCTCTTCCTTTACTAAAGAGGTGCTTTTGTTTTCAACAACTGCCGCCTGTTCCGCCAAAGCGTTGCTTGTGCTTTCAACAACTGCCGCCTGTTCAGCTGCTGTGCTGTTTATTAGTTCAGCAGCCACCGCCTGTTCCGCCAAAGACTTGTTTTCCTCGCCTTCAACAGTTTCTGGCAATTCTGATGAAAATTCTTCAAACAGTTCGCAGAAATTTTTAACACCTTCCGCCGCTTTTTTTGTGAGCTTTGTTTTTTTGCACGAATCTAAAATAGAGGAGCTTTCATTTGTTCCGTCAATTATTTTATCTTGCGAAGTGTTGCCTATTCCACGGGCAGGCTTGTTAATTATTCTTCTAAATGAGATTTCGTCTTTTGGATTTGCAATGAACGCAAGCCAGTCAAGCGCGTCCTTTATTTCCTCACGCTCATAGAATTTCAGTGAGCCTACAACAGTGTAAGGAATTTTTTTATGAAGGAACTCTGTTTCAAAGCCAAGCGACTGGGCGTTTGTCCTGTAAAGAATTGCCCAGTCGCTGTAAGGAACGCCTGGTATTTTTTTACCGCTTTTATCTTTTCTAGATTTATGCGCCTGTTGAATAAGCTCCGCGCAGAATTGAGTTTCATCGTCCTGTGTTGGCAAGAAAACCAATGTTGGAGTTTTGCCTTTTCCTCTAACTGCCTCAAGCGTTTTTCCAAGCCGGTCCTCATTGTTTTTAACAACGCTGTCTGCGCAAGATAAGATTTCACTTGTTGAGCGGTAGTTTTTTTCAAGCCTTATTAAAGAAGTGCCGGGGAACTGCTTTTGAAAGTTAAGAATATTCTGAACTTCAGCGCCGCGGAATTTGTAAATTGACTGGTCATCGTCGCCAACTACGCAAACATAAGTGCCGGCTTTTTCTTCAACACCGGCAAGCTGCTGCAACAGCAAGAACTGCGCCACGTTGCTGTCCTGGTACTCGTCAACCATAATCACTCTGTAGCGGTAATGAAAGTGAGACCTTATTTGCCCATTGTTTTTTAACACAAGGTACGGAAGCATTATCAAGTCGCCAAAGTCAACGTTGCCTGTTGCGCGAAGACGTTTTTGATACGCCTCATATATGTCTGGAAAATTAGGGTCGCTTTCTATTTGGCAAAGATTCTCGCTGTCTGGAAGAAGGCAGTAGTCTTTTGCAAGCGATATTTTGTGAACTGCCTGTGACACTTGCTGCCGGGTTAAAGACGGCACTGCTTTAGAAAGCAATGTCACCATGTCGTCGTCATCGTAAACTGTGAATGATTTTGAAACCTTTGCTTCATCGGCGTACAGCCTTAGAAAATATGCGCCAAAAGAATGGAATGTTCTTATCTGCGCCATGGACGCACGTGGCTCAAGAGAGACTGCCCTTTCCTGCATTTCCTTAGCGGCCTTTTTTGTAAAAGTAACCGCAAGAATTGAAGAGGGGTCAACATGCTTTTGTGAAATAAGGTAGGCTATTTTTGTTGTGATTACGCGTGTCTTTCCGGAGCCAGCCCCTGCTAAAATCAAGAGGGAAGAACCTTCGTGAACTACAGCGGCTCTTTGCTCATCATTTAAAACAGAAAGGTAATCTTCACTTTGCAACGTACTCACCATCTATGTCAAATTCTGTGGAAGCTACAGCCTTAACTTTTACAACGTTTCCGCACTTTATTTTTTCAACTGCCTTCTTGTCGTCAAGGTCGTATCTTATTACAACATTGCCGTCAACTTCCGGGGCTTCAAACCAAGCGCGTCCTATTGCAAGGCCTTCATCGCTTTGCTCTTTGTTTTCTATTATTTCTTCAACAAGAACATCGTATGTTTTTCCCAAGCGGGCCTTTAGCCGTTTGCCTGTAATATCATGCTGAATGCTCTGCAGATTCTGCGCACGTTCTTCTGCAATCTTCTTTGCAACTTTGCCTTTCATTTTTGCGGCGGGAGTTCCATCTTCCTTGCTGTAAGGAAAGCAGCCCGACCAGTCGCTCTGTATTTCTTTTAAGAATTTTTCTGTCTTCTTAGCGTCGTCTTCTGTTTCTCCAGGAAATCCTGTAAGAAATGTTGTTCTAATTGAAGCTTCAGGAAGTGCGTCTCTTATTTTTTTTACAAGCTCAACATAGCCTTTGTGACTGCCAGTTCTGTTCATTGCGTGAATTACATTGTCAGAGCCTGACTGGAACGGAATGTCAAAATAAGGAAGGAACCTTTTGTCTTTTTGCATTAAAGGAAGAATGTCCAAATTAAAATGGTCTGGGTGAATGTACAAAAGCCGCACTACGAACTTTCCCTTTAGCTTTGAAATCATTTTGATTAAGCGTGACAAAGGAGAAATTGAATTGTGTTTACGAGATTCCTTCACTTCGGTCGGAATGACATGCGCATTGCCATTGAGAGCAACAGAATAACGTGACAATCTGCTTTCACCGTAAGTCTGTTCGTACCAGCAAGTGCCGTCGTTAAAAACATCGTCGTCCTTGCCGCAGCCGTATGCCGCCAAATCCTGCCCTATTAAATTTATTTCGTACACGCCTTTTTGAACAAGGCCTTTTATTTCTTCAACAATGTCTAGAGCTTTTCTAGAGCGCAAGTCACCGCGAATAAGTGGTATGGCGCAAAATGTACAATGATTGTTGCAGCCCTCTGTTATTTTTACGTAAGCGCTGCCTTTAAAAGAAAGAAGCGTGCCTCTCTCACCGCAGCAAACGCCCTTCTGCTCTGGAACAACAACAGGCCTTTTTCCTTTTAAAATAGAGCCGACAACTTCATCAAGCTTTGACAAGTCGCCGTTTCCAAAAATGCCGTTCACTTCTGGAAGGTCAGTCTTAAAAACATTCGCGTAACGTTCCGCAAGGCATCCCGCCAAAAGAATTTTTACCTTTGGATATGCCTTTCTAGAATTCAACACGCTGTCCAAGGATTCCTTTTTGGCGCTTTCTATAAAGCCGCAGCTGTTTATAATAATCAAGTCTGCTTCATCAGCGTCAAGTGTTCTTTCCATGCCAAGATTTTCAAGACGAGTAATAATAAGCTCGCCGTCAACTTGGTTCTTTGCGCAGCCGTGCTGGTCTAAGAAATATTTTTTAGCAGATTTATTTTTAGTCAAGTTCAATCACCACCAGCTTGTATTTGCCGTCACTGTCTTTAACCCATTTAATGTCTTCTGCTTTTACCTGTCCTGCTTTTCCTACCTCAAGGTCATAGCTTTCTGAATTTGCAATCACTTGAATTTTCAAAGCATTAACGTTGCTCATCCACAAACGAATTCCATTGCTTGCTGTAACATTCACAATGTCGCCGCTTACAAAATAATCCTCAATATTTTCTTTTCTATCAACTCCGTAGCGGAACACACATGCACCCCTGAATGAAATGTTCACTGTAAAAGGATATGCCCTTGTGTCCTCTAGAATTTGCGTCTGCTTGTTGTTTTTTACAGATGAAGATGCTGTATTTTCTACAGGAGCAATTTCTTCAACAATAACAGGCTGTGCTTCTTCAGCAGCATTTTCTTTTAGAAGCATACGAACTTCTGCTCCCCTTGCTGAATCTGTTGCGCTTATGTCGCTAAGGTAAATAATTATTTCGGACATTCCATCGCCATTGACATCTATGTCCCTCTCTTCGCTTAAGTCTACAATTTGATTTCCAGAAGGTGTCGCAATTGTAAGGCTACCTAAAGTGTCAACTATTGTAAGAATTATATTGCCACTGTCTTTTGTATCTTTTGAAGGAACAAGAATTTGGTCGCCCTTGTACAAACGCTTTGTTTCGCCTTTTGAAGTAAGCATGTACTGATGTTTTTTAGTATTGCGCTCAATTGTCTGCTGCTGCTCTGTCTTCATTTCTGGCATTTTAAATACAAAGAAATAAATTGCAAACGCAATAAGAACCGCCACTACTACAGAAACAATTACAATGACAGGAACCAAGTAGCTAGGTTTTTGTTTTTGAATAAGTCCTTCTGGAATAGGAGATTCCTGAAGTTTTTTTGCATGGTACAACTTTAACACTTCATTGTAGTCAACACCCAAGTAATCTGCATAGTTTCTTAGAAATCCAACAAGGTAAGGCTCGCCTGGAAAAACAGACTCATCTTCTGTTTCCATTGCCTCAAGATATTGTTTTGTAATAGTTGTCTCGCGCTCAATTGTTTCAAAATCAATACTTTTATCTTCACGTGCTTTTTTTAATATTGCTCCATAACTTTCCATTATTATTTACTCCGAAAACAAAAAATTATTATAATTATTTGCTGATGACGGCGGATCATAAATAAACCGTTGATCTGTTATTCCAGAATTCAAATTATAATCATAAAAATTAAAAGTGAAATTTTCAGACTGAGGCGTTGTAGCAGCAACACGTCGAATAAGCTTTGTCTGAGGATTTATTGAAAGCTTAATTTGCCTGAATGCTTCGGCAGAGCTTCTTCTGTTTAAAATAAGAACCACAACTTTTTCATCGCTGCCTTCTTCTAAAGG
>Ga0172378_10005958_pt1 | contig 11386 bp, 10 predicted proteins | sample GrowelOW332metaG_FD_119755 | JGI IMG/M metagenome (GOLD analysis project Ga0172378, IMG submission 119755) | Groundwater microbial communities from an aquifer near a municipal landfill in Southern Ontario, Canada - Pumphouse #3_1 metaG | ecosystem: Environmental > Aquatic > Deep subsurface >... | reverse complement strand
TGGCAGTGGCAAAATTGAAAGTCAAAACAAGCATTCTCTTTTCGTTTTGACTCTAAACCGATCCTTTTTTGTGTTGAAACGAGATTTGTAAGGCAACAATATATTTTGTCCCCCGCCTTTTCCTGGCAAAGCTGAAGCTCGGTTTAGAGTTAAAACAAAACTTCAATAAAACGGGAGATGCTGGTAACCAAATCTTTCATTGCAGAGCATCCTTCTAACCGGAGAAAAAAAATACATCACAATATTGTTACTGTACAAATTAAGAGTTCATTCGTTAATGTGCAGTTCGGGAAGAAGTTGTTGTTTGGGTGGTTGTGTGCATTGTTCTTGTTTTAACTCTCAATTTTGAAGTTGGTAAAATAGCCAAAATGCAGTTGCAAGAAAAGTAATGAGTAACAACCGTATAATGAAATGGCAGTGGCAAAATTGAAAGTCAAAACAAGCATTCTCTTTTCGTTTTGACTCTAAACCGATCCTTTTTTGTGTTGAAACGAGATTTGTAAGGTAACAAGATATTTTGTCTCCTGCCTTTTCCTGACAAAGCTGAAGCTCGGTTTAGAGTTAAAACAAAACTTCAATAAAACGGGAGATGCTGGCAACCAAATATTTTATTGCAGAGCATCTTCCAACCTATGAAAAAAAACTTAACTCTTTTATTGTTACCGTACAAACGAAGAGTTCATTCGATACTATGTAGTTCTGGAAAAAGTTGTAGTTTGGGTGACTGTGTTCTTTGTTCTTGTTTTAACTCTCAATTTTGAAGTTGGAGAAATGCTTACAATGCGGATGCAAGAAAAGTAATGAGTAACAACCGTATAATGAAATGTCAGTGGCAAAATTGAAAGTCAAAACAAGCATTCTCTTTTCGTTTTGACTCTAAACCGATCCTTTCGTATATTGAAACGAGATTTATATAGCAACAATATATTTATTTCCCTGCCTTTTCCTGTTAAAGCTGACTCGTTTTGCTTTTGACTCTAAACCGATCCTTTCGTATATTGAAACGAGATTTGTATAGCAACAAGATATTTTGTCCCCCGCCCTTTCCTGACAAAGCTGAAGCTCGGTTTAGAGTTAAAACAAAACTTCAATAAAACGGGAGATGCTGGCAACCTATTTTTTCATTGCAGAGCATCCTTCAACCTGTGAAAAAAACTACACTCTTGTTGTGTTACCGTACAAATGAAGAGTTCATTCGTTAATGTGTTGTTCTGGGAAAGTTGTTGTCTGGGTGGCTGTGTGCATTGTTCTTGTTTTAACTCTCAATTTTGAAGTTGGTAAAATAGCCAAAATGCGGTTGCAAGAAAAGTAATGAGTAACAACCGTATAATGAAATGGCAGTGGCAAAATTGAAAGTCAAAACAAGCATCGTGTTACATCAACATTGAAAGACATAACCGGTTGCCTGTTTACATAAAGCGGACAACGCTTTCCAGCGGTTTTCTCTCACTGCTATTTGCAAAATTGCTTACTGCTTTGGTATAAAGACCTTTTTTTTCTTTCGGATAGCCCAAAGGAGCCATTGCTACTATTTTCCAGTTCTCTGGAATTTTTAAATATGCCTTTAGTTTCTTTTCGGAAAATGCAGCCAGCCAGCAACTTTCAATTCCGTAACTGCGTGCATATAATAACATTTGATGAAAAGAAATGGCTGTATCCACCAGATAATAGTCCTTCCCGTTTATTTTAATGTTATCTTTCAAATCGGCGCAGGCAATAATCAAACAAGGTGCTTGTCGGATAAAAAAATTAGATAATCCGATCAATCCACAGTGTAAAGCCAGTTTTTGAATTTTGGCATTTTCTGTAAAAACCAGATATCGCCAGGGCTGACGATTTTGCGTGGAAGGAGCCAAATGCCCCGCTTCCAATATTTCTTGGATTATTTCTGCAGGAATGGGAGTAGGTAAAAAATCTCGCACACTGTGTCTTTCCCAAATCATTTCTTTGGCATCCATAGCTCCAAATCCTCTTTAGTATTAACATTTTTTAATATTCCGGAATCCTTTACGGGGATATCTACAACAGGCAAACTACAGGTATGAATGATATATTGTAATCCTTGGTTCTTATCTTCTTTATCCAGATTAAGCTCTGAAGGGATTAAAATCGGGTGACCTCTTTGCTGATTAAAAACGGGGCGGAGAACAGCCAAAGGATTTTGACAATGCGTTTTTATCAATTTTTGGACTGTATCTGCAAAAACAAAAGGAAAATCAACCGGGAAAACCAGATAACCGCTATTTTCCTGTTTACTTTTCAGTTCGCTAACCGCCATTCGTAAAGTAGTCAGCATATCAGGAGTATTTTCATAACTTGCTACAAAAATATCTTCCATCCCGGCAGCGGTTAGAATTTTCCTTATTTGTTCTATAAAGCTTATCCCCATTAGGCTGATATCTGCTTTGGGTAAACCTATTCTCTTTCCCTTTCCGGAAGCAAGAATAATTGCAGTAACTTTCATCCCTCTGCTCTCAGCCCTCAGCTATTATTGAATTCCTCAATTGCGTTATCCAGTTCAGATAGATTGTTTTCAAAGGTCTCAATCCAATATTCCGGTTCCCATTGCTGGATTAGTTCTGTTTCAGATTTACCTTGTTGCTCCACCCAGGTATAGTACTTAAGGTTATGAATCCGCTTTTTCTCTTTATAACTTAATTCCAGCAGGTTATCGTAACTCTGGGCATTTAGGACTCCTTCTCTATCCAAAGCAGCCTGCAGTTCTGAATATTCACCCTTTGCGGCAGTTTGTTCTTGCAGACGGGAATGATACATTAAAGAACTGTCTGTAAAGCTGGTAAAGATAATATCCTGTTCGTTAAACTCATAATATTTAGCCATTTTAATAGCGGATAGGAGATTACAGATTGAAGAAATTCCTAAAAGATCAAGTTTATCAGCCAAATTGGGATTAATCCCGTTTTGCTTCAGATATTTTATTCCAATTGGCTCATTGAATAAGCGTAAAAGCCGCATACAATCTTCATCCCTGATAGCTGTAACCAGATCTGTATTACGCACATTATGAATCCAAGGTATATGTTTATCGCCAATTCCTTCAATGCGATGTTTACCAAAACCGTTCATTAGCAGAGTTGGGCATTCCAAAGCTTCGGTGGCATTTATCTTACAAGAAGGATACTGTTTTTTTAAAAAATCACCAGCAGCTATAGTTCCAGCACTTCCTGTAGCGCTAACATATCCACTTAACCGATCACCCGGTTTTTTAATTGCTTCAAAGACCTCGCTGATAGCATTACCGGTAATATGATAGTGCCAGAGAGGATTGCCAAACTCATCAAAATGGTTCAAAATAACAAAAGTAGGATCTTTGCGCAACTCGGCACATTTATCATAAATCTCTTTAACATTGGATTCGCAACCGGGAGTTACATATATTTCAGCTCCAATTTCGCGTAGCCAGTCAAATCGCTCTTTACTCATTTCTTCCGGTAAAATAGCTACTGCCGTACAGGCCAATAGAGCACAATCAAAAGCTCCGCCTCTACAGTAACTACCTGTGGATGGCCAAACTGCTTTATGAATTTCAGGATCAAAAGTACCCGATACTAAACGCGAAACTAAACAAGCATAAGCAGCTCCAACTTTATGCGTTCCTGTAGGAAAATATTTTCCCGCCAAACCTATTATTCTTGCTTTTACACCTGTTAGTTCAGAAGGAATTTCCAAGTAGTTAGGCTTGCCGAAAAGTCCCGTATTTATATCATTCTTCCAGTTTATCCTAAATAGGTTTAAGGGATTAATGTCCCAAAGTCCGATAGGCTTCAATTTTTCCTTAATTGTTTCAGGAATGGTATCCGGAAACATCTGTTGGTGGAAGGTAGGCAGAATTATACCCCGTTCTTTACAACGCTTGGCATTCTTTTTAGCAACAACGGGGTCTATTTTAGTAATCAGCTTTGGCATTTATACCTCCTATATATAAATATGCAAATAATAAATTAACTAAGAACAGGAACTGGGCTTTTTTGTAAAGAAATATTGAATTTACAAAAAACTCTTCAACTTGGCAACAGGGTTTTGCACTTTACTGTTCAATATCATCGCAGCAATCACGAAGGGTTTGTAACCCGCTTCTTGATAAGTATGATAGCGGTATCTTTCAAATACGCTTTGGGAAACCTCTCCCCGTTCACAACTTACATCACTGATATCTGCAGGTAGACAGTGTTCGTAAAGAGCTTCTCCATTTTTAGTAAGTTTCATCATTTCTTCGTCACATTCCCAGTCAATAAACCTTTCATTATTGGCCAAACAAAGCTGTTCCAGTTCCTGCAGACCTTGTTTATTTCCTATTCTAAGTAGTTCAGTTCTTTCCTGCATAACAGCCAAAGGAGCCCAGCTTTTGGGATAAACAACATCAGCATCCTTAAAGGCCTCTTCCATATAGTGTGTCTGAGCAAAAGAACCTCCACTTTCCTGCGCAAAAAAGGCAGCACTTTTTAAGGTTTCCGGCAGCAAATTATAACCCTCAGGATGCGCTAAAACTACATTCATTCCGAAGCGAGTCATCAGATTTATTACTCCCTGAGGCACGGAAAGCGGTTTTCCATAAGATGGAGAATATGCCCAGCTCATAGCCAGTTTCTTGCCTTTCAAGTTTTCCCAGCCACCAAAATAATCCTTTAGTTTCAGTAAGTCGGAAAGCACCTGAGTAGGATGATCTAAGTCACACTGTAAATTCACTATAGTTGGTCTTTGGGCTAAAACACCTTGAATGTAGCCATCGGAAACTGCCTGCGCCACTTCCAGCATATAACTGTGTCCCTCTCCGGGATACATATCATCACGGATACCAATTACTTCCGTTAAGAAAGATATCATATTTGCTGTTTCGCGAACAGTTTCTCCGTGTGCTATCTGACTTTTCACTTCATCCAATTCTGCCAGGGCAAGTCCTAAACCATTTACAGCAGAAGCAAAACTGAAACGAGTGCGCGTGCTATTATCTCTGAAGATGGAAATTGCCAAACCGTAATCAAAAATACGCCAGGGTTTCTTTTCCTTATGCAGACATTGCAGTATTTCTGCCGTCAACATCACTGCTTTTAGATTATCAAAACAGTTCTCCCAGGTTAATAAAAAATCCTTGCCATACAGGTCTGGTTGTAGGGTTTCCAGCTCTTCAATCAGAGCGCTTGCTCTTTCTCGATTATCCATATTCACCTCTTCTTCCCTTTTCAGAAAGGGCTAAGAAAATATTAAATCAAACAAATTGGAATGCGAGCCAATCCTAATCAGGATTAAGAACTCATCTTATATTCTATAGAACACAAGAATATTAGGAGTTAAATAGCATTCTCGGCATTCGCTTTTTCCACTTTTTAGCTGATAATCTTTATATCTGGCGGGTAATGGCTTTCCCGACATTAATTTTAGTACCACTTTAAGGTTTTGGATATTCCGATATTTCTTGTAATCTCTCTCAAATTGAGAAGTATAACCGATTTCGAGCAAATCGACTCTCTAAAGAATTCAGGAAGCCATCAATATTACTATAAACCGATAGTTTTTCCGGATGTTTTGGTTCCATATTTATTTCCTTATTTTTGATAAGAGTTAATGTATTTCATTTGTTTCACTTCTTTGTTTATGTCAAGCTCAAATTTTGAAGAAGCGAATGAACGGTTATTCCATTCAGAGACAGTAGATTTATTATAGTTACCGATACCTCCAAAACAAAAACTTTGAACTCGTGCACTGTGAACTCCTGCACTGTGAACAAAGCTATCACACTTTCCTAAATTTCCATCTTCCTAATCTATCCTTCTCAACTTTCACTATCTTACTCTTTTTTTCTTAGTTCCGTATCATTTATAATGATATAATGCCTGTTTCACGCTTGTAGCGGATTCGGAAAGAGTAAAATAGCCTTTATTTTTCGCATCCCAGCAGATAGCTTCACCCTGAGGCTCAGTTATATAAGGCAGAGATTTAAAATTTTGGGAGAGGGTAATGATGTTTTTATCGTCTCGTTTGGTTTTATACCTATATATACTTGTATAAGTCTTAATTATTAGTAGTTTTCCATTATCACTCAGATCAGCTGCAGTAACCCAAGATAAAGGCAAAGAACAAATTCTCTCAGCAGTGCTTATGTTCTGAAAATTGAAAGGATAGGCAATCCGATATAGACCCACCTGCTCTTCTCTTTTGCTAATTAAATAAATATCTCCAGTTTTAGGTTCCAAGAAAATAGCTTCTGCATCGCGAGGTCCGTCTTCATACTGTATTTCTATAGTATCAACCTGGCTGCTTTGAATAATTTTATCGTTATTAGCAATTAAGGGTTCTCGAACCCTGTAAATATACACAGAATTGTATTTAGCGTTATTATCACCAATATCAGCAATATAAATATAGCTTTTCCCAGTATGCGGGTCTTTGGCAATAGCAATATCTTCCCAATCGCGGTTTTTAGTGTTGTTTATTGTCAAAGTAGCCAGTAATTTGCCATCTGTTCCCAGAGCATAAATTTCTGCTTTATTACCAGAATCGTTATGGCTCCAAAGCGTCTGTTTGTTTACAATGCCCAAATCAATACCAGACGCTTCTTTTAGAAGGTCAGTTTGTAAAACATATTCCTTGGGGGGATGGCTGACCAAAGCAAATAAGGCAATGGCTGTAACCAAAATCAAAACGAAAACAAGCTTTTTCAGCATTAATACCTCATATATTTCTGGATGATTGAAATCCCTGTCCACTCCCAGCTAATAAACTTATCAGCTGTTCTAAATTTATCGTTAACTTTTGATTCCAGGCGCAAGTTATAAAATGAAACACTGTCGTTCCAAATATAATTATGGGGAAGATTATAAGCCGGATTCTGTGCTTTCAGTTTCCTGAAAGTGATGTTCATTCATCTTGACTGCTTCTCACAAAACAGTTCCAGCTGCCTACCCGAAAGCGATGCGGGCAACATCATTGCTTTCCTATTTGGCATTGCACCAGATAAGGCTTTCCTGGCTATCTCTGTTACCAAAGATACCGGTGGTCTCTTACACCGCCGTTTCACCCTTGCTGCTTCAGAAAAAACTGAATAGCGGTTTACTTTCTGTGGAGCTATCTCTGCATCACTACAGCTTCCTGTTAGGAAGTATCCTGCCCTATGGTGTCCGGACTTTCCTCTGCATTTTTACAGCGAACATCTAATCTTCCCCATACATAATATAATGCAATTCTATGATAAAGCAAACTGCATATTCATTCGGGTTAGATTAGCTGGAAGCATCATCAGTTTTATCTTCAAAGCGGTTCATTAGAATGCGTCCGCAATTTTCGCAGTAGATAATTTTCCTTCGTAATTGAAGTTCAATCCGCATTTGTTGACGAATCACAAAACCGCAGGCTCCACAGGAACCTTCACGGGTATAAGCTACTGCCTGATTTTGTTTGTGTTTTATCATATTACCATAGTATTTTACAAGTGAAACTGGTAAAGTGCGTGCTAAATCATTTCTTTGAGTGCGGACTTCCTCAATTTTAGTATCCAGGGAAGCAATTTGTTCTCTCAAATCACTTTCTTTTTCTTTCTTCAAAGCTTCTGCTTTTTCCAGAACAGATTTGGCAGTGGCTATTTTTTCCTTGATTTCGTTTTCTAATTCCATCAGTTCTAAAAGAGAGGATTCATTATCAGAGATTTTATCCTTAATATAAGCGATTTCACTGTTTAATGCCTTATATTCCTTGTTGTTTTTAATCTCTGTAAGCTGCGCAGAATATTTTTTGCTTTGTTCCTGCATTTGTTTAATCTCCATTTCAACAGAACGCTGCTTTTTATTTATTTCAGCGCGTTCGGTTTCTACGGCAAGAAGATTGGCAGTTGCCTCTTCTACACTTTCTATAATCTCGTTAAGCTGTTTAGGTAGTTCCTTTTGCAAAATGCGATAACGGCCAATCTGATCATCCAGGGCTTGCATTTTGGCTAATGTCTTTAATTCTTCTTCCATCGCTTACTCCTTAAATAACAAACTAATATCCAGGGACTTATATGAATGAGTGAGAGCTCCAGAGGAAATAAATTGAACTCCGGTCTCGGCATAAGTACGAATATTTTCTTCTGTAATTCCACCCGATACTTCAAATTCCAAAATATCTTTATATTTCTTTACTACTTTCCTGATCTGTTCAGGAGTCATATTATCCAGCATAACTCTATCTACACCAGCATTTACGGCTTCTGCAACTTCCTTCGCATTGGTAACCTCAACCTCAATTTTATAGCTGATATTATGCTTACGAATACGGTTTACGGCTTCAGTTATTGAACCGCAGGCACGAATATGATTCTCTTTAATTAGAACCATATCAAATAACCCAAAACGATGATTATAACCGCCTCCAACTCGTACTGCATACTTTTCCAGCGAACGAAGTAGTGGTGTTGTTTTACGAGTATCCAGTAGTTTAACATTCAATCCTTCTAAAAGAGAAACATATTTAGCGGTCTTAGTAGCAATCCCCGAAAGACGTTGCATAAAATTTAAAGCTGTCCTTTCCCCTTGTAGAATAGAGGAAGGGCGTCCTTCCAAACGCATAATTTCTTCGTTAGGTTTTACTGAATCTCCATCCTTACTGTATAAAGTTATTTTCAGTTCAGGATCGACCATCTTAAATACTTGTTTCGCTATATCAATACCAGCTATAACACCTGTAGCTTTGGAGATGATATAAGCAACACTAATTTGGGGTTCAAAATCAAGATATCTGGTCGTTATATCACCTGTACCGATATCTTCTTCCAAGCTCTTACGAATGAATTCATCGAGAAACATTCTTCCTCCGAGATAAAAAAAAAGCATTTGCGTTTTGCAAATGCTTTCCTGTTATTATATTTTCGTTTTTGTTAAGCTCGCATAATTTCTTGTCTTGGTAACACATATATCTATCTTCCTTTATACTAATCACCCATATTTTGCTTGCGCTGTATCTGTCAAGACAAAATATCATAAGCATTCACATTTTTTGGCTTGACGAAATTCGGGCTTATGAATTTTGTGTTTAAGTCGAATAAATTTAGGGGGCCTATAGCTCAGTTGGTAGAGCTACCGGCTCATAACCGGTTGGTCGGGGGTTCGAGTCCCTCTGGGCCCACCATTTTTCTCCCCCTTTTTTACATTATAAATTCCTGTTCAACAGGGAAAACAGAAGAGAGGAACTAAATGAAAATTCAAGTTCTCGTTATCTGCTTGCTATTGATAACATTACCAATTGCTGCCACAAAATATGCAGGAGAGATTTTCGCTATCAGTCCAGGTGTTCTTTCTTCAGCTATGGGTTCTACGGGGCTAACTTATGATTCCAGCTTTTCAGTTGGTTGGTGGAATCCAGCTCTTTTAGGTTTAATTTCTGATAACGGAATAGAACTTATGCGTAGTGAGCATTTTGAGGGTTTGATGGAGCAAAATCAAATGAGTGTAATTCTTGGCTCTACTACGAAAACCTCTCTCACTCTCAATAACTTATGCATCGATAATGTAAAACTTACCAAGCTGGAAAATCCGGACGACAGCTTAAGTAGCGACAATCGCCCTTATGTTTGGAAAACAATTAGCAATCAGGATTTCATTTTTTATGCGGGTTTAGCCAGGCAGGTTAGTAACAGTTTATATTTGGGAATTTCACCCAAGCTGGCTTACAGGTCTTTGGCTGAAAATAGCGGTTATGCTTTTGGAGCGGATATAGGAATGCTTTGGCAGATGAATAAACGAGCGCGTTTAGGATTAAATCTCAGGGATTTTTTCAGCACTCAAGTTCTTTGGGAGGGAGGCGAGAATGAAACAGTGATTCCCAATCTGGATCTGGAATTGGGATATGCTTTTTCTGTAAAAGCTAAAATTCCTGTCCATCTTGCTGTGCGTAGCGAAATTTTATTGGAAAATAGAGAAGCAACAGTGGAAACTGGAGATTTTAGTGCTGATTTTCATGCTGGCCTAGCAGTTCAACCAATTCCCAATTTGCGTTTACTTGCTGGATATGATGTAGATTGTTTCACTACCGGAATTGGAGTATCATATAAAAGTTTTGGCTTAAATTATGCCTTCCGTAATGGTTCGGAAGATGATTTGGGCTATTCGCAAAGAATTTCCGCTACATATCAATGGTAAATAAGTCATTAGCTCTTTTAGGGGCAACCGGTTCAATCGGAACTTCCACTTTTGCTGTGGCTGCTGAACAAAATATACCTATCGTTTTGGCTTCGGCAGATAAAAATCACTTATTACTGCTAAAATATGCAAAACAACACAATATCCCCTCGCTTTTTTTTACCGGAATTGAAGATCCTACATTGCAAACTAAGCTTAAAGCTGAAAATCCCGAACACAAAATATACTTTGGCGAAACCGAACTCATTAAAGCATTGGCTAATGAAAATTATGACATTGCTTTAAATGCCATAGCCGGTTCGGCAGGATTGCGTTATAGTTTTGCCATCTTAAAACGCAATAAATATCTGGCTTTGGCAAATAAAGAATCCCTCGTTATGGGAGGTCACCTCTTAACCAAAATGCTTTCCGACAAGCCAATTATACCTGTGGATAGCGAACTTAGCGCTCTTTTTCAAGCAATCGGAAAACATCCCGCAAACGAAATTCAGCATTTGCATCTTACTGCCTCCGGAGGTATTTTTCGCGACCTGCCTTTGGAGGAATTTGATAAGATCACACCTCAGCAAGCACTTAAAAATCCAAACTGGACAATGGGAGCCAAAGTTACTCTGGATTCGGCAACTATGTTCAATAAGGCATTGGAAGTTATGGAAACTCATTGGCTGTTTAATCAGCCCTATTCTAAAATAAAAGCGGTTATTCATCCTCAATCCCTTATCCATTCTCTGGTGGAATTTATTGATGGCTCTTTTTTAGCTCAGATAAGCAATCCAGATATGAAATTGCCGATTTTATATGCCCTTTCCTGGCCCCAAAGAGTTCATTCGCAACTTGTGCAAACGGATTTAACCTCTCTTGCGCCTTTAACTTTTAGAGAAATTGATCCGAAACGCTATCCTATGTTTTATTTAGGGTTGGAGGTAGCCAATGCTGGAGGAATTTATCCCACCGTTATCAATTCTGCTGTGGAAGCGGCATCTTTTCTCTTTCTGCAAAATAAGATACCCTATTTAAAGATGTTCGATATTGTAAAAAGAGCATTGGATGATCAAGAACCTATTTCTGAACCCGATCTGGAAACCATTATGGAGATTAATTACCAGACCTATAAAAAAGTTCTGCAACAAATAAAGTAGTCAGACAACAAAATAACAAGACCATTTTGCGGTAACACGATGCTTGTAAAATAGTCAGACGACAAAAAACAAGACCATTTTACGGTAACACAATGCTTGCTTTTGACTTTCAATTTTGCC
>Ga0172378_10005956_pt1 | contig 11388 bp, 2 predicted proteins | sample GrowelOW332metaG_FD_119755 | JGI IMG/M metagenome (GOLD analysis project Ga0172378, IMG submission 119755) | Groundwater microbial communities from an aquifer near a municipal landfill in Southern Ontario, Canada - Pumphouse #3_1 metaG | ecosystem: Environmental > Aquatic > Deep subsurface >... | reverse complement strand
TGTGCTGCTCGCAGGAGGAAAAGGAAAAAATAATAAAGCGTTTTAATAGAATAGACGGCCAGGTTAAAGGGCTTTCCAAAATGGTGTCCGAAGACAGAGACTGTGCGGAAGTGCTAAGTCAGATAGCCTCGGCAACGTCGGCGCTCAGGGGAGTCTGGACGCTTGTTGTAAAGGCGCACTTAAACGGCCATATAAAAAAATCGATTTTGAAAAGAAAAAATGCAGAGGAGCTGGTTGAAGAGCTTGTAGCGCAGATTGGGAAAATGAAATGACAAAATCAAATAAAACAAGGAACGAAACACGCGCGACGATAGTTTTCATAATAACAATATCCGTTATGTTTCTAGAAGTGGCTGCCGGTTATATGACGGGGTCTATGGCGTTGTTGGCGGACGGATTGCACATGGCCACGCATGCATTTGCTTTTCTTTTGGCTATTGCCGCGTATTACTTCATGCGCAAATACGCAAATTCAAAAATGTTCAAAAGCGGAACCGACAAAATCGGAGATTTGTCCGGATTCGCAAGCTCCATGCTTTTGGCGTTTACGGGTATATGGATTATAGGGGAATCTGTTGGACGGTTGTTGAATCCAATAGAGATATCTTTTAATAATGCAATAATTGTGGCATTCTTCGGACTGGCGGTAAATGTGGCTTGCCTTTTTGTAATGGGAGGCGCGCATATCCATGTGCATGCGGGCAGACTCGAATCGCATGGGCATGAACATTCTTCAACCGACAACAATTTTGCAGCGGCGTATTTCCATATTTTGGCGGATATTTTGACTTCTGTGTTGGCGATTCTCGCGCTTTTTTCGGCAAAATATTGGGGTTGGAATTTTGCGGACGCGATTGTCGGGGTACTTGGCGGATTAGTCGTTATAAAATGGTCGGTTGGTATTATGAAGAGTTCCGGAGCGTCTTTGCTTGATATTGTAAAATAGAAATTCATGAGCAAATATATTATTTCTAAGTGTATATCTTTTTAATAATTATTGGTATTGACAGCAAATTACGTTTTCATTAAATTATACGCATATTCTGAATTTATGAAGACAAATACATTGATAATGTTGGCAACTTTAGCATCGGCGTCATTAGCATCGGCACAGGTTGCGTCTAACGGTAATTGGTCGGACTCTCAAACTTGGAGCGGTGGGAGCGTGCCGGAAGGCTCGAGCGCAACTCCGCTTGACAATTTAAGTTTTTCAACTTCCGGACTTATTTTGAATGTAGATTCCGACAGATATGTCAAAATTTTAACACCAGGGTCTCTAACCCAGACAATTTCTGTTGATTCTGGCAAAATACTCCACATAAAAGGCAATGGGACATCGGAGGCAGCAGTTATTGCAGGAGTCTCCAACACAGCTTCTGTAATCAATTTTAAAGGCGACGGCAAGGTGTCTTTTGATTTGGCTGCAAACGCCTTTATAAAAACGGGTACTTATAATTTTGACGCCGCATTGGTATCAAGTTATCGTTCGTTCTATCTCGACGGCGGCATTTTCAACATAAATAAAGGTTGGACGGCATCTTCAAACATTCAATTTAGAGGCGCTTTAACCTTAAACGCAAATTCCAACATAGCCTTTAACGGCGGTCTCAATGGTTGGTCGAATTCGGCAACTTTGAATGTCGCCGAGGGTGTCACAGTCTCAGGTTCTTACTTGGCGTTTACCCGCGGAACGATAAAGGGTACAATTCATGCAACCTCGCAGTATGATGGTGAGCGCTACGCAATATCGCTTGGTCGCGCGCCCGAAAATTCATCGCAATATTTGCCCATGATTTTAGCCTCGACGGCTTCTGTGATATCAGACTCTCAGAAGTGCTATTTGCAGATAAGGGCGTCGGACTTGACTGTTAATTCTGCCGCAAATTCAATTTCAAGCCAGTATGGCATTGTAATGCACCAGTCAAAAGTCACTTTGAACACAAGTGGCGCGTTTTCTGTAAAAGGCGCTTCTCAGGAAAATTCGATTATTACGTTGGGCGTTGTGCAAAAAGAGACGACTTTGGCAACTAAGACGACTGTTTCTATTACATTGAACGCTGACAATAATTTTGGCGGGTTCTGCCTTATGGGCGGTTCCACGCTGAATCTTTATACCAACGGAAAAATGTCGGATATAGGCAAATTTTATGGAGACTTTGCCGACGGAGACCCTTTGTCGTACACTGTAAATCTCTATTCGCATTTAGACAACACAATGCGTATCTTTGATATTGCAGACGAAAATATCAATACTTATACCGACGATTCCGGAGCGTTGCGCACAAGCAACATCAAAATCGACGGCGAATCCGGTCTTGCCGACGCATATCTTATCAGAGACGATATTGCCGGCGGTTATTGGATAAATTCATCGGCAGTCCCAGAACCTTCTACAGTTGCTGCGATATTTGGCATTTTGGCACTTGGATTTGTGGCAATAAGGCGCCGCAAGTAATTTTGTAAGTTTTTAAATATTAAGAGCGTTTTTATTGTAAGACGCTCTTTTTTTTATTCCTATCTGGCGCGACCTATCTTAATAAAATAAATAAATAGGTTAAGCTTTGTGATTGGCGTATGAATTTGCTATCTATGTGACTTTTAAATAGATGGCGTTTTATGATTTGCGCGAATTGAGCTTTGCAATGACATAAAAAAAGCTGTTGTAATGATAAAGCATCAACGACAGCTAAAATACAAAATCCATAAGAGCTTTTATAAAACCTCAATTGGGTGCAGGGATAGGATTTGAACCTATGACCTTCAGGTTATGAGCCTGACGAGCTACCATGCTGCTCCACCCTGCGTTAATTTAAAGACGCTAAGAAAAACAGATTTTATTATATGCGCAAGCTTTTTTTTCATTTATTTGAAAAAAGTTTTATCGGTGCGCTTCAAAACATACAAAATCGCTCTCCCTTGATTATATAACTATATGCCAGAAGGCTGATTTTTGGCAAAAAAATGGCGCGCAATCGCAAAAATACGTTGACGAGCAGACAATCAAATGTAGGATTCTTTCCAACGACTTTATATTACTAGGGCTTATTGCGCCCTGATATTCCCATTTATCCAAAAATTTATTCGATGAAAAAATTTCTTATAAGCATTTTTACGGCGGTAATGGTAATCGCATCTCTAGGCTCTTATGCCCAGACAACCCTCTACAGGAGCGAGTCCGAAAGACTCGGATACGATTCTAAAACAAGCGTAGGCACAAACAGTTGGGCTGCCGAACGACGTTGGTCTAACGGAGAGCCGGGTATTGGCTCAAACTTTCTTTACCGCGCATGGCTTGGGTATCGTTCTTCTGGCGGCGAAACCGGCACTGAAACAGAGCTTGTCATAGACGGCGGTCGTTCTGTGACAGTGGAGGGTGTTACTTCTATTGCGCCGTTGCGCATTTCGCACTTCTTTTCGGACAATCACTGGAATACGCCTCGCAATCTAACATCGGCGGGCGGTTTCAAACTTGAGCTTTTTACAAACTCAAATCCAAATAATACGGCATTGGGTTTCAACCTTGTCGGGCTTGAAAATAAATTGGGAACCGGCGGCGGTTTCATAACAAGCACCTATGCAAAAGATTCGCAATACATAGATTTTAATATGCTTTGCGACTTTAATTTTACGGCTTCCGGCTCAATCAAACGTTCGGCAATTCGCAATAACGGCTCAGGCGTTTACACATTCGGCGCGGACTTTACTATCGACGCCAATGATTTAACTTTGCCTGATTTTACCGTAAATGCGGATAAAACCATATCTTATTCCGAACTTAAAAAAAGCGGATTTGTGTTCGAGACAGTTCAGGGGTTCAATAAATATGTAACCGGTGGCGACCTCGTTGTAAATTCCACTGTTTTGGCGGATAATATTACCGTTGAATTCCGCAAATCTATGACTCAACTAGGCAAGATGGCCTCTCTCACAAGCGCGGTCGGAAGTCTTGCCCAACCGCAGATTATTGTCGGCGGCGCGGGGACAAACACTTTTAACGGAGCGTCTATTTATACCGACGTTGTCTTCGCCAAAACTGGCGGAGCATTGGCGATTAGCGGCGACAATCCTTCCATCGTAATTCAAAACGCTGGTTCGCTAAAATATGCGGCTTCGGATCAAGTGCCCGCAAATACATCGCTGACTTTTAAAAATCCAATTGCAAAGCCTATTTACGCCGCTAATGGCACAACTAATGGCGAATCTTGCGACAATATCGCAGGTACGCTTTATTTAAATTCTTACTCACAGTCTTTCGGCGCTCTAACAATCTCGCGTTTGGGCGCGGCGCCAACTATTGCGGTTGTCGATTTTGGCGATAACGACGCAAATCAAACATTGTCTTTCGATTCTTTTGCGGTTGCCGCAAAAATTAAAGGCCAACCCAATCAGTTAATATTTAAAAATTATAAGATGGGCGCTGACCACATCTATATAAAAGAAAAACCTGCAAGCGACGACGAAGCGTGTATATATATTACCGAGCTTACAACCGGCAAAACTTCAGTAGCAGGTGCTCAAAATGCGGGAGAATTGGGTTGGGAATATATGCCCGACATTCTTCCATTGGCTTCAACTCCAACAAATGTTGCAGCGGGCATGACGGTAACGCTCTCGGTAGATACAACTTTGGCGCCCATTACTTGGTATGTTTCAAAAGACGGCGGCACAACATATACTGCCATTTCCGGCGCGAGTGCAAAATCTTATAGCTTTGTTGCCGGCGATGCCGAAAATCAAGATAACTATATTTACAAATGTACTGCGGGAACTGGCGACACTCTAAAAGATTCTGGACAATATAAGTTGACGATTCTTGAGCCTGTGGCAATTACCCAACAGCCTGTTGCTCCAGCTACAAACGATGGCCAAACTGTTACAATTTCAATAGGCGCAAGCGGCAGCAAGCTTACTTATCAATGGTATTATTCAACTAACGGTACTGATTGGATAAAAATAGACGGAGCCGACAAGGAAAGCTATACTTTCAATGCAAGTCTTTCTCAAGACGGCACTTTGTTTAGATGCGAAGTAAGCAATCCGTTGTCTGGGGCTGCGGTCGTTTCAAATTCGACGGCTTTGGTTGTTGGTACTCCTGCGGTTATCATAACTAGTCCTACTGAATGCATGGTAATATCGGGTGCGGAACCGGCTAAATTCTCCTGCTTGGTCGAAAGCGGTACTTCTGTCGGCGCAATGTGGCAGGTGTCAACAAATGCTGGCGCGTCTTGGGCCGACGTGTCTTCTGGGTCTTATGAAGACACCGAAGATGGCAGACTCTATACATTCGAAACCACTCTGGCTGCCAACACCGATACTCGCGATGGCAGGACGATGTATCGTTGCGCGGCAATCAACAAGGCAAATGCGCGCACATTCTCATCATCTGCGACATTGTACGCGTATTACACGTTTACATATATAGTTCAACCAGTTGATTGCACAACGTCTCTTGACGGCGCATTTACATTTGGGGTAAAATTTATTTGCTACAAAGATACACCTACTACAGGCAAGTTTACAATTTCGGCTTCAAGCGGCAGCACAACTTATACTGCCTCTATCGATGTTACAAATGTTGATGAAAACAAAAATTACACCAACGAAATTACTATTACCTCGCCGGTCAGCTTGTTGAGTACAAATGGTACAAGTCCATTGTTATTCAACGGGGCATCGGGATCGTTCACTCTTTCTCAAAAAGCGGTTTACGACTCTAACAACAATGTTGTTCACGCTGGTGTGACAAACAAGGCTTCAAAATCGGCTGTCTTATATATATATACTAAGCCGCAGATTGTAAAACAGCCCGCAAATGTTTATATTTCGGAAAATCCAAATGGAACATTGCCCGATGCTACATTCTCGATAGAAGCAGTTGGCGTTGCTCCAATTACATATCAATGGCAGAGAGCTTTGGCTACTGCGCCGGCTACTTTTGTAAACATAACGGGCGCTACCGATACTACTTACACCGAAACTTATTATAAAGCTAGCGGCAATCTATTCCGATGCGTTGTCAAAAACGTAAACGGCACAACGACATCAAATGCGGCAAAAATTATTGTAAATCCGCCTATAAATATAGACGAAAACAATCCTGCCGACGCCAATATTGGCTTGTATGGTTCAACACAAATGCGCGCGATAGCTTCGGCTACGACGGGTAGATTGACATATCAATGGTACATAAGCCAAAACGGCGATAAAAATAACATGCAGGAAATTTCGGGTGCAACATCTCCGACATTGTCGCTTAATGAAATGCCCTTTACGGCAAACGGTTACATGTATCAGTGCAAAATAACGAACTTTGTAGACGAAAACGATTCCGAAAATATAATGGAGGGTTACACGCGCATTGCAACTTTGGTTGTAAGTCCAACTCCCATTATAGAACAGCAACCAACAAATGTGTCTGTTATTGAGGGCGACAAATGCACATTTAGCATAAAAGTCAACGGCGGCAAACTCACATACAAATGGTTTGTAAGCAAAGACGGCGGTGTGACATGGTTGGGCTTGAGCAATTCAAATTCGCCAACCTACAAGGCAGACGCTTCTTACGACATGAAGAATTGGCTCTACTATTGCGAGATTTCGTACCCTGGCGGAGTTATCACTTCAAATCAAGTTAAACTTGCCGTATCCAAGGCGGTTATATTCGAAAAACAACCTGAGAAATTTGTGGCTTACGCTGGTAAAGACGCTGCGTTTAATGTTGTCTCAAAATGCGAAGAATCAGGAGTGACATTTAAATGGCAGTATTCATACGACAATGTAAAATGGACAGACTTTGTAAATTCAAAGAATACAAGTCATTTGACAGAAAACCTCTTGTTTACTACTGCAAGCGAGCACGCCAACGTGTTGTTTAGATGCGTGGCGACAAATTACATGGGAATAGAATTCTATTCCGATCCGGCAATTTTATGGATTAAAGAGACAGTCAAAATTACGCGTCAAATCGACGCTACAAGTGGAGTCTCCGGAACGATATTTGTTCTAAATGGCGCAAAATCGCAAATGTCGATTAGCGCCAGTGGCGAACCAACTATAAAATATCAATGGCAGAAGCTTGACGTTAACAAGGTTATTACATACCAAGTTCACACTTGCACGCATGTTGATGAAAACGGCAGCGCGTGCGGTTATGTTTACGACGACACTTCAGAAGTTGTAAAATGGGCGGACTTGCCGGAAACTTGGATTTGTCCCAACTGCGGCAATACTACAAAAGCAAACTTCGGCGTAGCCTCTAGAACTACTACTGCTTGGGAAGATATTCCAAACGCAACAAATTCTTCTTACGACTTCACTGGGGCGTCCTCGATGAACGGATTGATGTTCAGGTGCATAGCAAGCAACGAAGGTGGAACGGCGATTTCAAATGCAGTGACAATGGCTGTGCGCGAAGAAATCAAGCTTGATTCTACTTCGAGTGCTCAGTACATATTCGATGGCGAAGGGGCGGTCTTAAAAGTTGACGTCTCCGGCGGCGACAGGTCTTACCAATGGTTTACAAGCTCGGACGACGGCAGAACTTGGACGGCTATTGACGGCGCAACAATGCCAGAGTATGTGATTACAAACGCCAACGCAGATAAGTTGATGAACAATCTCTTCTATTGCGAAATCACAAACGACATTTCCACTATCAAAGCTCCAAGTATATTGCTTGCGGTGTTTGCAAAGCCGCAAATATCGCCGGAATCTATTGATATTACTGCGGGCGAGTCCGCGACTATCAGCCTTGATAATCCTTCAACGCAATATCAGAAATATCAATGGCAGGTGAGCTCCGACAATGGCGCAACTTGGAAGACTGTTGATTCGCAAACAGGGACGTCGCTTAAATTGGCTACGACGCTTGCGATGAACAAAAATCAATATCGCGTAGTTTCTACAATAAAAGAAAGCGGGCGCATTGCAGTATCAAATGTTTCCACTATTCTTGTTCACGATGGCATTGCCATTACATCTCAGCCGAAGTCTGTAACAGTGGCTGCGGGTAAATCGGCAAGCTTTACAGTGGAGGCTACCGGCGAAGTAAATTATCAATGGCAATCTTTTGATTACGCAAACGATACTTGGAACGATATTACAAGCACGCGTTTTAGCGGCGCAACTACAAAAACTTTGACGCTGGCGACCGCGTTAAAGAGCGATTTGAACACAATTGTTCGCTGTCGCTTAAGCAATGCTTCAATGTCGGTGAATACGTCGGCGGTCACATTGATTGTTGAGGATTCTTTACAGATTGATGTTGAGCCCAATACTGACGTGGTCACTTACGAGGGCGGCGAAAATATAACGTTGTCTGTTTCAGCTAGCGGTACTGATGTCAAATATCAATGGCAAAAGTACAATTCACAAACTGGCACATGGCAAAATGTCTCTGGTGCAACTTCTTCAACTTGCCAACTAAATGCGGATTCCGATACTACGGGCGATTATCGCTGCGTGGTTTCCAATGCGGGTATGTCGGTAATTTCCGGAGTTTCGCACGTTACCGTTTATGCGCCTTCGTCCATAATAGCTTCGACTCCTATAGGGTATGTCGGAGGTGCAATGACGTTGTCGGTAGTGCCAATGGACGGGGCAACGTATCAATGGCAGGAAAGCCTTGATGGTAAAGTTTGGGCAAATATTTCAGGCAATTCAAATAGCTTGCAGTTTAACAATATGGTTAAAACTCAAAGCGGTATGTCGTTGCGTTGTGTCACTACAACAAATGCGGGCATTGTAGTTTCAGAATCTTTTGTGCTGGAAGTAATTGAGCCGATTGTCATAACCGAAAATATTACCGACGTCTCAGTCGCTGGCGGTTCGGATTTGACTCTTGAAGTAAAATGTTCTTCAGACGCTTCCGAGGCTACATCTTATCAATGGCAGACCTTCAGATACGAGGCCGACGGCTGGGAGGACATAGCCGACGCAACATCGCCAGTTTTGGCTCTTACTGAACAACGTTCGGAAAATTCGGGCATTGTATATAGATGCAAAATTTTCAACAGAGCTCAGACCTTGTATTCAAACACAGCCAAAGTATTGATTGGCGAATCTTACAAGGTATTGCCGGAAGTTGCTCTTGTTGCCATTGACCCCGCTACAAAGCGCGGCAAAGCGACATTTGCAGTAGAAAACAATTCAACAATGGCTATCCAATGGCAGGTCTCGACAAATAACGGCGCGACTTGGTCAAACATTGCAGGCGCAAACTTTAACACGCTCAATCTTGATGTTGACGCATCTTTCAACGCTTATCAATATCGCGCGGTTCTAACAGGAACGGCCGTCACTGTAAAATCGTTGGTAGGCTCAATCTTGATTGACACCGATATTAAGATTATCTCGCAACCAAACTCAAAGGCTGTTGACTCTGGCATTGCAACTCGTTTTGCAGTTGGCGTATCGGGGGTTGCTACATATCAATGGCAACGTCAAAATAACGCATCGTCAACATGGTCAAACATCTCGGGCGCTACTGGATACGAATATCTGATAACCCCGACGATTTCCGATAATGGTGCTAAATTCCGTTGCGCGGTGACATCTGCAAACAACGCGGTTGTAATAAATTCATTGCCTGCGTCTTTGACGGTAAAGCAGCCGATGAATATTGTAATAAAGGAACTTGAAGCAGTTGATTACAATATAAATACAACATCGGGCTCCAACGTCACATTGGCAGTCGAACTTACTTCGCCAACGTCTCTAACAGGCGTGGCATTCGATTGGCAAATATCAAACGACACAGGCAGGTCTTGGTCGTCAGTGGCTAGCGGCAATGGCGCGCAGTCCATCAAACTCGAAGGTGTAAGAACGGGCGCGCTTTATAGGTGCAATGTGTCAAACGGCGCGACAAGCTCGGCATTGTCGAAAATCTACAATGTAAATGTATTCGACTCTTTCAAAATCATAAAAGTTGACACTTCTAAGGTCGTGTCTACGTCGGAATCCACAAGCTTCACATGCGAAGTCGCCGCCGCACACGGCGCGAGCATTGTATATGCTTGGCAGATAGGCTCGGTTGTCAAACAGATGCCGGCTACTACAAGCACAGTGTCAACACTCGACTTTACTTCGGACGACTTAAAGAAATACGGCAATTGCAAAATCTACTTTGGCGCCCGATATGCCGATAAGCAAACATTTGTGTGGTCTTCGGCAATGACGTTGACGGTCACCGACACAATGATGTATTCGCAACAGGGGTCGGCGTTGACATTCTCGTCAATTTACGAAGACGTTGCGCAAGTGCAGATTCCGGCTACATTTACAAACACAATCGCCGGCCCAAGCACTCTTACATATACTTGGAATGAGAAGAAGATTAGAATCGACCCTCTCACTAACTTGCCGACTCGCGACAATAATAAGAATTTTGAGTTTGAATCTTCTGTCGCAGTAGCCAAAGAAACTTCAAAACAATATATTATGCTGGCAGTTACTCCGGAAGATTCCGTAAAAGTGATATCCGGCACTGCTTGGATTGGCTCTTACGGCTTGATTGCTTTCGACTTGCCGTTAATTCTTACAGACCCGATTGTGATTACAAAGCAACCAACTGCTGAATCGCTTGGTCTATACGCTTCAACAACATTGTCGGCGTCTGCGACAACTCCGGCGATATCCGATGATTACACTAAGACTGTATTTACATATTATACAGCCGGCCTTAAGGCAGTAATGCCGACCGCCCCAATAGTGTTGCCAAGATACAGTGTCTGGCAGGTGTCATACGACAATGGCGCAACTTGGAATGATATGAAGGCCTTCACTGGCGACAATCTCGAACTTAAAGAGGTGACGCCGTCAATGAATGGTTATCAGTATCGTGTAAAGTATTACAACCGCTATGTAAATTCTAAGATATTTACGGACTACACATGGAATCTTGTATATTCAGATATAGTCACGTTGTCTGTTTCGGATTTGCCGCTTATCTTAAGCAATCCTTCATCTTTGAAGTTGCTTGAGGGCGCGACCGCGAACTTCTCAATAGAATACAGTGCGGGCAATGCCACTTTGCAATGGCAGCAGTCAATCGACAACGGTGCTACATGGAGCGATATATCTGGAGCTACTTCAACTTCATATTCAACCGCTACAAACTTTGGCATGGACGGCAACTTGTATCGTTGCTTCGTGGTAAACGAGGGCGGGGCTGTTATATCGACAGTTGCAAAATTATCGGTTGGCTCGGAAGTTTCAGTGCAGAAGAATCCGGAAATACAGGAAGTTGCTTCTGGAGGGGTTGCGCAGTTCTCTGTGAACGCGTCTTCGGCTGGTGCTATTAAGTATCAATGGCAGATATCATTCGACCTCGGCGCAACTTGGAACGATTATGACGGTTTGAACGCTTCAGGCAAAACCGACACGTTGAGT
>Ga0172378_10005955_pt1 | contig 11388 bp, 11 predicted proteins | sample GrowelOW332metaG_FD_119755 | JGI IMG/M metagenome (GOLD analysis project Ga0172378, IMG submission 119755) | Groundwater microbial communities from an aquifer near a municipal landfill in Southern Ontario, Canada - Pumphouse #3_1 metaG | ecosystem: Environmental > Aquatic > Deep subsurface >... | reverse complement strand
ATAAAAAGATGAAAAAATACTTACCCTAATGAGTAGAGGTAAGTATAATATCCAATTCAAGTTTAAAATAAGCAATTTTCCAGTTATTTATATAGTTCAAAGAATTGGTAAAGTATTAATTAACTCTTTTAATGATTATATTTCTAGTGGTGTACTTGAGAGAATAAACAATAATACATATTAAATAAAAAACCTGCAGGAAGAAATCCTACAGGTTTAAAAGTGCGGCAAACTGGACTTGAACCAGCACAACCGTTAAGCCACTAGCACCTCAAGCTAGCGTGTCTACCAAATTCCACCACTGCCGCATACCATGAAAACATATATAAATTCTTAATCTTAGTCAATATTTATTATACTAAAGTTTCAAATTCATTGAGCAGATTTTCAAATTTTTTCAGAGCCTTTCTTATTGGTTCTGGGCTACTCATATCAACTCCAGCTTTTTTAAGATTTTCTAGAGGATATTTACTTCCACCTCTCTTTAAGAAGCATAGGTAATCCTCAAGTTCTTTTTTGCCACCGTTAAGAACTCTTTCACTAAGGGCGATTGATGCACATATTCCAGTAGAATATTTATATACATAGAAAGCCCTGTAGAAATGAGGAATTCTTAGGCCTTCTAGGTCGCTAGTTTCAGTTAATTCTATATTTTTTGAGAAGTAGTTTTCTAACAATTTCCTATAAATTGATTTAAAGGATTCTACTGTTAAAGGTTCTTTGTTTTCAACTTGTTTGTGACAAATTAATTCAAATTCAGCAAACATCGTTTGACGGAACAAAGTTCCTATCATGCTATCAAGTTGGTTTGAAATAAGATAAGCTTTCATTTGTTTATCTTTAGCATTTTCAATCATATAATGGAAAAGCAACTGTTCATTGAATGTTGATGCAACCTCAGCTTCAAATATAGTGTAATCATAACAACTAAAAGGATTATTTCTTACACTGTAATAACTGTGCATAGAATGTCCACCTTCATGGGCTAGGGTAAAGATATCATGAATAACATCTTCTTTGTAACTTAATAAAATATGTGGGAAACCATTATAAGCTCCACTTGAAAAAGCTCCTGAGCGTTTTCCAACATTTTCATATCTATCAGCCCAGCGGCCCTTTGTTAATCCATTTACTAATGTATCAACATATTCTTTTCCTAAAGGTTGTAGTGCCTTTTCAATAATGCTTACTGCTTCTTCATAAGTGGTATGCATGGTAACTTCTTTGACCATTGGTGCATAAACATCCCAGTGAGCTAGTCGATCAACACCAAGAGCCTTTTTCTTGACGTCGTAATATCGATGAAGAGTAGGAAAAGCTTCATGGATAGTGTTTATAAGATTTGTATAAACTTTTTCAGGAACATTATCTGGAAATAAAGCAGCTTTAAGACTTGAGTCAAAATTTCTTACTTTGGCATTAAAACAATCTTGTTTTATAGACCCAGAATAAAGTTTAGAAATTGTGTTTTTCAAATTATCATAAGTTTGATAGTACTGAAGATAAGCTTTTTTTCTAATTTCTCTATCTGGATTAATCAAGAAGGAGGAAAAAGTACTCTGAGTTAATGGTTTTCCATCAATTTCTCCGAAACTCATATCAATATTTGAGAGGTCCTGATAAACATCACTTACAGTTGATTGTAGCTCCCCTTGCATTGCTAGAATCTTTTCTTCTTTTTGGCTCAAAGTATGTGCTTTAAATTTAAGAAGTTTTTTTAAGTAAACTTTATTATCTTCAAGAACTGGAGAATCAATCCAGGTTTCAACTTCTGAGGATTCAAGTATTTCAGGTTCAAAGAAAGAAACAACACTTGCTGCTTCAGAATAGATTTGACTTATAATTCCCATTCGTCTTTGATTGGAAGCGTCACTACCATCGGCACAGACTTTTAAGAAGGCATAATTACCTAAAGATTCCAATTCAAGAAAAAGTTTATTTTTCCAGGAAAGGCCTTTTTCAAGATTTTCTGCATTTTTAACAAGACTTCCTTCAAATTGCTTAGCTTCTGGAACAATTTTTCTAATCTTTTTAGCTCTTTCTTCCCATTTTTCGTCACTTTCACATAATTTAGTTAAATCCCAAGTATCTTGGATTTTTACATTTTTTCTTTGTGGTATTTCTCCCATTTTATACACTCCTAGTTATTCATTAGTAATTTTAATTTTTCAACAGCTTTTCCTCTATGAGAAAAGATATTTTTTTCTTCAGAACTCAATTGTGCCATTGTACATCCTGCTTTATCAACCCAGAAAACAGGATCATAACCAAAACCTTGCGTTCCTAGAGATTTTTCAATAATATGACCTGATATTTTTTCTTGAATAATATAAATGACTTCTTCTTCTTTCAATAAAACAAGGGTGCAAATAAAAAAAGCAGTTCTATCTTCTATTTTTACGTTTTTCATATTTTCTAAAAGTAAAGCATTTCTTTGTGTGGAACTTAAAATTGTTCCATCTGATCTTTGGCCGTAACGAGCTGTTTTTATTCCTAGTTCACCCGGAAGAGCTTGAACAATTAATCCTGAATCATCTGCAAGTATTTGACAATTATAATTAGGATTTTGTTTTTTTAGACCATTTGCCTTTTGAAGAGCATTCTCAATAAAACTACTTCCAGTTTCTTCAACATCAAAAGTAAGCCCACAATCTTGTGGAACCAAAATATTATGATGAGGGAACAGCGCTTGAAATTCTTGTTTTTTATGAATATTTCCACTTGCTAACATTATTTCCATAAAGACAGGATATGCGAAAAGAAAGTATTTGTAAATTAAATTATTAATAATCTCTTAGTTTTTGTTCTTGTAAATTAGGATTTTTTATTTTTCTAGAGAGGTTGACGGAATTTAAACTTTGGTACAAATTTGTTACAGAGGATTCGATTAATGGATATAAATGCAACAATAATTCTTGAAGGTGGAGGAATGAGAGGAGTTTTTACCGCCGGTGTTTTGGATTTCCTTATGGATAATGATTATTATTTTTCAGATGTTATAGGAGTTTCAGCAGGTTCTTGTAATGGTATTGACTATGTATCAAAACAAAGAGGGCGTAGTAAAAATTGTTTTATTATTACTGATAACAATAATCGTTTTATGCATCCAGGAAATTTCTTTTTACATCGGAATGTAATGGATATGGAAAAAATGTTTGTGAAATTTCCAACAGAAAGCTTTCCTTTTGATTTTGAAACTTTTCGAAAATCAAATATGAAGATGGAAGTGGTGGTTACAAATTGTCTTAATGGTAAAGCGGAATATAAGACTCTAGACAAAACCAAAAAGCTAGACAATATAACTATTTGTAGAGCTAGTTGTAGTATGCCTCGATTTTGCAAAGAAGTTTATCTAAATAATATACCTTTTTTAGATGGAGGGGTTTCAGACTCAATTCCTTTGAAGCACGTAGTAAGTGAAAACAAAAATTCTAAAATTTTTGTGGTTTTGACTCAACCTTTTGGTTATAGAAAAAAAATTGTAAAGACCCCAATAAAGAAAGCAATTAAATTGAGTTTTACAAAATATCCAGAGCTTTTGAAAGTATTGGTAGATAGGCCCAATCTTTACAATAATCAACTGAATTATGTAGAAGAATTAGAAAAAAAAGGAAAAATATTTGTAATCCGTCCTGAGATGGAAGTTGTTAACAGCTTAGAAACCAAAGTAGAAAAACTTAATGACTTTTATACACATGGTTATTTTCTTATGAAAAGAGACTTCACGGCACTAAATAACTTTATAAACAATTAATTATAATCATTTCTTCTTGTTTCTTTGGAATCATAATCTAAAGCCTCAAAGGGGGAAGAAATAATGAAAGCAGCACTTTTAAAATATTCTAGCGGGTAGTTAAGAATTAAATTAATTTTTTCTCCTAGTTTTGGTTTATCTTCCACGTTAGGATCAATGCAGGCTTTAAATAAAACTTTTACAAAGAAAATATCTGTAGATAGGGTACTTCTTGGAATACCAATTAGTTTTGCTATAGGATTTTGGGGAATGGTTTGACGAATTTCTTGTAGCTTTGAAAGTTTCCTATTCAGGCGGTCTTTCGAAATCCGTAATTTTTCTAAATCTTCTTTTGTTGGTATATAATTTAAAGACTTAGATTTTTCTTCATTTTCTTTTTCTATTCGTAGATATCTAGAAAAGTTGGAATAAAGGAGATCCTTCTGTTTATCTTGAGAATTATAAATATTTTTAAGATTATTTTGAAGTTTTTTCAAAATATAATAAAATTCTTTTTTGTTTATATTACAACAATATAAACAATTATCTAAAGTTTCCCTTTTCAAAGCTATAGAAATTGAAAGAAAATAAGAAATAATTCTTCTTCGCCATATTTTGCTTCTACTTAGTATTAAATTAATTTTGTACATTATAAGGATTTTATCTTTTTTATTTAACTCTAAATTATTTTTTTTGCTTTCTAAATTGAATGAATTTAATAAATTATTAGTTTCCAAGGTATTTGAATATTCATTTAAGTTTTCGTATGCAAAGGATTTCTGCGAAAAAATAGGTAAAGAGTAAGTATCTGGTTTTGTTTTTACAGTTTTCATTGCTTTTGGTTTCTTAATTGTAATATTTTTATTTCTCGTATTAATCAAGCTTGTTTGGGGAATTGTAATAAACTGTTCAGGGAAATGTCTTATATACAAGTTGTAATCTAAGTTTTTATGTATTCTTTTACTTCTAATGGAGTAAAATCCTATTATTCTCTTTTGAATAATAGAAATTAAATAACATTCAAAGCTTATTTGTTCAAAAGTGAAATTTTCAATAATTCGACTAATTTTGGGTTCAAAATAAAATAAAAAACTAGCTGCATCTTCTTCCTTTATATTTGGGTTCTTTTTATAGGCAAAATATACAATTAATCTAATTCTATTTAAAATTTCTCCCTCTAAGGTTTTGTGTTTTTTAGAATTAGGTTTGCTATTTTGATAATTAATAATTTTTGCTGTTAATTCTGAATAGTTTTTGTTCATATTAAATTTCCTTAATTAAAATTTTTGGTTTTGTATGATTTTAAGAATCATAATTATAAAAGTAAATTCACGGAAAAAAAATTTAACTTTAGAATAAAATATTGAAACACAATTTAATAAACGGTAGAATGCGCTAATGAAAAATATTACAGAAATAAACAAAGCATTAACGAAAAGCATTAAATATGTTCTTTGCGATGTAGATGATACCCTTACATATTCAGGAAAATTACCCAGCTCCACTTATGAAGCCCTTTGGAAATTAAAAAAAGAAGGTTTAGCAATAATACTAATAACCGGTGGAGCTACTGGCTTTGGTGAAACTTTTGTTAGAATGTGGCCTGTGGATGCGGTAATAAGTGAAAGTGGTGCAATTGTAAGCTATGAGGAAGGTTGCCTAAAAAGAATTCTTCACCCTAATGCAATCTATAATACTGACGCAAAAATGGTAAACTTTAAAAATAGAATACTTAAAGAAGTTGAGGGTTCTAGAATTGCCAAAGATCAATATATGAGACTTTTTGATGTAGCTTTTGATTATGCACAGGAAGAACCAGTGTTGGATAAATCCATTATAAATAAAATTATTTCTATTTGTGATGAAGAAAAGATTCAATGTGCTCAAAGTTCTATTCATATTAATACTTGGTTAGGCCATTACAGTAAACTTGAAATGACAAGAAGCTTTCTTGAAAGTCACTACAAATGGACAGATAAAATGGAAGAAGTTTTATATTTTGGTGATGCACCTAATGATAATCCAATGTTCAGTTATTTTGATCACTGTGTGAAAGTAAATACAAAAACAGATTATGGAAATCTTATAAAGCCACTTCCTGAATTTACAACCAAAGAATTTGGAGGTTTCGGATTCGCTGAAGCCGTAACAGAAATTTTGCAAAAAAGAAATAAATAAACAAACAAACTCATTATAGTAAATATTGACTCTAAGAACGATGAGAGTTTTTTTTATTGATTAATTAACGCTATTTTGCTTGATTTTTTACCAAAATTAGTACAAAGTTCTGGTAATGAGTTAATGGTTAATATTAACTATCATTAAAAGAGCACTTTTTAATGGGTATTTTTTTTGAAGGAGAGTTTATGCATAATTATGAAGAGTTACAAAAATATAAAGGTCAAATCTTTAACGGAGAGTGGCCAACAATTCTTGAAATGCTTGATATTACATTATTAAAACATAGAAAAAGAGATTGCTTTATTGTTTATCGAAAAGATAAAGAAATAATCTACAGTTTTGATGACCTTGAAAAAAATATTAAGAGAGTAGGTAGTTTTCTTATTGAGCAGGGGATTAAAAAAGGCGACAAAGTAATTATCAATGGTAAGAATTCTCCTGAGTGGGCATTTGCCTATTTTGGTGTTCTTTATGCAGGAGGAATAGTTGTTCCAATTGATAATATGATGGATACAGATAAAATGGTAAAACTTGCAATTTTCTGTGATGCAAAATTTATTTTTGCTGATAAGGATGTACTTGAGAAACTTGAAAAGGAACCAGAAAATAAAGCAATTATTGAAAGTAAAAAAGCTTGGATGGAAAGTCTTTTAGGAATAAAAGAAGTAATACTTCAATCTCAAGATTTTAAGGAAAAGAATTGTCTATGTAATTTAACAAGTAACGAAAAACCAAGAGTTGAAATCAAAGATAGCGACGATGCTGCATTATTATTTACTAGTGGTACCACCGGAAATGAAAAAGGCGTTTTACTTAGTGAAGCAAATTTAGTAAGTGATGTTTATATGGCTAGTGATGGTCAATTCTTTGAATTAACATATAAAGATACAATGTTTGCTTTTTTGCCTCTCCATCATTCTTATTGTTGTACTGCTGTATTGCTTGAGGAATTATGCAATGGGAATAGATGTCTATTTGGACAATCAATGGCTATGACAAGTTTAATAAAGGATATGAAGAGAGCTAAGGTAACATTTTTTATGGGAATTCCTCTTGTGTATAACAAATTGCTTTCAGCCACAATGTCTAAAATAAGAAAGAAAGGAGCCTTTACTTATTTCAAGGTAAGATTATTTATGAGAATTAACAGCTTTTTAAAAAAGAATTTTCATTTGAACCCTGGAAAGAAAATGTTTAAGGAAATTTTGCAAGCACTTGGTTTTGAACAGATGAGAGTTTGTATTTGTGGCGCTGGTCCTTTGAGCCCCAAAGTTTTTAGAGACTACCAAGGCCTGGGTTTGGACTTTGTACAGGGTTATGGCTTAACTGAAACTTCACCAATCTTGACTTTAAACCCAATTAGTCATTTTAAAGTAACCTCTGTTGGTAAAATATTTGATCTTGTTGATATGAAAATTATTAATCCAGATATACTAGGAGTAGGGGAAATTGTGGTTAAAGGTCCTAATGTTACCAAAGGTTACTTTAATGATGAAGAAAATACTAAAAAGCTTTTTACTGAAGATGGATACCTTAAAACTGGTGATATAGGATTAATAGACAAAGAAAATTATTTACACCTTAAAGGAAGGGCTAAAAACTTAATAGTTACTAGCGGTGGTAAGAATGTCTATCCAGAAGAAATTGAAGATAAATTTCAATTGTTTGAAGAAATTAATCAAATTATGGTAAGAGGTTATAAAGAAAAATCAGAAAGTCATGAAGAGTACATAGAGGCTTTAGTTTATCCTGAAATGACAAAATTTGAGGGACAGAATTTTGGACAAATTGAAGATATAATTCAGAAACTTGTTGATGAAGTTAATTCAAAACAAGTTTATTACATGAAAATTAATCGAGTAATAGTTTTGAAAGAACCCATGGAAATGACTACAACAAAGAAGATAAAAAGAGGGTTTGTAAGTTAAGAGGTTTGCTTATTTTTTTACCTTGTGCTAAGGTATTTTTATGAAATTACTAATTAAGAATGCTTTAGTTATAAAAATGGATTCTGAAGCATCTACTGCTATAGAGGACATTGGAATTGTTAATTCTCGAATAAAATATCTTGGAAAATCTTCTTCTTTTAAAGATGAATTTGATGAGATAATTGATGCAAGGAATATGATTGCGCTTCCTGCCTTTGTTGATGCTCATACTCACTTGAGTATGGGATACATGCGAAATTATAAAGACACTTCTCCTGATTTGTTTAGCTGGTTAAATGAAATTTTTCCAATTGAAGCAAAGCTAAATGATGATGATATTTATTGGGGATCCTTACTAGGATGTGCTGAATTAATTAAAGGTGGATGTACAACATTTGCCGATATGTACTTTAATCGAGACCAAACTGCTAAAGCTGTTCTAGAAGCAGGAATAAACGCAAATATTGGATTTACACTTTTTGGAGATTTGGCGGATTCTAAACGAAGATACAAAGAAGAATACCCAAAAATTAAGCCTTTTGTAGACCATGATAGAATAATTTTGGATGTTGCCCCGCATGCAATATATACAACAACAGGGGAATCTTATGTTTATGGAGCTGATTTTGCTAAGGATATTGGCGGAAAACTTCATACCCATTTGTCAGAAACTTCCAAGGAAGTAAAAGATAGTATCCAAAGTTTTAATATGACTCCAGCTACTTATCTTAACAGCCTTGGTATTTTTGATAAAGTTGGTACCTACTTAGCTCATTGCGTTCATTTGACCGAAGAAGAGATTAATCTTATTAAGGGAAAGGATGTTTCAATTGTTCATAACCCTTCAAGTAATTGTAAACTAGCCAGTGGAATTGCTCCAATGAAATCTTATAAAAACAATGGTATAAACCTTGCCCTAGGGACCGATGGAGCTAGCAGTAATAATAACCTAAACATGATGAAAGAGCTCAACTTGGCAGCGTTATTAGCTAGCGTTAGTGAAATGGATACCATTGCCTTTAAACCATTTGAAATTCTTCAAATGGCAACTCTAGGTGGCGCAAAAGCCCTTGGAAGAGAAAAAGATTTGGGTACTATAGAAATTGGAAAAAAAGCTGATATTATTCTTATAAATAAAAATAGTCTTAATATGACACCTATGAACAATGTGTATTCTGCTTTGGTTTATAGTTGCAGTAGTGAAAATATTAATACAGTAATTAGTAATGGGAAAATATTGATGAAAGATAGAAAACTTCTTACTATGGATGAAAAAGAAATTTGCCAGAAAGTCAATAAAATTTGGCTTGATATAAGGGAGCGATAGCATGAATGAAAATAAGAACAAAAATATCCTAGAAGCAGTTAGATTTTTACTATTTTCAATTAGCGCAGGGATTATTCAAACATTGTCTTTTACTTTGTTTAAAGAAGTTTTTCATTTAATATATTGGCCCAGCTATCTTATGGCTCTGATTTTATCTGTTGTTTGGAATTTTACAATAAATAGAAATTTCAATTTCAAAAAAGCACCTAATATTCCTTTAGCCATGCTGAAGATTGGTATCTACTATTTGATATTTACACCAATTTCAACCTATGCTGGTGATTATTTTGCTCGATTAGGTACAAATAATTATTTAATATTATTCTGTACTATGTTTGTAAATTTAATAACAGAATTTTGTGTTTATAAATTTATTGTCTTTGGAAAGAACGCACCAGAAAAACCAACAAAAAAAGCTAAAATGGCTTAGTAAAGAGAAAACTTATTTAGCAGTTGGTCTTTCACTTTTCCAAACAATATTTGCTTCACAGCTATCTTTCCAAGAACCACTCCATGTAGGTGGGATTGAGGTTTCTTCTATTTGTATGAGCAAAGTTTGTTCGCTAGTGAATTCACTAAAAGTACCTTCCCCCATTGTTATAACCGACTCAGGAATGAACAAGGTTGTTAATGCCTTACAATTTGCAAAAGCATAATCCCCAATTTCTTTAACTGAACTAGGAATTTCAAGTGATGTAATATCACTATCACTAAAAGCATAATCTTCGATGGTCTCAACAGAACCCCATGATAAAATGGAATTTATCTGGGATTGAAAAAAGCAACCATCTGCAATTATAGTTACAGTAGAGGGAAGGCTGAAACTAGTTTCAGTTTTTCCACTTGGATATCTAAGTATCTGAGTTCCGTCTTTAGAGTATAAAACCCCATTAACTGATGTGAAATTTTCATTTGATGAACTTACGGTTATATTTTTTAGGTCAAGACAATTATCAAAAAGATAACTAATTGGAAGAAATTCATCAGGAGAACCTTCAAAAGGAACAAAATAAACATACAAATTTTCATCAGCCATTTTGATTTCTTCAATTAAACCAGAATTATTAGAAAAAACATCTGAATTGATGGTAGTAACATCTAACCCATTAATCTTTCCTGGTAGTACTACCGTTGTTCTTCCTGTTCCAGTATAAGATATAATCTTATATCCGTTTTCTTGGTCAATTAATTCATATGTAAAATTGGCATCAATATTCATCCAATTTGCATACAGGGTTATGTTGTTTTCGGTTCCTTCATTTATTCCAGTGAAGGGATTATTACCAGCTTCATCTAAAGTCCATGAAGTAAAAATCCAACCAGAACGTGATGGATTGGTAAAATCTGAAAGAGCATAAGAATCTTCTGATGTAAAAGAAAGAGGATTATTTGCTCCATTTTCTGCATTTTCACTTAATTGATAAGTAATAGTATAAGTACATACCGCAATAGGTTCAGGACAAGAAGTTGCTAGAACACAAAAAACTACGGTAATCACAAGACAAAAAACCAAAGAAGACAAATTTTTTTTCATAAAGAGATACTATTCCCGTTTACGTCAAATGTCAATTAATATTTATAAATAATATTAATTGACAGTATAAAATTATTCTAAAAATAGCTTATATTTAAAGGGTTTATTATTTAGCTTCTTCGAGTTGTTTCTTTAGTAAGTCGCGTTCTTTTCTTAAAGCTTTTCTTTTTTCATTGAATTCAGCTCTGATATCTTCATCTGCTCCTTTTGGAGTTTTTGCTTGATCAATTTCTTCAAGTATTTTATCAAGCTTTTCTTGAATATTTTTTATTTCATTAACAGATTCTTTTTTCTCTTTAATAACTTCCGCTGGTTTTTCAATTTTTGCTTTCTTAGGTTTGTTTACAAAATTATTTTCTTCTCTTGGAAGAATCTTAATTCCAGAAGTAGTTTCTTTTGGTTTTTGTTTCTCTGCAATTATACTTCCTTTTTTTAAAGCTTTTGATTTTTTCAACTTAATCTCAGGACTCAAGGCCTCAATATGTTCTTGTTTTTTTGCTTTTCTTTTTTTGCTGAATTTTCTTAAAACCGAACGTAACCTATTTTTTGACATATATATACCTCTCTTTAAGTTATTATAAAATTAAAATTGGATTATATCAACCAAAAAAAGAATCTTGACTTTTCATGCCTACCTAAGGGAATAAATAAAGCGTTTTTTATTAAATGTTTTATTTGTTAGGTT
>Ga0172378_10005954_pt1 | contig 11388 bp, 10 predicted proteins | sample GrowelOW332metaG_FD_119755 | JGI IMG/M metagenome (GOLD analysis project Ga0172378, IMG submission 119755) | Groundwater microbial communities from an aquifer near a municipal landfill in Southern Ontario, Canada - Pumphouse #3_1 metaG | ecosystem: Environmental > Aquatic > Deep subsurface >... | reverse complement strand
TCTTCTATTTTTGTACTATCTAATGAAATCTTGCCCATAACCAGAAAATGCTTTCGGGATAAAACAGTAATTATTCACCAATTATTTGAACTTGGACTGTTCGGGGACGGGCTCGATCCAGCTCAACTAAAATAATTCTCTGCCAGCGACCCAGTTGTAACTGACCTTCTTTAAAATTAAAGGTAGTGCTAGGCAGTAAATGAATCGCCTTACAGTGTGAATGACCGTTAGCACACTCATCGGGACACATATTAACCGTGCGCCGCTCAAAATCATCATGATTATAATCAATGCTATCCGGCGCCGTCTGCTGCAAATTAGATTTGATGTCTTCCTGTAGAAGCGGTTCGTTCTCGTTAACAATCAAGGCCGCTGAAGTGTGTAGAAGCTGAATGTTCACCAAGCCGTTCTTGATTCCCGTACCTGTCAAAAAGTCTTTAACCTGATCGGTAAAGTCAATAAAATCAAACAGCTCCTTGGTTTTAAAATTAAACTCGATAGAGTCTGTCTTCATAATATTTTTTTTTAATTATACCAATGGTAAACGGGCCACTTTTTCCGCCTGGCAATCCTTTTTAGTCGCCAGTCAGGATTAACTACGCATGGAAACCCGACCGCTCGCAGCAGAAAAAGATCGCTGTAACAATCACTATAAAAGTAGTCTTTCTTCAAATTGGGACTAATCAGGTGAGCTTGTCGCAGCTTTTCCTGGCTAAATACAATTCGCTCAAAGTTGCCGGTTAAATAACCAGACTTTACCTCGAGCTGACTCGAAACAACCTGGTCGACTTTTAATTCCTGGCCAATTAGATCAGCCAGAGAGCCCAAGGCCGTCGAAATAAGGACTATCGAATGACCAGCCGCTTGATGCTCTTCTATCTCTCGTCGAGCTTCGATTAGAATTTTTCCCCTAATCCGGCTTTGAAAGAGAATCTCCATTTCTTTCCTTAATTCATCGACTTTATGTCCAGCTGTAAAAGAATAAATTACAGCTATCAATCGGCCGGCATCTGGCTGACCGAAAGCCCTTTTAATTTGGTACTGCAAACCGGCCAAGATTAATTTTGGCCAAGATCTGCTTTTTAGCCAGCCCCGTCGCCAAAAATAATAAAGAGCAGATAGATGAGCTCGGCCACCTAGGACCGTTCGGTCGATATCAAAAAAAGCAAAAGCCATAAATATTAACTCACCTCTAAGGAAATAATAGCATGAGAGACTTAAAAAACCAGTCAGTGACGCTTTTTAATGGCCGCTCTGAGCAAAGCTGTAAAAAGTGGATGCGGTTCCAGCGGTCGAGCTTGGAATTCTGGATGGAACTGAACCCCAACAAAGAATGGATGAACCGAGCGAGGTAGTTCGCATATTTCCATTAAGCGTCCGTCGGGCGATTGACCGGAAAAAACTAAACCACCTGCCTCCAGACGCTCAATGTAATCTGGATTCACTTCGAATCGATGACGATGACGTTCTTCAATAAGATCAGCTCCATAGGCCTGATGCTCAATGGTTCCCCTCCCGATCTGAGCGGGATAAGCCCCAAGCCTCATCGTTCCTCCATAACGACCCTGTCGAAGTTTTTCCTTTTGTTCTAATATGATATCAATAACTGGGTCCGGCGACTTAGGTGTGATCTCAGTTGAGTCAGCCGCAGATAATTTTAAAACGTTTCGAGCAAATTCAACAACAGCCAATTGCATTCCATAACAAATACCTAAAAACGGAATACCCTGCTGACGAACATACTTAATGGCCCTAATCTTGCCCTCTACTCCTCGGCTCCCGAATCCACCGGGAATAATAACCGCATCGTATTCATTAAGTTTTTTCAAAGACTGTTTTTTATTCTCAAAGTCTTGCGATGAAAGCCAGTCAATAATCGGACGACGTTTTAAGTGGTAGGCCGAGAACTTAATAGCTTCAATAACCGAAATATAAACATCGCTTAAAACAAAGTCACCGCTGTTAAAATATTTGCCAACCAGAGCAATTTTAAGCGGCTCCTTCGCCTGATGAGTTAGGTCAACCCATTTCTCCCATTGATTAAAGTTAGAACGTCGATCTGGCAAACCAAGCCGGCGACAAATCAGGCGATCGAGTTTCATCCGATTAAAGTTAATTGGAATATCATAAATACTTTCAACATCTGGCGCTGAAAGAACCGAATCTTTACGAATATTGCAAAACTCAGCAATTTTATCTCGCCGCTTTTCATCCATTGGCTGTTCACTTCGACCAAGAACAATATCCGGTTGAATGCCATAAGAATTTAATAATCGAATGGCATTCTGCGTCGGCTTAGTTTTCATTTCTCCAATCTTTGGTGGTATTGGCAAATAACTGACAAAAACAAATAAGACATCTTCCGGATGTCTTAACTTTAGAATGCGAGCCGCCTCAATAAACATAATATTCTGATAGTCGCCGATCGTTCCGCCCACTTCTAATACCGAAACGTCTGATTGGTGTAATTTAGTTGATCGCTGAATACGATGCAAAATCTCATCCACGATGTGAGGAATCGCTTCGACACAATTGCCGCGGTAAGCCAGTTGGCGTTCTTTTTCGATCACTTCCCGATAAACCATCCCACTCGTCATATAATCATCACTCAGAAGATCTCGCCCCAGGAAGCGTTCATAGTTACCCATATCCTGATCACACTCTAAGCCAGACTTTAAAACAAAAGCTTCGCCATGCTCGGTAGGATTCATCGTCCCAGCATCGACATTGAGATAGGGATCAATTTTGACCAAATTCACTTTGAAGCCACGAGCTTGCAGCAGTTTACCGATTGAAGCCGTTGTTATCCCCTTGCCGATTCCCGACATTACTCCGCCCATGACAAAAATGTATTTGGGACGTCTGGTCATAAAAACTAATTTCTGTTCTTAAACCGCCATTGATAAAGATCAACCAATAGCGGACTGGCAATAAATAAAGAAGAGTAGGTTCCCGAAATAATACCGACAATCAAAGCTAGGGCAAAGAAATAAAGAGTTGAGCCTCCCAATAAAAGTAAGAAAAGTAAAACCACAATAGTCGTCAAAGAAGTCTTCAATGTTCGCCCCAGAGATTGGTTAAGAGCGTAATTAACCGTCTCTGAATAATCACGTCCCACTCCCTTTAAGAGATTCTCGCGAATACGATCGAACACGACCACGGAGTCATTAACCGAATAACCAAAGACAATCAATAAAGCGGTAATGATTGGAACATTTATTTCCAGACCCATGAATTGACCGAGAAAAATAAAGACTCCCAGCATTATCATGACGTCAAAAATTAAAGCCAGCAAAGCCGTTAATCCATATTGCCAACTTGGCACTGGTCGGTTGATTTTAATAAAGGCCCAACTAACATAAATTAAAATAACTAAAATCGAGATAAAAACTGCTCGCTGAGTTTTGTTAGCCAGATCCTGACTGATCGTGGCCGAGATGTTCTCAAACTCATAAGATCCTTCAACTAACTGATGATCCTGCTCGAGTTGAAGCAATATTTCATCTCTTAATTCATCGTCAAGCGTCTCGGTTAATTGTATCATCACGCCTTTCTCACCTGCTGTGCGGACTTCAACCTCTCCCAGATCAAGCTGATTAAGTTCAGAACGAAGATCGCTAATTGCAGGCCGCTCGTTTTGATACTCAACATAAATCGAGCTACCCCCACGGAAATCAATCCCCCAGTTTAAACCCCAGGAAAACAGACCAAACAAACTAACAACCACCAAGGCTAGTGATAATAAATAAAACCATTTTCGATAGCGAATAAAATCAAACATGTTTAGGATGGCCAAAGCCATTTTAATTTCTCAACTTTACCACTGTAACAGAGCCGTAAAAGTAAACGGGTGACAATAATAGCTGAAAAAAGACTAAGGAAAACACCCAAGCCTAAAATCATAGCAAAACCACGAATAAAACTTGTCCCAAAAAGCCACATGATCCCCGCAATGCCTAAAGTAGTAAAACTGCCGTCTCGAATCGAGGGCCAAGAACGCTGGAAACCATTTTCAACCGCCCGATCTAAGCTGCGACCTTCTCGAATCTCCTCTTTCATTCTTTCAAAGATAAGCACATTAGCGTCGACCGCCATACCAATCGAAAGGATAGCTCCACCAATGCCAGCCATGGTCAAAGTAATTTGAGGAATTAATTTAAATAAAGCTAAGAGAAAAATAGTAAATAATATCAGAGCCACTGCTGATATAAAACCTGGAAAACGGTAAAAGATAATCATTAATATCATAATAGCCAATAACCCCCAAGCAGCTGCATAAAGTGATTTTTCTAATGACTCTCGACCCAGAGTTGGACCGACGGTTTTTTGAGAAACTAATTCAATTGGTACTGGTAAAGCACCGCTCCGAAGTCGACGAGCAATATCCGCCGCCTCTTGAGCCCCCATATCACCACTAATTACTGCCTTCCCTCCGGTAATCTTATCCTGTACCACTGGAGCATAAAGATCAGAAGCGTCAATTTTACCATCACCAGTCGTATCGATGATTGAAAAACCATCTAGAAAAATAGCTAATGGCTGGCCAACATTTCGAGCTGTTACATTTTCAAACAATTCAGCTCCTTCCTGGTTAAACTCAAGTTCGACAATCGCCTGACCGGTCATTGCATCCAGTGAGCGTCGGGCTGTCGCTAAATGACGACCAGTTAATTCAGTATTCTGCCAATAGTAACCTTCTTCTGATTGCTGAATGGAAAATAGAATATGACTCGCCTCGATAAAGCCTTCTTCGTCCTGCCCTCGAGTCTGTTTAATAATATGATAGCCAAAGGAACTCTCCACTAGGTCTGATGTTATTTGACCTTCTTCGAGCGCAAAAGCGGCTTCTGAAAATTCGGCCACCATGTCTTCAAACTGGAAAGACCCAAGCTGACCTCCATCCTCGGCCGAAGGACAGTCGGAATATTCTTGAGCTAATTGAGCAAAGTCTTCTCCGGCCAGAGCCCGTGCCAATACCTCTTCAGCCTGTTGACGAATGGCCTGATTTTCTTCTTCAATACTGGCTAATTCTTCCGGCGTCAATTCTACTTCAACCAATTCTTTAAATTCTAATACTGGCGTCTCGCCAATCATGGCTAGTGCCTCGTCAATATTATCAACTCCGGGCATCTCAATTAACAACTGTTGCGCCCCTTCTCTAATCGCTACCCGTGGTTCAGCAACGCCAAAAAAGTTAATTCGTCGTTCAATAACATCTCGAACTCCCTCTAGTGCCTCCCCTTTCTCTGCTTCCGGTAAACCCGTTAAATCAGCTTGATAAATAAGGCTTGCTCCGCCTTGGAGATCTAATCCATATCGAAAATCATGCTTCGGCAACCAAGAAGGGGTCCACCATCCGGGATAAACGAAGGCAAAAGAAAAGTAAGCAGCAACAAGTAGAAGAATCAGAAATAAAAAATTCTTACGGCGACTCATTTTATTAACCGATATTTATTTTAACTCTAAAAATAGAATTGGCTAAACTAGTTTTCCATCGTATCATAAAATCACCAAACATTCTATAACTTTCATTCTGGTATTCAACCAATGGTTCTCTCTGTGCATAAGCCCGAAGACCAACCGATTGACGAAGTTCTTCCATTTCTGTTAAATGACTCGACCATAAATCATCTAAGAATTTCAGACAAAGCATCCGCCCCAGAGCATTTAGATGGACCGAATCAACTGATTTTTCTTTCTCTCTATAAGCCGTCATGGCTTGAGTTATTAAATAATGATGCATGGCCGCCGGAGCTTCTGATCCCTTTTCCTTAACCATCCGAGCCAGTTCTCGATGAATACTATCTTCATGCGGCAAAATCAACCGAACCTGCTCGGCAATTTCCTCAATATTCCAATGATCTATAGCCCCGGCTGTATGAGTCGAAATCAAACGTTCAAAAACATCACTTAATACTTCTTCCACTAATTTGCGCCAACGATCTGACCAATCTTCTTGCTCGAATAATTCAATTAATGAATTGCGCTTCCGATAAACTATTTGTCGATGTTTGTTTAAAACATCATCATATTCACAGAGACGTTTTCGGATATCAAAATTAAATCCTTCGACTCGGCGTTGAGCTGATTCAATCGATCGCGAGACTAACGGATGCTCTATCGGTTGATCTTCCGGTAAATTAAATCGAGTCATTAACTTTTCAATTCGTTCTCCGCCAAAATACTTAACGATGTTTTTAGATTTTGGGAAAATTTCATTTTTTAGCGATAAATAAAATTGAGAAGAACCTGGCTCTCCCTGGCGTCCAGATCGCCCTCGAAGCTGATCGTCAATTCGACGAGACTCGTGTCTTTCAGTGCCAATAACAAATAATCCGCCTCTCTCCAAGACTTTCTCGCGCTCTAATGGGTCGGCCGGATTTCCACCCAGAATAATATCCACTCCCCGACCAGCCATATTCGTGGCCACCGTTACTTGTCCCTGACGGCCTGCCTGAGCGATAATTTGTGCCTCCTGCTCATGTTGTTTGGCGTTTAAAACTCGGCAAGGAATACCTTCTCGGCCCAATAACCTCTCTAAATATTCATTAGCCTCTACTGAAGTTGTCCCGACTAAGACTGGCTGACCCTGCTGATGTTTTTCTTTAATCGTTTGAACCACGGCTTTAAACTTGGCTTCTTCCTTGCCATAAACTCGATCTGGTAAATCTTGTCGAATCATTGGCCGATGAGTTGGAATGGCCTTAACATCCAATTCATAAACTTTATCAAATTCTTCGGCAGCAGACATGGCGGTCCCAGTCATACCGCTTAATTTGGAATACATTCGAAATAAATTCTGAATCGTAATCGTCGCCAGTGTTTTTGATTCCGGTTTTATCTCAACCCCCTCTTTGGCTTCAATAGCCTGGTGCAGTCCGTCAGAATAGCGCCGACCAGGCATCAAGCGCCCAGTAAACTCGTCAACAATAATTGCTTCTCCTTCTCGGATCAAATAATCAACATCTCGTAAAAATAGCTCTTTAGCCCGAACTGCATTCATTACCCGGTGCAGTTGCTCAATGCTTTGAGGATGATAAAGATTATCTACGCCTAAAGCTTTTTCAGCCCGATCAATTCCATGCTCAGTCAAAATTACAGTTTTCATCTTACGATCAACGTTATAGTCTTCATTTTCTTTTAATCGATCGGCTAACCGGGCAAAAATTCGATATTCTTCTGGTCTCATTGATTCAGATTGAGAAATAATTAAAGGCGTCCGGGCTTCATCAATTAAAATACTGTCTACTTCATCAATGACTGCATAATTAAATGAACGTTGTACCTTATCGCTTGATCGAAAAACTAAATTATCTCTTAAATAATCAAAACCAAATTCATTATTTGTTCCATAGGTGATATCAGCTTGATAAGCCTCTGAGCGATGACATGGTCTCAGAAAATCTTGGACAACTAAAAAGCTACCCAACTGATCACGTAACTCGTCTTTCTTTCCGCCGGCTTCGTGAAAGTCGGGATCATAAATAAAAGCCTGTTCATGATTCAGAACGCCAACGCTTAAACCCAGTAAATGATATATCTGCCCCATCCAAATTGCGTCTCGGCGAGCTAAATAGTCATTAACTGTTATCACATGTACTCCCTGACCAGCCAGGGCATTTAAAAAAACGGGAGCAGTAGCAGCTAAAGTCTTCCCTTCGCCAGTTTTCATCTCAATCACTCGACCCTGATGGAGAGCGATACCCGCCTGTAATTGGCAATCAAAGTGCCGCTGTTTCAGAGTTTTCTTGGCTGATTCTCTAACCAAAGCAAAAGACTCCACCAGCAGATCATCTAAAGATTCACCGGATTTAAAACGTTCTTGTAATTTATGGCCCTGTTCGCTTAATTGAGCCAACGAAAACTTCTCGAACTCTGGCTCGAGAAGATTGATCCGGTTAATTAACGGCTGGATATTCTTTAAATAACGATTATTCGGATTACCGAAGATTCTGCTAAATAACATATCATTACTTTCGTCCGCGCTTCCGCTTTGAATGGAATTCACCTGGCCAGATTCTCATGTTCTTAATTCTCCTCATAGCTCGGCGATAAATAGTTTCTTGTTTTCCAGAGTGACTCTTCAACTCTCGCTGAAGCTTGTCTTTAATCTCATCAATAGCTCCAAAAATATCCTGATTTTGAGCCGAAACAGCAATAACCTGACGAGGTAAAATTAACTCTGCTCCGATCTTATAAAGACTCTCTCGGGCTGATTCACGTTCAATTTTAATCCGCATCTCGAGAGAAGACATTTTCTGCCGATCTTTATTCTTAGGCAAAAATTTGTCTAGTCGTCCAATCTTCTTTTCAAGATAATCGTTAATGTCCGGAGAGAGATTAATATTGGGAGCATAAATAGTAATTCTCATCTCAAATAAAGTAAAGGTTAAGCAGTTTCAGCATAACATTGAAATTAGGCAGAATCAAATAGACAAAAACCCCCCGAAGGGGGCTTTTGTCTCTAAAATAATTCAGTCTAATTAATCAAGATCTTCTTCGCCGTGACCCAAATCAAATTCTTCGTCGGTCTCCTCATCGTCTTCTGAACCAAGGTCAAATTCATCACTAAAGTCTGACGACTCAGCGTCTTCATCATCACCGTCAAAACCGGTGATCTCGTCAACTTCTTCTGGATTGAAGTCTTCCATATTTTTAATTTTTAATTATAGGATAACCTTTGAATTATGAATCGAATTCAAAAGTACTCCCATAAGTTATATTATGTCTTCAATTTTGTCAAGAACCCCTTAACTCCTCCGACAAAATAACAATTTCTTCTACTAACTCTATCTTAAATTCTCGCTTGACTCGATCCTTAATTAGATCAATTAGAGCTAAGACATCTTGGCTACTCGCCCGACCAAGATTAACAATAAAATTAGCATGTTGCTCGGAGACCTGAGCTTGGCCTATTCGAAAACCTTTCAGACCAGCCTGATCAATCAGTGCTCCTGCTGATTGACCGGGAGGATTCTTAAAAACGCAACCCGCTGAAGGATAAACCCGAGGCTGAGTAGATGCCTTTCGCTGAGCCAAATCAACCATTCGGGACCAAATGGAAGCTTGTTGGTCTGATCGACCCTCTAAGACAACTGATGTAATAATCTTATCGGCCTTTCTCTTGAAAATACTATCGCGATAAGCAAAGTGACACCGACTCGCTGAATAACAACCCAGTTCTAAAGTTTCCCGATCGATAAAATTAACTTCTTTAACCAACTGACCAATATTTTGATCGGGCGTACCAGCATTACTGCAAATCGCTCCGCCTACTGTTCCGGGAATAGCCGTCTCTCCCTCTAATCCGCTAATTCCTAATCGAGCTGCCTCTGTTACCAGCCAATTTAAAGAAATACCAGCCCCGACCTCCAACTCTTGCCCGGCCAAGCGAAAAAATCGATTTGTGGGTCGAATAATTGCCCCTGGATAGCCTCGATCAGAAATTAGTAAATTACTTCCCCCACCCAGAATAAAAACCGGGAGGTCTGCCTCCCGGGCTTCTTTCAAAGCCTCAATTAAATCCTCTTCTGCTTCAGCTTGAAAAAAATATTGAGCCGGACCTCCGATTCTAAAAGTGGTTAGATTCTTCAGCGGAACGTTCTTTAACCATCTCAATTTTAAATTCCTTAGGCTCATGGATGATCCATAAACAATAAAGCGTTTAACTTAGCCCGAGTTAGTGGTCCGACGTAACCGGTTCCCTTGCTCAGTCCGGCCGGTTGTAACACCTCGGCAGCATACTTCTCCTGAAATCGAATAATCGCCTGACGAGTCAGCTGATAAAAGTGCCCAGTGACTAGTCCTTCGGGGTAGGCTTCCGGTTCTTGAATAGCCAGAAAAAGCTGCAGAGCTTTGACTTCTTCATTCTGGGATAAGCCGTAAGCTAGATCGCGATCAAAGGAATTGAGTTGAATCCCCTGTTGATTGGCCAAAACGATGGCGATCTGGCTGCGTAAATGAACAACTGTCTGCTGAAGATAATCAATCTCAGCCTGCAACTCTTGAATTAGTTTTTCTTCCGGATTACGAGGAGTCATCATCGCTTCCCATTTGAAAGCATAATAATCTTCCGTTCCGATAAATCCAGATTGTTTACTTTGAATGGAGGGAATAATCGTTAGAGAATAATAATTTGATCCAAAGTTAGCCAGGTTAATTTCGCCATTCTGATACTCGTTCAAATCTAAAAATCCAACCTCGGTTTTCCCCCGTCGATCAACGGCTACATAAGGTGTCCGGAAAAGAGTTTCTGACTGACCAAAAAATCGTAAACGTAAATCACCGTCGCCCCCAATAAACCTAATCCACTGAGCTCCCCAGTTTTGTAACTGATCCGTAGCATTGAGAGCGCTCTCACCGTTTAGGGGTAGAAAATTGGTCTTTGGAATAATGCGTAAATCCTTCAGATTCTGATTATGATAACAATAGTCCTCTCCCACCGAACAGTCATTGATTAAAACAGCAATCGTCCAATCAGTATAGATTTGGCTAAAATCTTTTTCATATCCATGCTTAGCCAGAGCTTCGTTCAATGATGAGATGCCAACCCGATCAGAACTTAAAGAGTCAATTAAAATCTCCGCTCCATAATGATCGACTAAATACTGAGTGAATAAATTAAGTGCCCCATAATCAGCAACCTTCTCTTCCCAGCTAACCAGCGAATTGCTCGGATTCTCCAGAAAGATTCGGGTTCGATTTTGTAAATTACTGCCGTCATAAATCCGATCATAACTAATCAAAGTCGGAGCATATTCAGCTCGCGCCTCATTCAGCCAGGTCTCTTCTTTAACTTGATATACTTTTTCCTTTTTATGGAAAGTAATCAAGTGCATCAGTTCATGAGCCAACAAGCTCTTTGATCGATAATCCGTTAAATGATCGGTGTTTAAATAAACCATCTGCCGCTGGTTAGATGTTGGATTTTGAAGTCGATCATATTGGTCAATCGCCCGAAAATAACCAGCCGCCTGACCTCTCATTTGATGAATCAAGATATTAATTTTCTGGCTAGTTGAATTAACGTTCCAATCCCACTGATAGCTTTTAGATAAAATTGGCCAAATATTATTCTCAAATTCATAAGCCAGTATCTTAAGATAATCCTGGGCTTCTTCTTGCTCCTCATCGCCAAGCTCGTCCCACCAGCTTTGATCAACATAAAAAAGGCCTCTTTCGCTCTCTTCAACTAGTCGAGCCACTAATTCTTCTCGACCAAATCGGTCATATTCTTCTTCAACAAAAAAAACGACCGTGGCTTCAGCCGCGGTAACCACTGTCAACAATAAGAAGCAAGTTGCTCCCGCCAATAAGAGAATATTCCTCAGAGTCTTTAACATAACCTGATCATTTTAACATAAGTTCCGCCTAAAACAATCAGCCCCT
>Ga0172378_10005953_pt1 | contig 11389 bp, 11 predicted proteins | sample GrowelOW332metaG_FD_119755 | JGI IMG/M metagenome (GOLD analysis project Ga0172378, IMG submission 119755) | Groundwater microbial communities from an aquifer near a municipal landfill in Southern Ontario, Canada - Pumphouse #3_1 metaG | ecosystem: Environmental > Aquatic > Deep subsurface >... | reverse complement strand
GAAAAATCGCAACCCATATCACCAATCTCCCCTACTTGCGTTTATGGTAATACCTCCCAATTGAGATACTGTTCCGTTTTCAACTACTAGTGGAATTACTTCGTCGTATGTCACCACCATTATTTTATCATCCTTTTTAGGAATAATGTATTTACCTCCTGCATCTATAGTAAGAGGAATGGTAACAATATAATTAGAAGTTTGAGCAGTTTCGCCTACCTCTGGAGTATTCATTGATTCATCCATCATCCCGGAATATATCGTTTGAGATGTGGTTTGAGTATCTCCATTGTCGTCCACGGTAGTAACAACCCGAGTTATTTCTCCACTAAATGGATATTCTTCAATATTCTTTTTGATCATATTACATCTTGAATGGAGATTATTCGGATCTTATCAGTTGAGATACTATTCAAATAGTCGAATTTTGGATCATTGTATTTTTGATAGATATATTTCATCCATTTTATATCAGAATTTCTCTTCTCGTTGCTGATGCTTTCGCTTCCATACGAATGTTGGAAATTATTATGTAACATGGATTCAGACGAAGTACTAGAGGGTGAGAGCACAACTGCGGTGAATATCAAGTCTGCTGTTAATAGCTCTTTTTGTTCGAAGGTGAGTGTCGTCGCATCCTGTGTGACGCTTATTTCCCGATCGACGGCTATTTTTTGAAATATTGTTTCGTCAAACGTATACCGCGTTGCGGCTCCCATCCATTCCAGTATTGTCATATCCTATCTATTTAACTTATGAATTTGCGGTCGAAGTATCAATGACGAAGTGAAGCATCGTCTCATTCAATACGGGTGCATAACATCCTAATACATCTGAGCTGTATTTATTCAACATTCCGTCAGGACTAACCTTATTTATTAGATATAAGAACCCGGCGACACGCGCAATATTAATACTTACTGTATTATTTATTTCTCCCGAATTAAATACAGCGACATCCTTGGGAACTCCGTGAACCACAACTCCGGCTGGACCTGCTGGTCTAAACACTGCTACACCTGTAGCCCAACCTTGGGTAATTGGATAATTTCTACCATCATTATAAGATTGTTTTTCCTGTACAATATGAATCGGAGAAATCTTACTAAGTTCTGGCATTTTTGAATAAGCCACAAGTTGATCCATTGTAATAACGGAAGTATCAGTAGCAGAGGTAGAAGAGCCATTAGGTCCAACTGCTATTACTTGTATTTGAGTAGGAGCAAAATATCGAATATATTGATTTACCTGCTCAATAAACTTAGCATTTTTCAAAAGAACATCCCTTACCATATTATATGGAATATCCCATTGCATTGGATAATCAGCTGCGATCCCCTTTCTCATTCTAACATCATCTTCGATTGCTCGCATTTGCTCTGGTAAATCACAAGTTGGATCGGTCCATACTTTTGTTCCAGCCTTAAGATAATTGGTAATAGGGATATATGCTGGTTGTGGAGTGCTAATTCTTGCATTGCCTTGTCCTTCACTCGAATATGCTCCACCCTTAGATAAAACCTGAGCAGCCAAATTAGATAATCTTGAATTATGGGCCTTGACCATATCAGTGGCATCTTTTACAAAACCACCAATCATGCTCCGTTCTTTGACATTTAAATTTTGCAATTTAGCTTGAAGAGCCATTTGTCCCAATGAAGTTTGAAAGAGACCAGAACCATATTCGTACATACTTCCACTATTGGTAGTATATCCCTCATTTTCCAACTGAGGTCCTTCCGAGAGAGGAGCCATTGCCTCAGCCATAGGAACCATTCTCTTTTTATACGAAAGTACGGTCCATGATGGGCTTAATTTCATTTCAGACAAATCGGCTTGTTTCTCATTCCCGTCTAAGTCGAAGCATTCCTGCCAAAAGGGGATATTTTCCCCAAAAATGAGAGATGTATCTATAATATCTTGAAGATAAGTTTGATTCGTATCTCTATTGATCATTGCTGCGTCATATAACATCTGAGTCATCTCAGCTGGCGTAGCACTATATTTTAAAGCGTTTCCTATTCCTGGCATAATTAATTCCTCCTATTTTTAAATCCAGAATACACCTGGAATGTATGAACGATTTTTTGCTAAAACATAAGCTGGCAATGGCTGCATCTCGCTTAATATGGCCTTTTTATCATAAACAGGAGAAATCATAAAATTAACATTTGTTAATCCAAACCCAACCGTGGGGACGAAATCCACATCCTGTTCAAGAAAAGTATTAGGGTTCTTAACGAGAGGAGTTCCAGAGACAACTTCTGTCATCGTGGTAGCTACCAATGTATAAGATTTTGATGTTGCCTTATCAAACACATATTTGCCCGAATCTACTGCAACTCCAGTTCCCCATGTATCTGTTGCTGTTGCGGTATAAACCTTTCCATCAGCCGTATTGAGATATTTATCTCCAATAGCTGCCGTACTTGGCGCCGAAGATGCCACTTTGTCTACCGAAATGTCTGCTGTATCAGCATCTAATAACATGGCTTCAACAACAACATCACCGACGGATAAAGCTCCTATTGCCTTATCAAGCGTGCAAGTGAATTTTTGCGTATCAGAGTCATAGTTAACCGCCGTAATGGTACCCACCAGCCCTATCTCGGTAGCGCTATTTCCTGATTTAATAATCAAATTTCCGACCTCTGGATTAGTAGAATATCCGTCTGCGTTAAATACCACCGAAGTAGCATCAGAAGCAGAAGCAGTAACTACCTGAAAGGTTTTAAAGATATAACCCGGGCCATCGTCCCGATATTCAAATAAATCTCCCATAAATGCTCGGCCGGGACCCACAAAGGGATTAGCTATACTATTACCCGAGCGAACATTGGCTCGAGTACTTGGATTCCCATCCTTTACCCAAATGGTCCTACCTCCTCGGATCTCTTTGGATGTTTGGAAAAATATTCCTAAATTTGCTGCCATTTTTTAAAAAATTAATTAATATACATTTGATTTGGGTAAGCTTGCCAAAAAATCATTCAACCGTTTATTAGTCGTTTGAGGCGATATTGGCTTTATGTCCCCAATTGAGCCCTTGTAAAGAAGATTAAAATTGTCATTTAGTTGTTTCGCCAAATCCTTTTCATCTTTGGTGTAGTCGAGTTGCATAATATTTAACACATCCTCCAACTTCCCATGTAAATCTTCTCTGATTCCTGTTTGGGCTAATTTTAAAACATTCGCGCGTTTCTCTCGCTTCTGCCCTTCCATTTGAAGCTTTTCCAACTCTTCCAACTTCTTTTTTACATCATCTGGGATTTCCGCAACTGGTTTCTCAGGTTGTTTATTCTCAGGAGTAATTTTGGGCGTCTTTTCATAGGATTCAATTTTTTTCAAATATTCAGCCTCTTTGGCCTTCCATGTTTTTTCGTTCGCCTCAATTCCTCTTGAAGTGGCAGAGAATGCCGTATCGAGATTGAACTTAATCGAATCTAAAACATTTGCGTCATTGATATTCGCCTCTGCGTTTGCAGCTGCGAATTTTTCCGAAAATTTTGAACGAAAAACATCGTCCAGCGTGTAGCTTTTCTCGCTACAATAATCTCCTACTTTCTGTAGGACTTCTTCTTGTGTTGCCATTACATTTCTTGTTTTGGTTTTTAAATTTATGCAAAATTACAAATCATTTTATCTATAAACAACAATATTAAAAAAGATAAAGATTGTATTTTTATTTTGCACTCCTAAAATTTGTTTTAAATGGATTATTCTATATATATTATTGTGTAATTTTGCATTCATAAATAATCATAACACAGTGAAGGGTAAGAAAGAAGATATAATTATTAAACCTAGAACAGAAAATCAATACAATGCTATTAGAAGTAGTGCTGATTTTGTTGTCCTAACTGGCAATACAGGTGGTGGAAAATCAATTGCTCTGTATTATGCTCCTATTGATTATTTAGTTAAAAATCCGGGTGCTAAGATAGTTTGCTTCATGCGTAACGTATCTGACTTTTGGGGAGCAGGAAAGGTAGCAGATACTATAAAACAAATTTATCCTTTAGTTGATCGCGCCGTGAAACGTCAACCAAGAGATCCCATAGGAGAAATAATAAGGAATCAAGTCGACATGGGCGTTAAATTTTATAATGGAAGCGAAATAAAATTTCAGCAACTGGATAATGAAAGTAGATCTGTTATAGATAAGATAGCAAAGGCCCTACAATCTAAAAGGTTCATATTCGACGAAGCTAATAAATTTCTTTGGGAAACTATTACTACCTTTCAGACTCGTTTGAGAGCAGATAGTATAGGTAATGCTCAAATTTATTTAGCTCAAAACCCTGAAAGAAATTGTCCCCTAAGAACATTGTGCGGAAATGGAGAACATGGCGGTGGTTGGATTGCAGAAGATGGAACTCCTATTAAAGATATGGATGGAAAAGTTATGTATTTTTTCATGCACAATGGTAAAGTCGAAGAAACTTATTTCGGAAGAACAAAAGAAGAAGTATATTTAAAATGTAAGAATATTATTGATAAATTATTAGAGAAAGACAATGATATGACTTACGAAGATTTTATTCTTTCTATGGCGTTTTTTACATTTGATGCCAGAGATAATAAGGTCATGTTAGCAAAAAACAAACGTTATCGTGGACTTACGGCAAACAGTGCAACTGCCAAATCTTCTTATGAAAACAACTGGAATTATTCAATTGATGACGAAGATGAAGAGGAAGAAGAATCTACCCCAACAGAATTAAGGCCCGAGCATATTGAAAATATGTTCAGAATGCCAGCTCAGGAAGAGTACATCAGGAAGACTGAAAAGATTACCGTGGATATGGCATTCATGGGGACAGACAACATGGTTTTGATGCATTGGATAGGTTTTCATTGTGACGATATAGATTTCATGGAAAAGAATACCTTTGAACAAGCTGTTAATAGAATCATATTTTTTATGAGTAAACATAATTGTAATAAAAGTCAACTTATAATAGATGTTCAGGGTGATGCTGCGATTACAGATGTCTTTGATCTATATAAAAAAGCTGGTGGCGTTGGAAATGATAACCCGTATGGACAATACGGCTTTGCATTTAGCGGAGCGGTAAGTGCGACAGGGAAAAGTAAAATGAATTTTGAAAGGTTCAAGGATGAAGCTGCTTATCTCGGAATTAATATGATTAAATGCGGGTTGATAACATTTGATCCTAGCTTAAAAAACAAAAGGTATACGCATCAAAAGTTAAAAAGAGAAGGCGCTACTACTATTTGCAAACAAATGATTTTCGAAAGTAAGGCATTTATTTTTGAAAAGACTCCTACCGGAAGGATCCATTGTTTGCCCAAGGAGAAACAACACTATTCGCTAAAGGGTTTGTCCCCCGATCTAATAGATAATATAATTATGAGATGTGGGGTTGCATATTCAGTTTGCTATGAAGCATTGGCAAAACTCACAGGACATTCAAAAATGAAATTTGATGCCAATGACATTCTGAATTATATCAATATGAAACCAGAGCAGAATATGATAAAAGACGCTCAAACTCAAAATAAAATTACTCTTAATTCTGAAAATATACTTAATATATTTAGCAATTTATGATTACACAAAAAAATATTAATTGGTATTTAGAGAGCCCGGATAGACTCACCCAAAAGAGACCTTTCACTCGGGGAGGATCATTAACCTTGAATGATCCAAACAAATATCCCACGCTTGATATTACGACAAAAACTTGTGCCAATTTCAGTATATTGAAATTACGCGAAATACCCCAAGATTTATATTTGCAAGAATATGATCCGAGTCTTCATAAGATTATTTATAACAAGTCTATTCCACACATTGTGGTAAAATATGGAGATAATATTCTTAATATTGATGACTTGACGATAACAATGCCATATCAAAAGAATATTAAGGCTCGACACGTATTGCATGCTACCTCCAATCCAATGGAATTTTCCTTATGTAACTCTGACCGAAGCGATTCAATAAATGAACTCTTTTCGGAATATAAACAACAGTGGCAGATGAGGAACATGGAAAATATAAAAAGGAAAGTCTTCTCCAAACAAAAAACTGTCGGGGATGCTGCCCTTTTATTTAGATTTGATAAAAGCACGGATAAGGGGAGTGTTAAGGTTTACTCCTATGATGAGGGATATATTGCAATTCCAAACTATAATGAGTACGGAGACCAAATTGCTTGTTCTTTATATTATGCCATAGACGACGGTACTAAAATAATTGATACTTATGATGATACTTATCACTACAGATTAACACAGGCACAGGAGGGAGAGGAAACTGATAATGGTTGGATTATGGAGCGTGAAACTCACGGATTCTCTAGGTGTCCCTTATTATATAAAAGAGGTAAGGTTGCTTGGGAATATGGAGAATCAATCATAGAAATGATTGAGCTCATGAAAAATATTCACGCAATAGCCCTCAAGCGATTTGGAACCTTTGGGCTTGTCTTGACGGGGCAGATGGATCAAAATAGTTTTAAAAGAGATAGTTCTACATTAATTATTAATCTATCAGCAGACAATAGTAATGGGAAACAAGACGCCAAGGTTATTGCATTCCCCGAACCAACTGGAATGATAGATTATGTTCATGATTTAGAGAGAGATTTACAAATAGCATGTGGAGTAACTTTTATGACTCCCGACAATTTAAAGGTTGGAGGAGATATTGGAGGTAACGCAGTACAACTTGCAATGCAGAATGATTTGGCTCTGGCAACTGAAACAGTATTAGATTGGTCTGATTTTACCGACGATATGGCAGCTCTTTTTGCTGAGATGATAAGTTTGGAAAGTGGTACGACAAATAAATATACTCAATTACAGATCAAAGCTAGATTATCAGTTTGGACTCCTGAAAGCAAAAATACGATGATCGCTAATTTGGGCATTGAATCAAAGTGGTTGTCTGAACAAACTATTATTGAAAATTCTCCTCATGCAGCTCCCGATGAAGTTGAAAGGAGAAAGAAGCAAGATGATGCAGTTGCACAACAACAATTATCCCAACAGCAAACTGCACCCAAACAAACACAAACCAATCAGGAAATGATTGGAATTAATCAATAGGAGGGAATGCCATGTATACAATGTTTGCGATGATATGCGTTTCAATTATTTCCATCATGGGAAATATAATCCAATTTTTTATGAATAAAAAAAGTACGGATGTTAAAAATCTAAACTTGGAACTCGGATATATTAAAGGAGTTTTAAAGGCCCAAGGAGAAGCCTATGATATTGAAAAGAAAATACAGGAAAATCAAATTTCCAAACTTCAAAATCAAATTGATGACCAAAAAAAGATATTAAACTATAACAAAGAAGAAATAGTAAAATTGCAACGTATTGTAAATCGATTGATTGGAGACGGATGCCACAATGGAAATTGCCCGCAACGCTCTCCTTATACCACAGAAGAAATAAACGAAATAACAAAAAATAGAAAAAATGGGAAAAATAATATCATTAATTAAAAATATAATATTAGAGATTAAAGATAGATGGAGGTCTAAGACTCCTAAATTCTTTAAGGCTATTGTAAAAATTGGAATATCTATTAGTGGTATTGGATTGACTATGCATACTGCAATGCTTGCATCTGGGGCAGTTGAACCTCAATGGTGGATCGACATTTATCCCTATATTATAGCTATTCCAGCTGGAATGGCAGCATGTGCAAAGTTAACTCGAGATTATGGGGATAATAATCAAACTAAATAATTATGGCAAATCCAAATAAATTAATTCCTTTCATTTTAAATAAGGAAGGCGGTTTTTCGAATAGAAAAAATGATGCAGGAGGGCCTACTAATAGAGGGATTACGCTTGCCGTCTTTCAACATTATTTTGGTGCAAATAAAACCATTAGAGATTTAAAAAATATAACCAATCAGCAATGGGACTATATCTTCATAAATGGTTTTTGGAATAGATGTAAAGCTGATGAAATAATTAGCCAATCTGTCGCTAATATCATTGTAGATTGGACTTGGAACAGTGGAACTCATGCTATTCGAAGAGTTCAAAAATATTTGGGATTGGACGATGACGGAATTATTGGAGATTTAACATTATCTCATATAAACTCATCTAATGCGCTTGAACTTTTCAATGCCATTAAAAATTTAAGATTTAAATTCATCGACGAAATCTGTACATATAATCCCAAAAATAAAGAATTTAGAAGAGGCTGGAGGAATAGAATAAGTGAATTAAAATTTCAAGATTAAGATAATGAAAAAATTAACTCTGGTTATATTGGCAATTATTCTAATGGGATCTTGTGCCACGAGAAATAAAATTGAATATAGAGACAGGGATGTTATCAAGTATATTTCTGCTATTCAACACGATACATTAATAAATGACGTTCATGATAGTATTTACACGTCCATTAGGACTAGTAAAGACACGGTCTTTAGTACTAAATATAGGGAACGAATTGTCTATAAAAACAGAATCTTAATTAAAAACGATACAATTAGGAAAGATAGCATACAGACACAATATAAAGAAAATACAATTATTAAAACAAAAATACCAAAATGGTGTTGGATTCTCTTGGCTGTTAACGTATTTTTTTGTATCTTTGTAGGCGTAAAATTTTATATTAAATGGCAGATCAAAATTTAATATTTCAAATATATAATGCTGATGGCACTTCTTTCCATGGGTTGTCTATGGATCAAAGTACCTTTACTGATTCAGTGATGTCTCTCAATACTAAGATTGAGGGAGATATATTCTATCCAACAAACGATTTAGTATTTAATTTTTCGGAATATATTATATATAATGGTGTAAAATATTATCTACAATTATCTACTCCCCCAACCATCGTAAAAAAATCGTTGCTGGAAGAAAATGGTGATTTAAAGGGAATGACTAAATACAGTCTTACCTTCTATCACCCGATGATTTTGTTGTTTAATATTCCATTTACTGATGTGGCAATATCTACTGATGAACAAAAATATAAATCAGAAAATACCACTTTTTACTGGATAGGAACTTTAACAGAGTTGGTGGCTAAAATTAATAATTGTTTAAATGATACATTATTTACTTGTGCCCTTCAACCCAAATTTGTGGATGATGGAACTTCCAGCGGAGTAATCCAATTTGACAAGCAGATGATAAGCGACGTGCTTAAAACAGCTTATGATAAATGGAAAGTTCCCTTTGTAGTAGATGGTTATAATATCTTATTTGGAAAATCGTCGAATGAAGTCTATACTGATAGTACAAAAACAACTCCTTATATTTTCAGGATGGGTCAGGGGTTAGGCCTTTTAAATAATGACAGAACCCCTAAAAAAAATCAAATTGTTACACGTATTGCCGGATATGGAAGTGAATCCAATATTCCTAATGGCTATCCATTGGTAAAATGGGAAGGAAATCAATCATGGAACTTTACAATTGATAATGATGGGTCTAAACCTAATTCTTATCCAATTATAAATGGAGTAATAGATGGGCAATTGGTTAAAGTGATCAATCATCCTTTTACCAGAAAGACTTTAATGCCTAATGTTTATGTAAACAGTGTCATTAAAAAAGTCAAAAATTATAGCAACGGGAATCCCGTATCTTATCCAGTATATGATCCAACGGCAGAATTAATTGATTATTACGATGCAGATGACCCACAAGTCTATCAAAATGTAATTAATGTTCAATCTCCCTTATATTATAAGAAAGGCTTTGACGGATCAGATACAAATGTAGCCAACATTAAACCATCAATTGTGGGAGCTACATATAATGGACAAGAAATTGATGTTATTAAATCTATAAGTTGGATTAATGACGACAAAACTTCCGCAACTGGGATAGATGATTCATACGATGCAAATAAAAAGGCATATAACCAAGGATATTTTAAAATAGAATTTTATCCTCTTGGATTTGATTTGTATGCGATGGCAGCTGTTACAAATGCGATGTCTATAGTCATGAGCTCTGGATTGTGCAATGGTTCTAAATTTGAGGTCCAAGTTGACTGGGATGTTTTTAAAACATGCTTTTACAACGATGATGGCACCTTGAATATTAATAAGCAAGCACGATGGGATAGTGGAAATTATCCAGATTCAACCAATGCGAGCATAAGCGCCATAGTTAAAAAAGATACATCTACTTTTGGCACATTAATGCCTAATATCTACCAACAACCAAAATCTGGAGATAAATTTGTGTTTGAGGGTATAGACATGCCACAATTCTATATATCCAATGCTCAGAATGTATTAGATACAAACATGAAGCAATGGATGAAGGAAAATAACATTGCATATTATGAATATCCATTTGATTTTGACGAATGCTTTTTAACTAAAAACCCATATATTCTCAGCCAAATAAAAACTAACTGCATAATTAGGTTTGAATATGCGGGGGAAATATTGATGCTTAGCGTTAAGGACTACTCTATTTCATGGGGACAGAAACCATTACCAACATATAAGATCACCCTTACTAATGACGTTTCGGTAACATTAAATCCAGTCGGACAAGTTGCTGATGGATTGTCAAAATTAGGGAGCCAAGTTGCTATGCTTCAGGCTTATTATGGAACAGATATATATGGTCTAATTGCAGACAAACTATCTAGAACTTCGGCAGATACTGCTCGGGGTATTATAACCTTTTTAAAGGGGCTTAGAATCGCATCCGGTTCTATGGGTATTGACCAGAGCGGGAATGCAGTATTGAATAATATTGCTGCACAACTGTTGAGCTCAACATTGGGAATAAATATAGGATCTGATTTCTCTATTAATCAACTGGGAGAGGCTCTATTAAAATCAGTCAAGGCTTCAGATAAAATAGAGATAGGTGATTATCTGACGGGACTTCTCGGGAAAGGCGCTAAAATAGATTCAACGGGAGCGGGAGAAATGAGAAGTCTTACGCTTTGGGAATCACTTACGGTCCCTCAGCTGAATTTTAACCGGGTAGAGGTACTCGTAGGAATGGACTTTCAAACGAAAGGAGGAGGATTAATAGACAGCGTAACAATAGACAAGGATGAGAACGGGAATGATCTAAATTCCGGTACCTGCAAATTACATCTCGAGGATGGTGAGTTCGGAGCAATCGCCATAGGAGATTTGTGTATGGGCATCTTTCATAATTTTGGTGGTTCTAATTCTGCTACAGACGTGGATAATCATACCGGATTAATTAGCAAGAAGGGATTCAATACTTCATATTTTGAGATCACTGAAATTACGAACACTTCAAATAACGGAGAGTTTAAATATATCCTCCGCAACGATTCAAATTGGGCTGCTTTAAGCCATCCTCAACCGCACATGAATTTTGCGCAAAGAGGTAACACAAATGACACTTCTCGTCAGTCTTTTAAATATCG
>Ga0172378_10005951_pt1 | contig 11390 bp, 13 predicted proteins | sample GrowelOW332metaG_FD_119755 | JGI IMG/M metagenome (GOLD analysis project Ga0172378, IMG submission 119755) | Groundwater microbial communities from an aquifer near a municipal landfill in Southern Ontario, Canada - Pumphouse #3_1 metaG | ecosystem: Environmental > Aquatic > Deep subsurface >... | reverse complement strand
CCCGAAGCCGACCTTTATATGATAGGCAGTGACCAAACATGGAATCCAAAGATATCTATGGATAAGGCACCATCATTTTTTCTTGACTTTGTAAAAGACAATAAGCGAAAGGTGACCTACGCAGCAAGCTTTGGAAAAGATACGCTCAATGGCAATCAATGGATTTCTAAGGAGCGTATCATTGAATTACTTCGTAAATTCAAGTGTATTGCTATCCGAGAGACATCAGGCAAGAAGTTACTAAGCGAGTATGGAATAGACAGCATTCAAGTGGTTGATCCTGTATTGCTGTTCAAAAACTATGATGAATTGATCGGCTCACCCAAACAGCGCGAGGAAATTGGACTATTCAAAATAAACAAGACGAACGAGTTCTATGCCAAAGCCAAGGAAATAGGTAAACTCGCAGCTATACCAGTAAGAAGCATTGGATCATTGCGCCGAGAACCAGGAGTGATATGCAGATACCCTGAAGGAATCGAAGGTTGGATGCAAGCTATAGCCTCCTCGAAATACATTTTAACAGACTCCTTCCATTGTTTGGTCATCTCTTTGCTCTATCATCGCCAATTCGTGATATTGCCAGGACTATCTGGGCGTGTTACACGTCTTCAATCTCTATTGCAACTTGTGGGACTTGAAAATCGGATCATGAGTCTGACGGATTCTTCAGCAGATATTTTTGAAAGACTCCAACAGCCTATAGATTATCAAATGGTAGATGTCATTCTTGCGAGAGAACGGGAAAAATCGTGGATGTATCTAAAAAGTCTGGAGGCATAATTCAAATGTAAATTATTTTAAATGTATGAGTATATGTCAACGTTACTTAGATGCTGGCACAGTCGTTACGAAAGATGTCCCTAACGGTGTAACGGTTGTGGGAGTGCCGGGGAGAGTGATGCATCAATCATAATTTAAAGTATTGTCATGTAATAATGACAAGTTTCAGACAAGGTAAATCAGAATAGTATGACTAAACAGAGTCCTTTAGATATCTATTTACAGAATCGCATCAACGAGAATGCAAGAAAATTACGAGAAATTGTAGATGAAACTCTACAGAAAGAACAGTCATGTCTTAAACTAATAATCCAGAGTGTCCATTTTTGTAAGAAGCAAATTGCCATATGCGACAAACACATGAAATGTTGCAGTCTACAATCTCTTCGATATTATGAAGCAAAGAGAAAAGCTTTCCGTGACAACTTGACAATATGGAATACGCTGGGTCATATACAGATGGCAAGTATTGAGATGAAAGAATTTATAAGACAGTTGACTTCAAAAGATTTAAGAGAACAAGATAAACAAAATATAATCAAATCGGCCTATGTCTCAATATATGAAACGTCAAAAAGATTAGTTGATGGTACGGGAGACCTTATGAAATTTATCAGTTCAAATTTCGTGAGTTACGATTCTTCTTCACTAAAATTGGTAAGGAAAGAACTTACAACTTTCAGGGAGAATAATAAGGACAAATTGATCCTTGTGAGAAACAAAATTGCAGCACATCGGGATTCGGATGTTTGTGAACAAATTGAGACTATAGAGGGGCTTCATCTTTCCGAAGCAGTTTCATTAATTACTGAATATGGACGCATAATTAATAAATTAGGTGTTGTAACAAGCCCATTAAAAGCTCTTGGTATTAAACGGTTAGAAGCTACAAAATGAATCTCACAGAGAGAGAGAAAGAAAAACCACAATGAGGTAATCGTTCTATTCGACGAGCGCGTGGGAAGATAAGCTATAGTTCTATAACTCCATCGGCTTCAAAATCGGCGACAATCTCTTTATTACTGAAAATGATGAGAACGGCAGCATCACGTTTCCAGGAATCATGGATGTAATAGAGAAGGTTAAGAAAAGAATAACCGAATTAAATACTGTTAACTCATAAACAGAAAGCTCAAAAACAAATAAACATGATAAATTATTCAACACTAAACATTCAACGTGCAATAATGCACAAGATAATATCAAAGACTAAAAAGAAGATTCACATACAGAATGTAGTGATTCTCTAATATCCCTTGATGATGACATAAAAAGTATATTTCGAAGTAGACTTTCTGATGCTTTCGGTACGGCAGCAAAGTCGCTGAGACTTACTATCAACCGAATAGAGCCAGATTCCGCCTTTGGCTATATTAATAGACTGCATAACGATGACGATGCCACATTCATAACAGATTCAAAAGAACTTGCAGAAATGCTTGCCAATGAACAAAATCGTAAGAACATTCCAAGCGGATTCTTAATAATTCTTGATGCCATTGATGCTATTCTTAACCAAGAAGTTGAAGTTTTGATAAAGGCCGAATCACAGACTGCTTTCAACATAGGCCGACACATGAGTATACAAGCTGTTAAAGACATTATTATGAGCCCCGCAAGTAAACTGTATAAGGCAGCTTCTTTTATAAAAACCGCCAATAATGGGTTGTCCTTAGATTACGAAGTATGGCTCTTTGACGAACAGTTTACCACGAGATCTTCTTTAGCGGAATATTTTTACAAGGGCTTCCTGGGTCTGTCTGTTAATGATAACGACAAAGCGCTAACAAAAATGTTCTTCGAAGGTATGGCAAAAACGATCAAGTCTGTTTATGCAGGTGATAAAATTGCGCAAGCCAATGCTAATTCGGCACTCTTAAATGAGATGAACAACCAAGAACGAACAATTTCACCACGAAACACTATTGACAGAATCATTCAAGTAAATGATCGTGACATATTTTATGAGAAATGTATCACGGAAGATACTCCAACAAGTTTTGGTAAGGATACGTCATTTATTACATCTAAGATAAGTGTTATGCGATACGACTTACCACAATCTTTTAAGTGTTCATTCCCTTACGATAATATGAACAACATTGAAATCGATAGAGATTCTGATGAACATAATGTTATAATTAAGATAGCAAAGGACTAACAGTATGGATACAAAATTGAACGCCATAGAACGTGCAACTTTGTGTCAATATCAGAAAATGAAGCCTGATTACACACAGAATTACAAGGACGTTACCACTATTAGAACATTCTTGATGGACTATCCTATGCTCATAAGTAACTTCAATTCTGCTGATTTTAACAAATACATCAATAGCAAGGGTCAATTATTGAATTTTCTTGTTCATAGTAAAAATAATAATATTCTGACTCAGCCAGTAATATTACTCATTTCTTATGCACTTCATAAGTATTGTAATACAACTATTGAACATTGGCCACTTAGCTATGAAAATTTAAGAGTCTCTTTGGAAGGCCTAGGATATTCTTCAGATTTACTTTACGATGCATAATGGAAAACATTGATATAACAGAAAAATTAGAAGAATTCTACAATCATCTTGCAGAACCAGATGTCGATAGGACGATATTCTCTGCAAAGTTCGGAGATGGGAAGACCTTATTCTTACAACAGTTTGCAGAAAGATATGGTAACGAATTTGATTTCTATACACTTTACCCGGTCAACTATCAGATAGCTCCAAATGATAAAGTGATGGAATATATCAAACGTGACATTCTTTTCCAGCTTATATTGAAAAGTAAAATTACTCCTGACTTAGAAATTCCTGATTCAATATTACTTCAATGGTACATAAACAAATAATTTGATAACATACTTCAAGACGTTGTCTCATTTGCACCTTCATTTTTGGGGAGCAATAAGATGTTAGCAACGATTTTGACTGTTTCTTTAGGCATATTAAAGAAGGTAAAAGAACATGGCAAGGATTTCGATGCCTTTAAAAAGCAATTCAACGATCAAAGTGATTTTGACCAAGCTTCTAAGGCAATTGAGAGAATGTCTATTGGGGAAGGAAATATATATGAACTAGATCCTATAACATATTTAATCGCTAATGCAATCGCTTCGTCAAATAAGCCATCTGTTCTTATCATAGAGGACTTAGACCGCATTGATCCTGCTCATTTGTTCCGCATCTTGAACGTATTTTCTGCTCACATTGATAGGAAATATTTAGCGAGTAGCTATACTGTCTATAAAGATAATGAAGGAAGGTCTCTTGATGAGCTGGCTAATAAGTTTGGTTTTGCAAAGGTAATCTTCGTAATGGATGCGGAAAGTACTAAATCCATATTCAAGCATTTCTATGGTGAGTCAAATTATAGAGGATACATTAGCAAGTTCCTTTCTAAGCGGCTTTTTAGATATTCCATTATTGAACATGCGCATTCACTGCTAATGCAACATGTAAACAATACGTGTGGCTTTGATATAGGTACTTTAATAAGAATTTTAAAAGATTTAGACTTTGATGTTGAAAAATTGTCAGTACGTGATATAGCAAAAACCCTTGACAATTTCGAACATTCTTATCAAACTGTCGAGATAAAGATAAATGATAATTTCCGATTTAAGTCTGACACGCCTTTAGTTAAGCTTTTAGCAACGTTACTAAGAATGGGAGTCAATGAAGACAAATTGATACCTTTTTTCTTTATTGGAATAAGTAATATGGAACAACTTATGAGCATTCTGGGTTGTTTTGCTGTTAACAATAAAATTTTATCTTTAGGGACAAATGTTAGTTTCGGTGGAAAACTCTATCATTTTTCTTTTGGATATAGAGATGGCTTTAAAGTATTTGAAAATGTCATAGAGTCCAAGGCCTTTGATAGTACCGGATATAAAATATTGGAAATCAATCTTAATAGTATAATTGTTGAAGCTCTGAAATATGAAAATTAATACTATTCAAAGTATTATTTTGCTTTATTATTGAGATATTGTAGAGAAATAAAGTCATGAAGTGGAAAGTTAAATGTTAACATAAAAATATTTGAAAAATATGAGAATAAAGATATTATTGTTTATTTGTTCCTTGTTCATCTCCTGTATAGTCAGCGCTCAAGGTATTTTTGAAGAGAAGCCTTCATTTGATGATGAATTTAGCGGGAGCAAAATTAATGAGAGCAACTGGTTAGTAGAGGTTAAGGACGAGAAAGTCGTTAACTTGTACTATAAACGGGAGAACCAGAGGATAAAGAATGGTAAACTTATATTTACTTTCAAAAAGGAGAATTACAAGGAGCGTAACTATACTAGTGGTTCTATAATTTCAAAGAAGAAGTTCGGATATGGCAAATGGGAAATTAGAGCCAAGACATCTGCTGCTAAGGAACTTTGGCCTGCAATGTGGCTCAGGGCTGCTGATGAAAAGATGAAACTAAAAGGAGAATTCGACATTTTGGAGCATTGGCCTAGTCAAAGCAAAAAAGAATATCAAGCAAACTATCATATTTGGGGAACTATAAAGGGAAGGAAGGAAACACATTTGCAGTATCCAAAGAATATTAAAGGCTTTGATATTACAAAATGGCATACATACGCTGTTTTAAATACTCCCGGATGCCTTATTATGGAAGTTGATGGTATAAAGGTAGCAGAATGGACATCTTCTGATTTATCGGATTGGGCTGAAGCTCAACCGTATGATTTGGTGTTATCTCTTGCTTGCAGCAATTGGGCTGCCAAGAATACTGACAAGAGCAGTAGCAAGCAAAAGAAGATGTACATTGACTGGGTTAGATTCTATAAAATGAAGTAATGATGAATATACTCTTTTACGACAAGGACTTTGGACCTGGCGGTATAGCTGTAGTCTCGGAGACGCTTGCAACAGCTCTGCGACAAAGGGGTTATAACTCGGCTATTTATGTACTATCTTTACCGTACAATGACCTTGTATCAAGACTTCCCAAGAATGTTCCTTTAATAGTTGGACAAGGTATTAAGTATAATAAGGAAAATATAGAACAGCTAAAGAATGTTCTTGTAGAACGTAAAATTGACATCGTCGTTAACCAACAGGGATTGAATCCTATACCAATACGCATTCTGGATAAGGCAAGAAAAGGTCTGAATGTCAAGATTATATCTGTCTATCACATGCAGGTGAACACCAATGGTAGAATTATCAGTGTTCAGCAAGAGATAGAAAGATGCAGGCATAGGTTTATGCTGCCGTTACTGCATCTAAAGATGAAACTTTTCAAATGGATCACCGCTAAATCCATGAGAAATGTTTATAACAAAAGTGATATTTACGAAGTTCTCTCTCCATCATTTGTTCCTCTGTTTTCAGAATTTACTGGTATAAAGAATCCGACAAAGCTAAAGGTTCAGACTAATCCTGTTACTATTCAATTGCCGCAAAAAGAGGTAGACCTTAATAGTAAAGAAAAGATACTCTTGTATGTCGGTAGGCTTGAACCAGAGATAAAAAAGCCACAGCGTATAATGGATATGTGGAAGTTGCTCCACAAACAATTTCCTAAATGGCAATTGGTTATAGTAGGCGATGGACCTGAGAAAAATCGACTGGAAGAAGAAATTGAAACAGAGAATATTACAAATGTAAAATTAGTAGGTTTCCAAAATCCCCAACCTTATTATGAAAAGGCATCTATACTTCTTCTTACTTCTGAAACAGAAGGATTTCCCCTCGTACTAGCCGAAGCTATGTCTTATGGGGTTGTGCCTTGCGTTTATGATAGTTTCCCAGCAAGTTCTGATATTGTAAAAGATGGTCAGAATGGTATCCTTATACCAAAAGATAATGAAACGTTCAATGTACATAAGTCTGTTGAACTTGTTTCAACTATAATGAATGATAATAACAAACTTAAATATCTTGCTAAGAATGCTATTATTACATCTAGGTCTTATTCCATAGAAAGAATTTCTAAAGATTGGGAGGCTACTTTTAAGCATCTCATCGTGGGGGGGGGGAGAAAACACTAGGCAATTGAAAGACAGTCAGATAGTATTCGTTGGACGACTAGAAAATATGACCAAACGTCCATATCGGATTTTACAGACGTGGAAACTCATAGAAGGAAAATATCCAGATTGGAATCTAACGTTTGTCGGAGATGGACCTGACAGACAATCGTTAGAAGCGAAAGTAGAAGAACAAGGTCTGAAAAGAGTAACATTCGTAGGATTCCAAAATCCTGTTGAATATTATAAGAGAGCATCCATATTGATGCTGACTTCAGATATTGAAGGATTTCCCTTGGTATTAGCTGAATGCATGAGCTTCGGAGTTGTTCCTGTTGTGTACGCAAGTTATCCTGCCGTTTATGATATTATTGAGGATGGCGTTGATGGAATAATAATACCAAAGAAAGACATCTTCCCTGCCGAATTAACAGCAAGAAAAGTTTCATTAATAATGGACGACGAAAACATACGTATGGAAATGGCATTGGCAGCTTCTAAAAAGAGTCAACAGTTTTCTATTTCTACAATTTGCAGACAATGGGAAAACACTTTCAACGAAATAATAAATCACTAAGATAATGAATAGAGACAAACTAACTCGTAGATTAGGTAATTTGTTGGGCGTGAAGAACTGGAACAGACTTCAAATGAGGTTAAAGTTCCATCAATATTTTCATCAACTTTATACTGGTAAGGGAAAAGGCCAACCAGCAAGATGTTATGTCTACATTGCAGATGGTCGTACTGCACATGGAGGAATAAGTGACAGACTAAGAGGTATTATATCTGTTTATCAGTATTGTAAGTCGCGTAACATTCCCTTCCGTATTAATTTCACGAGTCCATTCAATCTTGATATGTTTATAGTACCAAACAGGTATGATTGGGAGCTAAAAGAAGGAGAGTTTGTGAGAAATAAATCTGTAGGTTTCCGCTTCTTCAATTCATACTCACATATAGATGAGGATAAGGAAGATTATTTCTCATTGCTCGACTCGAAGAAAAGACAGGTTCATTGTTATACCAATGTGACTATAGATGAACCAAACATGCATGTATACTTTGAAGAACTGTTCAAACCATCAAAAGTATTACAAGATGCTTTGGACAAGTGTCATCAGTCAGTTAAGCGGCGGGGGTATGTGTCTATAACTTTCCGTTTTCAAGATTTGTTGGGTGATTTGCATGAAAGATACGCAACAGAGTTAGGAAGTAAAGAAGATAAAGAAGACTATATTTCTCACTGCCTTTCTGCAATTGAAAGAGTCTACGAAAAGAATAAAGACAAAATCAGCAAGGTCTTAGTTACAGCCGATTCACAAATATTCCTTGAACGTGCAAAGAAACTACCATACGTTTATGTAGTTCCTGGAGAAATAACTCATATCGATTTTGCAGGAGATAAGGGAGGCATTGCCCATATCAAAGATTTCTTAGACATGTTTATGATCTCTGGTGCTAACCATGTTTACTTTTATTCCTATGGTAGGATGTACGGTGCTTCCCGATTTGCTAAAACTGCTGCTTTGATTGGAGGAAAGACTTTCACTGTGCTGCGTGGATAGTTTACAGATTATCAATGAAATAAATTGGATAATTAATTCAGAATAAAACAAACATATATTGATATATGAAATATGCGATAATAGGTGCTGGTATGTCGGGCTTAGCTATAGCCAACATCCTGCAAGACAATGGAAATGAAGTGGCTGTCTTTGAGAAAGACAGCCGGCCAGGTGGAATGATAAAGTGCGACCGAGTCAATGGAAGTTTATTCCATAGAACCGGTGGACATGTATTTAACACCAAACGTCAAGACGTGATGGATTGGTTTTGGAAACATTTCGACAAGGACAAGGAATTTACTAAAGCTGATCGTCATTCATCTGTCGTGATGGAAGGAATGGATAATATTCCATATCCTATAGAAAATCACATGTATTATTTCCCAGAGGATGTACAAAAGTCGTTCATAAACGATCTATTGTACATACATAGCAATGGGGGGGGCAATCCTGAAAACTTCGATGAATTCTTAAGAGCCAGATTTGGGGAAACTCTTTATAAGATGTATTTTCAGCCGTATAACTTTAAGGTTTGGAGAAGAGACCTATCACAAGTACCACTTTCTTGGCTTGCAGGCAAGTTGCCTATGCCTTCGGTTGAAGAGATGATATACAACAACTTCAATCATGTGGAAGAACACAAGTTTGTACACTCTTCCTTTTATTATCCGAAAAAGGGCGGCTCACAATTCCTTGCAGACAGACTTTCTCAAGGTCTACATATAATCTTCGGTGATGGAATAAGCCATATTAGTAAGGATGGTAACAAATGGCTTGTAAATGACAGCACCTTCGACAAAGTCATTTTCTGTGGAAATGTAAAGCAACTGCCTACATTAATTTCGGGACAGATTGAACTTGGCGGACTTAATGAAAAACTAGACGAACTAGAAAGTCATGGTACAACATCTGTATTCTGTGAAATAGAAAATAATCCGTACAGTTGGATGTACATGCCATCACCAAAGTATGAAGCTCATAGAATTATTTGTACAGGGAATTTCTCCCCTACTAACAATGCAGCTGGGAAGATGACTGGAACAATAGAGTTCACGGATTACATCTCAAAGGAAGACATTCTTGACAACCTTACACTTATACCATACTCGCCAAAGTATCTTACCCATAACTATGAGAAGTATACATACCCTATACAGAAAGATGATACGAGAGATGTAATCAAGAACGTAAAACTCAAAACTGAGCCACAAGGACTATATCTCCTCGGTCGTTTTGCGGAGTGGGAGTATTACAACATGGATGTCGCCATTGGTGCGGCTCTAGACTTGTTTAATGAAAAGTTAAATAAATAAGGGAGTCGACATCATGGAAAAAGTAGCATTACTGGTTGTTTACAATCACCGTTTCGATAGAAACATTCCTATCGTAGAGAAGATTTACAAGGACAGGTTCAACAACATATTCCACATTGTACCTTTCTATGACGGCAACAAAGAAAATGTTATACCTGTCTATGAAAACTCTTATTACTTTCAAGGATATATAGCACAGGCATATACTCATCTAGTTGGAAAGGGGTTTACCCACTTTTTCGTAATCGCTGATGACCTCATCCTTAATCCGAAGGTTAATGAAGAAAATCTTTGGGACGAACTTGGCATAGCGAAAGATGACAATCTGTTGCCGGATTTGAAGATACTACAAACTTATGGCTATTGGCGACAAATACCACGCGCTCTAAGGTATAATCCTAGTCCCAAAGGAGTTGAGATTGGTAAGGTACTGCCCATAAGGGAGAAGGCAATCGAGATATTTAAAGAGAGAGGTATTCCGACAACAAAGATTGAAATATCGAGCCTTATCTCCCACAAGAATCTGAAAGAATTTGCAAAATCCATATACCATTTTCCTTTTAAATTTAGTCTGCCTTATCCTCTTGTTGGAGGTTATGCGGACATTTTCCTCGTTACAAATGATATTATGAGGAAGTTCTGTAACTATTGCGGAGCATTCGCTGCCACGAATCTCTTCGTTGAGATAGCCATTCCAACAGCACTTCAACTTGTGACAAACAAGATAAAGTATATTACTGACGGGAAGTTGAAGAATGGTGCGCTTTGGACAGATTCTGAGAAGAATGGTTTTAATTCCAAATACTCTTTTAATTTTAAGAATTTGATGGATAATTTTCCAAAGGACAAACTATATATCCACCCTGTAAAGTTGTCTAAATGGGATACATCAAGCTTATAACTCATATAGATGTCTCCACTTATTGATAAGATTCTTTCGACAGACAAAAGTTCTGTTGAAGAATTATTGAAGAAAGGGAAAGGTATTTACACTTTCCTTAACCCTGTTTCGTACCTTGATGCGCTAAAGCATAAGGAGTTGTTCACTTCATTTGATGGTATTTTCGCTGACGGTGGGCTACTCGTTAAAGCTATTAAGGGTGCATATGGAGTAACCGTCACGCGACGTAGCTTTGATATGACAAGCCTTGCACCTATAGTTTTCTCATACGCTGCTAAGACTGGCAAGTCGGTCGCTATCATTGCCACAAAGCAAGAAATGGTTGAAAAAGCAGTTGCCAATCTCAAGAAGAGTCTTCAAGGATTGAACATTAGCTACTATCGCAATGGCTACTTAAAGTCAGAGCAAGAAAAGGACGAAGAGGCAAAGAAGATTGTGGCTCTGCATCCGGATATTCTTATAGTCGGCATGGGAATCATCTTACAAGAGCAATTTTTGCTAAAAGTTCGTGATGCCGGATTTCAAGGTATAGGCTTCACATGCGGCGGATTCATCCACCAGACAGCACAGGACAAGGTGGACTATTACCCAGTATGGGTGGACAAGCATGGACTGCGTTTCGTGTACCGTATGTATAAAGAGCCGCACACACGAAAGAGGTACGCCAAGGCAGCGTTCGTGTTCCCAGTGAAGTTTCTGTGGGAGAAGGTGACGGGCTAATAAGGGATATTGAAATGAACGTTGATATTTATCTTGAATTTCTTCGTTTCGCTCTGACCGATGACAGTGCCGTACCTAATAGCGTTACTAATATAAATTGGCAGGGCTTACTGAGGTTT
>Ga0172378_10005949_pt1 | contig 11392 bp, 7 predicted proteins | sample GrowelOW332metaG_FD_119755 | JGI IMG/M metagenome (GOLD analysis project Ga0172378, IMG submission 119755) | Groundwater microbial communities from an aquifer near a municipal landfill in Southern Ontario, Canada - Pumphouse #3_1 metaG | ecosystem: Environmental > Aquatic > Deep subsurface >... | reverse complement strand
GCAGAATCCATATCCGAGGAATTGTCCTCGTTCTCACTTACGGTCCTGGTTGCTGACGGGGAGCAGAAGAGGCGTGTTTTCAGCAACTTCGGGTGTATCATTCGATGTCTTTGGTATGGAAAAGGGTCTGTTTAGGTGCCGAAGGCACCCGGACAGACCACGATTGACGGTTCCTGACACTAAGTGAGAACGCGGACCGGGTATGAAAAGACAACAACGATCAGCGAAAGCCAGATCTGTTATCTCACGTAAGTGTCAAACTCAGGTTTAAACCCGAGTTTGACAGATCTGAATAAAGACAGAGTTTAGAACTGAGTTTTTTGACAACGCAGAAAAAGGGCGTTCCCGATGTCCTTTCATGTCTTACAAACATAGAACAAAAGGAACGTGGCAGATCAGACCGAATGAGAATATATCCATTCCGATCGGTAAAGCCCGCCTCGCGGAGGCGTTATTCAGGAAATATGGTTTGGACAGGTTGATATCGGGATTCAAGAAGAAAGGAACAGACCTGGAAAAGCTCGCGGAATTGCTGATGGCATATAAGCTCGGGGACAACTTCAGCATCCACAAGGCACACGGATTCATCATCGTATAAGATAAATGCTTGGAGAACCAAGGATTATGATTCTAACATATTAATTCATTACATATGTTTAATTCAGAACATGAATTATGGCACCCCTGCCATATTTATAACAAAAACTGTTATTTTAAAGGCATGAATTTGTTACGCATTCTCTTAAGTTTATCACGCATTTTTTTGTATAGAGAGATTACTGACAATAAAATTGTTATCACACAGGTCATTGAGCTCCATGACTAAATAATCAAGACGTCTAAACTGGCGATCTGACTTCAACGTGTCATAAAGGTTGTTCACTTTTTCGTCTCATTCGTATTCTTTGTTGATTTTTATGTTGAACATATCATCGTGTCTGAACGCCATATGAATATCTTTATCTGGAATCTCTTTTTCAAAAGATTTTTTCTTCTCACACACCTCGCATAATGGAATCTAATGCGTCGGATTACGATAATCATTAAACATCAAAATCACGTTTGACCTCATTGAACAATTTAATCATCCCTTCAATGTCCTCTTTTTTAATTTCTGAGTAGATGTAATTCTTGTCAATGAAATCTCTGACGCAATCCACAATATATTTGTCAATCTGACCAGTCTCATACAACACCTCGAATGTGATCCTGTAGTTCACAACTTCATCTATGGTATGTTCTATCAAAGGACGCAGATTTTCGTCATAATATGAAAGAAACTCACCCGTTGACCCTCTTAAGGTTTCTGAGATATATTTCTTCACGATGTTGTAACCCAGCTGGACCTCGTTCTATTTGATGGCTATCGATTCTATATACGGGCGATAATCCCTCAGCAACAGTAAAAAAATAAAGGGTATGATTAGTGAGCAGATGTATAAAACGGCTTTGAATAATTTGATTCAAATAAAAGACCCTAGATTGATTATATCGACGAACTCTATATAGATATCATAGAATATATGGAATCAGACTCCAGAGAACCTTTTCGACGATAATAAAACCATATATCGACGGATTCATCAGATCGTACGTGGACTACTCAAATAAAAGCCCCAGGATCAATCTTAGTGCCTACATACTATCATAGATATCCATTCGCGCAGATACTTAATCGGAAACGGCAGCACCGTCATCTGATCGTGTCTAACGAATGGAACGGCCATCATGTCTATGATGTCCTCAATGAATAAAGAAGAACCTTTTTCAACCACCACTTCACGGATGAGGGCTGCCTTTTTCACTTTCCTTTCCATACCTTTGCCGATGACTCCGACGTAATATACCATATAATTTTCTGATACGGACAACGTGTTAATGTCGATGCATTCTGGCAAATATTTCATAAGCCCTTCTTTAGTACGTAACCCAGTAGTGATTCCCACTCCAGTTTTCTGATTGTCTAAAAGCTTATCTCTCAATTTATCAGCATCAACCATCGTGATCAGATTTGTCTTTTTGATACTGTTTATGTTGCCATCTGGATCCATTATGGAGCAGTCGATATCCTTTTTCAGCACTGCGGTCGCGAGTTTTGGAAATGGGGAGTCATCATCGAGATCGAAAATAGAGTACTCGGTAGAACCGTTAGATCTAATTAACAATGTTGCATAGCTGCAACACACATCACCTTCTTCATTAGGTAAAGCTATGGCGAAAACAAAATCGCCAGAGTATGATTTTGCCGCCCAATCATACAAAGTGATGGCGCCGTGATTTATGTCATCCTTTATAGACAATTCCTCCACCATCGTTTCTGCAATGTTCTGACGATCTTTCTCATTGTAGGACTCTATTGTTACATGCTGCAGCGTGTTGCATCTATCATCGGAATATGTGTCTCTGTAGACATCATCCTTAAAATGTTCCTCGTTATGAACAACATCTATTCTGAAACAATCGAAGCCAGATGATCTTCCTGCTTCACATTTCAACTCGAGATTTTCAAGATCTGAGATCAGCTCAGCCGTTGTAATCTCCCCATCCTCGCCTTCTTTGTTGACGACGAACAATGGCTTTGTCTTCATAATTTCAACTGCACGCTGCTGAAAACGATCTACTTCATCACTGACCAATGTACGATCTGAAACATTCACATCAACAGAACGGAATTCAATCGACACAATATCTCTGAAAAACTGGTTGAACTTATCAATAGTCTTAAAGATGATTCTGGATTTGGTGTTTTCCAACTTGTCCATGTCAGAAAAATCGACAAAGTCGATATTGTTCTTCTTCCTCTTATTCGCCTTTCTAATGATGAACGTAGGGACGTTAACATTACCGGATTTCCGTTTCAAATCATAATTGGTCAACAGATACTGTGGGTACATCTCGAACGGTCTTCTCTTGGTGAAAGTCATCCACTTCCGTTCAGCAATATTCGTGAATGTTACAACGTGATTGGAAAGGCATATTCCGCTCAAATCATTGCCAAGACCCACATATTCAAAAAAAAGCTCTAACGTTACTATCTCTCTCGACTCATCTCTGTTGGGATATTTCTTCACTTTATGAATCTGGAAATAACGTCCCGAAACAGAAACACTCGATTCGTTTTTGGAAGGACGATGGAGCGAATTAAGCATAATTTGAAGTAGATCTATATCAGGAATGTCTAAAGCTATGACACGACGCGCAGCACAGGTGACATTGTATTCAGCGTTGTTGCGTATCGATTCAATTATGTCCTTCCCCGCATCTTTGTCCTTCTTTCTCATAACGTACATCTTTTTCATGTTGCCGACGTTTTTTACCGACACTACACCATCGATCTTGGACACGTCATCGCAGACATTGGCTCTGATAGAGTAATTATCGCATTCAACACTAATAAACGTATATTTTTCATCCAAGATCTGACGGTTAATCTTGAAATCACTAATAAGATTGAGTTTGGCCTGCATAGATTCCATCAAAGATTCACCTCTTTGCGGATTGCTTTGTAAATCTCAGGGTTACGGATCTTGTTCGAATCGAAAAGATATGGCACCTCGATAATTTCTAACCCTTTGTTACCCGATGTCCTTACCAATTGTTTCTCCTTTTTCCCTGTCGCCACTATATTGATAATGTACACCCGAGTCCCACCGACTTTTTCCAATTTCCCAAATATCTCTTTCAGACACTCATCACGGCTCTTCTCCATCGGCCCTGCCCAGTTCTTGAAATCGATGAAGACCGAATCGTTAATCTTGAAATCGAAACGCTCGTAATTCTTTGTATCGAGCTCGCTGAGCGTTACACCCCAATCCTTCAGAATCTGCTCACCGACAGCTTCTCCGAGACCACCTTTATAGATGTTGTTGAACAGCGGTGGTGACAATATGAGGTCGTTCTTCTCAAATGACGTTGCATAGCCTTTTTCTTCAAACATCTCACGAATATTCGGAAGTTCGAGCATCTTATCGAGTCTTGCGGCTTCAGCGGACACTGTCTTTTCCCCATCGTCCGTGAGATACACGTAACCGTAATCTCCTTCTTCGCTGTAATGCAGCTTATTATCTGGTTTACTGAGGCGACAATAAAGACTGTTGGCCAATGGGCCGCCTTCTCCGTCTGGAAGAGTCGGATGTGTTAATACGAGTTGACGTAACTTAATCCACTTTGACTTGCGGTTATCATCCCAGTCTATTCCAAGGAATCCAGTGATATGACGGTATGACACCTCTGATGCATAATCGCCCGGTCTCTGTTCACTACCGTCCCTCTTCTTCGAAATCTTGACATAATTCTTCTTTAGAGCATCGTAGAGATGATCGAATTCAGGATTTCTAAGCAACCCGTATTTCTCTATCGGCTGATCGAAATCGAAAACCTTTTCGATGTTCTTATCGGCGAATATATACACCGACTTGCTCTTCATATTGGTACGACACATACGCCCAATTGCCTGGATGATATAACGCGCATAGGTCATACGGACACTGTCTTTATTCTTCATCTTATGTTTAAATTTCACCTTGTTGCCATTACATTCCATGAATGAGTTCCGAATCATATCAAATGCCCATGATGGGCTATATTCTCCACGTTCCATCAGGAATTCGATTGTGAATATCGCCTTGGCCAGTGCTTCCCAGTCATCCTTTTCGACCCTTGGAACAATATTGGTTGGTTCATCGAGATAGATCGCATCGATATCCTTCTCGACAATCCTATCACCTACGTAGTCACTTGTTCTAACAAGATCCGGAATTAAGTCCTTGGGTGGAACGTATTGGAGATTCTGTCCGGCACCCACTGTCGCGTATGTGGTAAGTACGAACATCTTCTCTCCATTAGACATTCGATCTAAAATACTTTTTTTCGTTTCTTCGAATTTGGCACTCTGCAATGTGATGAACGGCGTTGTACGAAGACAATCTGGTACATCCTTCGCTTCATATACCAAACGTTCAAACATGTCTCTTATGATGATGGAATGTCTCGTCCCCTCCGCTGAGAGGATATTGAGAAAACATACCATCGAACGGATATCGCGTACCAGGAATTCCTTGTAAACCTTAGCAATCTTCAAGAACCGAATCTGTTCATAATCTTTGAATCCATTCGAATCCAACATATTGTTGATTGCCAAACGATCCTCTTCGTCTTCGAAGATACTTTCGACCGTGAGACAATCCCCCTCGATAATGACTGGCTCTATGTTTGCATTGTCGTATTTGGAAATTGACTCTTTGAAGTGGGCGTTCAGGCGTAACCTGTCTCCTTCTGATATCGGATATTGTTTGAATTCCGAACGATACTTCAGGTATTCAAAATCAAAATTGCCAACTGCAGAAGGCAGTGAAGCAGTTGCAGATATCCCAACAACTTTCACACCTTTCTTAGACAATACTGTCAACAGAATCTTTTCAGGGGTTCTCGAATACGCAGTGAGGTACAACTTTGAAGAGAGATTATGCTCTTCGCTATCTTCGAATCTGTAGAAGCTGAAACCTCTGTTATATACTGACAAATCGTCATCATCACTCTTCGTATTGCTACATTTGGTTCTTGAGTTGAATAAAATCGCATGTTTGATAAACATGCGCTGATCGTATTCGAGATCGTATAGATCCAGCATCGTGCTTATCGCATCCTCATATGCGATGTCATTGCCCCTGGCCTTCTCCACTTCCATGTGGCTTTTTGCCATGGCTGCTATCAATTCCTCAAAATATCTGAAGAAACCATAAAGGTTGGAGAACATCTTGCTTATCGATGTGTCCTCGACATTGCCATTGTCAAAACTGATGTAATTAACCTGTTCTTTTTTGTCCGGTTGTATCTTGATCTGTTTTCCATTAGCAATATTGTGAGATCTAAAATCATGAAAAATAAAACTGCTCTGAGGATCTCCCTTCAATTTGAAGGCATATTCTAGATGAAATTCATTAGATATGTTTTCGGCCTTGAACAAAACGCTGTCTGCAAAATCAGTGAGAGCTGTTTCGCCTCTTTCCTTCAAATAATACTTGGACGAAATGTAATATGCCTTACGATGCTCATTCTCACGTTCACGAAGCGTCCTGAGGATGCTCTTGAACATCCTTATGCATTCTATCTTATCTGATTCCGATTTAGTTATACTTTTCAGCATTGTGTCCTTTGAAGAATCAAATTCGTCAATGAAAATGATCGAATTATCGATAAAATCCGATTCATAAAACCTATATGGGTTATCGATAAGCGTATCATGTGTTACGAGGAATTTGTCCACACTCATGAAGAAAACGCGCTTTTCGCTTGTATAGACAGATGGATACAGTTTTCCAACCCAATCCCATTCAAGTCGAGTAATGAGCTTCAATCTTTCTTTGGGCGTAAATGCCTGTTTTTTCAATTCAATGCGGACCGCCTTTCTGAAATCGCGCTCGATGGATTCGAATTGCTTTTTCAGCGTATCCATAACGTTCTTATTGACATCGGCCTCTTCAGCGTCAGAAATGCATTGCAGATGTGCCTCAATCTTCTCATACTTGTCTGGTACGGCATTCTTAATATTCTCAATGTCTTGGTAATCAAGATTTTTGAACCCTTTGATAACGGTTTCAAATATTGGATCTACGACCATAATGTATTTCTTAAGATCTTCATGTCCATCTTCCAGCTTCTCTTCGAGTTTACGATAAGGTAGATTTTTTTTCAATGGTGTTATAAAAAATATTTTCTTCTCATCATCGTTGATCAAATGTTCATAGATATAATCAATGACAAAATGTGTCTTCCCGGTTCCAGTGGGCATATCAATCAAAAGTATGTTCTTGTCATGGTTCTCGTCATCGCAAAATCTTCTAATCAATTGGCGCATATATTCGAAAGACAGCTGCCTTTATAAATAAACTTCAAAGAAATTAGATGATTGCAACAAAACATATCTTACGAATACAATAACCGATGATAGTTATTCGCGCAATACTGTATTATTTCGAGCTTTTAATCTCTTTCTCCATACTCTGATATCCTTCTCAAATTCCCGATCCATGGTGGCATAGATTTCCTTCGTGACGACCGGGTCCATTGCCATCGCTCTGTTCATCTGGTCCACTCCAACGCCGTACTTCCTGCACACGATCTGCACCGCTTCCGAATACCTCTCCACGGACTGCAGCTGGTTATTCGCATACGCCTCACGGAACCTAGCGATAATCATCTCCGGATCATCTGTCTCGACGGTCACGCCCGGCTTCTCATTAAGCAGCACGATGACCGCCAAAGGGAGGGAAAGGATTGAAGCTATGGACCCCTCTATAGCGATGTACTGGCGTTTCTGCGTCTTCGTGAGAAGTTTGCGCTTCTTCAGGAACCTCATAGTCCCCTCCGGTAGACTTCAGGTCCGTCAGAATCTCGACGATGTTCTTCCTGGTGATTACCACGAGCTGCCGATACTCCTTGTCCTTGTATCTCTGGGAGTCCCATCCCTCCAGATCCCCGATGATCTGGGAAATCGTCGATCTGGTCGAAGGAACGATCTTCATCAGGAACAGCCTGGTGTACACGCCGAAGCTCGGCATGATACTCAACGATACGAAGTTGGAGATGTCCGACCGTTCGATACCACTGATGCATGATGACAGATCTGCCCTCTACGAGATGTACAACCAGTGCAACAATGGATTCGTGTTCACCTTCAGCGAGGGCCCGGAGAAACCGATGTTCCCGGATACGATATCCCGCCATCTGTCCAATCTATGCAAGAAGTAGAATATCAACCATATCACGCCGCACATGATCAGAAGGACATTGCCCTGATTCTGATCACCAAATACAACGTGGACCTGAGGGCCCTCCAGTCCATCCTCGGTCATTCAAACATATCGACTACACTCAGCTACTACACATGGTGGACGATAAGCAGATACGCAAGTCCCTAGAGCTTTACGGAAATGCCATCAGACAGCCGGAGGGCAAAAAGAAGGACAAGCACGATAAAGATCCAATATGCAACATTAAGGAGACCAGATACCTCACCGAATCAGAGAATCTCGACTTTATTGTTGCCAGAAAGAATGCATGCTAAGAACCCCATCAGATCATGCCGCGACATGATCCTTATTTATTTACTGATTCTGATTAATTTTTCCATTCATCTTCAAATTTCGACACTATCATTGGAACAACAAATTGATTTCTTTCATGATTGTATTCGTTTGTCGCATTCACTGCATTTGCAAAATATAAAATCAAATCTCTGGCCATTTTTACAGACCCATATGCATTTGATTCCAACTCATCAATAGAAATCGAATATTCGTCTTTATGGCGATTAACCGACTCCTCTATCCAGGGCACGGAATAACATTCGTAAACCCTCAATATCCTGTGTTCAAGAACATTCCTTAAAAAATCATAAGCACTCAATTGAGACTCTTCATTCCTTGTATCATCTATGAGCCATTGAATTACGTCAAAATAACTATTTGACACGTTTTTCTCTTCAGATATCCAATTTTTAATTGATTTCATACTTTTAGCATTTGTTCCAAACAATGTATAACACAACTGTGCTATCTTGTCAAAAACACCATGTGCTGCCTTTATTGACGTTTTTAACATTTCTGTTTTGTATCCTACCGCCTCATAATTTGTAATTTCGATTACGACATCCTTTTGAGACTCGTGTACGCTATCATGCTTAATCGATGATTGATACAAAAAATACCTGGAAATGTTGTATTCTTGCTTGATAGTATTAAACTGTGAAACAAAACTATACAGTTGTTCTAATTTGAAAGACGTGATCGCAAATGTAGCTATTGTAACATCATCTTCTACACACCTTAGATTTAGAATATTCATTAGACTCAGAGTCAATGCATTTTTTGAACACCACTCTTTATAATCATTGGTCTTTTTTCTCGTAGCCCTGTACCTTTTTGAATCATGATACCGTATTTTAACCAACCTGTCCAGATACACAACCATGTTCTCAAAATATTCACGCTGATCTGAGCCAATATTCCTGCTATCTACTTCCTTTAGACCACGTATATACTCTCTTTTGGATTTCTTCAACACAAAGGATTTGGCAGAAATATTGTCCATTGTTATAGCCAACTCATAAAGATAACGCGCATTTGCCATGCGCGCCATTGGAAATATGTCCACAATAGGTGATATTACGTCAATAGATTCCTGAATTCTGTGTTCTCTGTAGAGGTTATTAGCAAAGTTTGTCAAAACAGGATAAAGTATTGGATCTGCGGTGCCTGCATTCCTCATACATATGATGTATTCTGATTGTGATTTTTTGATTGAATCTACGGTAACATCGATTTTTTCATCTTTCGTCAGATTTAACCAATGGGCTTTGACACCGTCGTTGTTTTGAATAGCATGTTTGTAAATCACTGAATAAAAATTTCCTTTGAAATAATGGAATCTTATATAATCTTCAGAAGCCACAACAATTGTTTTTCCAAGATTATTCATAACAGATTCGATTTTTTCTATTTCTTCTAAAGGAAAGGATGATGGATCATCAACAAAGCGCGCATCTACTTCGTCGATTAACTTCCCCATCTCTTTCAGATCATTCATACAGCTTGTAATGTTAACAGACATTATAGGTTTTTCAGATACTTTCGCTCCAACACATATCGAAGTGCGGTTTATGCTACAGATAATCAGCGGGTCGGGCGATTGTCAAGCCTGAAAAATGCCTCTCATGTACTCATTTTTTAGTAAAAAACTAACAGATAATATGCTGTTTCGACATCATTTAACAAAAAATGGGTGCAAAACCTGCTGATTTATCTGGTACGATACCCCCAAATTCCAATATTTATTCGGTCAATTCTAAACGATTCAACACGTTTTGACATAATATTACACAATATTTCAAACAAAACAACACTATTTACAATGATATTTTGAGAAATCGAACATTAATTCGGCTCTTGTAATCAGTAGGTCCAGTGTTCGAATCTCTGAGATGGCTCCATTTCCTATATACCCTTAAACATTTTTGTACAAAATTGTACATTATTCCATTAAATGTGAGCATTATAATCCGATTCGGATCGTCAGCCTTAATGCTGCTTCTACTGCGAAAGTGGTGGCAAAAAGTCCTGCAATCAGAAAATACTGTTCAATATATAGTGAAAATATAACCATTGCTACAAACGCTGTGTAGTATATCGCTCTGATTTTTTTCTAGTGTTCATAATAGTGAATTATTGATAAATTAAACAAGAAAAATCCAATTACGCCATTACTTTGATCAAACCGAGATAACTCACGCATCTGCATTCTTAATAAATCTCTTCAGATATTCATTGAAACTCGGATTGCACGCATAAACATAGCAACCTTTGATGCCTCTCATCATCATTACCCGGTATGCATTGATTATGTACTTCCTCACCGTCTCTTCATCTGTGGCTTTCTTTACGTTCTTATCATAGAATTTGCTCAGATCTACGACTATTCTGTTGTTGACCTTGTCGTAATCGATTTCGTACCCGAATATGACGCCTACGTAATTGAGATCGTATCCCTGGGATGTATGGATGCAGCCGATCTCATTGATAGAATTCTCACGAAGGATCCATTCCATGTTGCTCATATTCCAAACATATCTGTAAGGCCCGATTTGGATGTCCTCCAGATTGTTGGTCTTGATATCTTCCGCTTTATGACCTTTCGAAATCCATTTCCATGAGTAACCTGCGACGATGCGGCACAGATTGTATTCCGAGTTCAACGATTTGATCTCGTTGACCATTTGATCGACGTCGTCGAATATCTTGAAATCATAATTCTTCACTTCGTCGAACACGTCCTGTCTGCATTCGAATATGTTCTTGAGATATCTAGGATAATCATCTCCTGCGGCGCATCTCATCTGCGTCTTGAGGAAATACTGTTCGGCATCCGGGCCGATGGTCTTGTCGAATTGCTCCGGAGATATGTCCGATCCCTTGACGGTCTGATCCTTATCGTAGAACAGGACCTGGTAATCGCTGCATTTCATTATCCAATCCAGCTGCGTCGCATCTTCAGGTTCGAGTTTCAGGCTTCTGCATACATTGTCGAATGAGCCCATATTTGGGATGTTCTTCCTTTTGGCCAGCCTGTGGCTCTCATCTACGAACAATACATCGTAATGCTCTTTGATGACATCGGCCGGACCGATGACCATGCTCGCTTTCAATCCGTTCTCGGTCTTTCTGAAAACTGTGCTCATCGTCATGCGGATCGATGTCATCGGAAGAACGAAACCGATCTTCAATCTACCATGGTATTTTAAAAATTCATGCAGTTCGTGCAGGACCATCTGCTCGTCGGTGAATCCGTATGTGGTATCGGAAGTATCGATCTTTATCCTGTCGGCATTGATCAGAGT
>Ga0172378_10005948_pt1 | contig 11393 bp, 11 predicted proteins | sample GrowelOW332metaG_FD_119755 | JGI IMG/M metagenome (GOLD analysis project Ga0172378, IMG submission 119755) | Groundwater microbial communities from an aquifer near a municipal landfill in Southern Ontario, Canada - Pumphouse #3_1 metaG | ecosystem: Environmental > Aquatic > Deep subsurface >... | reverse complement strand
TATTTTTAGTGAATGCAACCGTGGAAGCCATTGCTGAATATGACCGTCTTTCCAATATTAGAGAAGACATTATTAGACACATTATCGTGAAGGAATAGGAGGGATTATATGAATCGAGTAATTTTAGTGGGTCGTCTTACAAAAGATCCAGAACTTAAACGTACTAATTCAGATATTCCATATGTTCAATTCACAATGGCAGTAAACAGAACTTATCAAAATAAAAATGGTGAACGACAAGCTGATTTTATTAGTTGTGTTGCTTGGCGGCAAACAGCAGAATTAATAGCTCGGTATATTCGTAAAGGACATCAAATGGGTCTTGAAGGACAAATTCAAACTCGTCAATATGATGATCCCAATGGAATTACCCGCTATGTAACTGAAGTGATGTGTGAGACGATTCATTTCTTAGAACCAAAAAAACAAGAAACATCGCAAACTTACAATGATACTCCGTATGCTCCCCGTCCTCAGCAACAACCACAGCGATCTTATCAGCCAAATTCCTCACCAAAACAAGAGAGTCCGTTTGATACGTCAGATTCAACATTTGACATAACAGGCGATGACTTACCATTTTAATAGGAGGTAAAAAGAATGGCTGGCTTTCGTCCAAGAAGAAAAAAAGTGTGCTATTTTACCGAGCATAAAGTTGAAAAAATTGATTTCGCAGACTATGAATTATTGAGAAAATATGTTTCTGATCGTGGGAAAATTTTACCACGTCGTGTAACAGGAACTAAAGCAATATATCAAAGAGAATTAGCTGTCGCAATTAAACGTGCTCGTCATATGGCTTTATTACCATTTGTAAGAGAATAGTCTATTGAAAAAACCATAACGACGTTATGGTTTTTTCATACTATTTAGACCAAAATGTACATAAACTTATTTATATCTTAACAAAAATATGATATAATGAATGAAATAGGTGAGTAGTTATGAAAGATATTCGAAAGTATCAATACATCATTATATTATTCTTGATAACGGCATTAACAGTCGTTGTTTTACATTACTTTGTGCCAACGGTGATGATTCGTGAGGGATTGCTTGATGCTGCCTATGCTATTTTAGGGTTTACTTTGAGTTTGGAAATCGTCTTTATTGGCTCTCATGAAGATACCAAAAGATTGAAAATGCTTGAAAATTACGTCCACTTGTGGAATGGAATTTCCTATCGCGTTAAGGGAGCAGGGGAACGAGCCTTTAATGAAATTCCTTTGGGAATTATTGTTTTTAATGATCGCCTTGACGTTGAATGGGCCAACCAGTTTGCAAAATCAATTTTTATTAATCAATTATTAGATCGTAACTTAAAAAGTATTGATCGTAATTTAGCGTCTTTGATACTTGAAAAGACCGCAGTATTTACAAAAACTTTTTATGGGAAAATTTATCGTTGTGAACTGCACGCCGATAGTCAAATTTTATATCTAACTGATATTACAGCCCAAGTGGAAAGTACAATGCGCTATGAAAAACGTATTCTAGCATTGGGCGTTATTAATTTAGATAACTTTGAACTTGCTATGGGGAGTTTGGATGCCCAAGATCGAAGTCAACATATGTCAAATCTCATAGGGATTTTATCTGATTGGAGTGAAAAATATCACATTTCTCTGAAAGGATATTCTGATGAGCGATTCCTAATTATCCTCAATAGTGAAACGGTGGATCGGTTAATTCAAGATAATTTTTCTATTTTAGATAAAGTGAAAGATTACTGTTCTAAAGAAAACTTGCGATTATCTGCTTCTATGGGGATTGCTATTAAAGATGTCGATGCTGTGACGTTGATGAAACTAGCAGATACTCAACTTGAACTTGCTCTTAATCGTGGTGGAAATCAAGTTGTGATTTTACGAAATACCGAAACCTTCTATTTTGGCGCTAAAAGTGAATCCTTTGAAACAAGAACATCGGTGGCGATCCGGTTAAAAGCAGAAGAATTACGGGATCTTATTCTTGCTTCTGAGAAAGTCATTGTGATGGCTCATAAAGAAATGGATGCAGATGCGTATGGTGCTTGTGTGGTTACTAGGGCCATGACGACGGCTATGAATAAAGAAACTCACATTGTTTTTGATGAATCTAGCATTGATGTGTCTATTGTCAATATCTATGAATCTATCAAAAAAGAACATCAAAACTATTTACAAGCTTTTTATACCGTTAAAGAGGCCTTAAATGCTATTGACGATAAAACTCTACTTATCATTGTTGATTGCCAATATTCATACTTACTATTAGATGAGCGAATCTATAAAAAAGCCAAACAAGTTGCTATTATTGATCATCATCGGCGAAATTCACAAGCAATTAAAGTATTTGATTATTCTTATATCCAACCTTCCTCCTCTTCATCAATTGAATTGTTGGTAGAACTCATTGAATATTTGACACCGTATGAAATAGAAATATCGGACGTAGAAGCCAGTTGGCTTCTTATGGGTATTATGATTGATACCAATAATTTCTTATATCGAACATCAAATCGTACTTTTCAAGTCCTTGCGAAACTTCAAACTTATGGGGCTCAAATGTTGAAAGTACAACGGTATTTGCGTGAAGATTTGGGCGACTATATGAAACGTAATCAAATCCTCAATAATATTGAGGTAGTTGATGGGTACTATGGAATTGCACTGTGTGATAATGAAATTTATTTGCGTTCATTTATTGCGAAGATTGCTGAAGAAGTTATTAGTGTCAACAACATCAAAATTGCTTTTTGTATTGGACGTCTTAGTGAAGATACCATTGGTATTAGTGCTCGAAGCTTTGATGAGGCAAATGCTCAAATGATTATGGAACGGTTGGGTGGTGGAGGTCATTTTAATAACGCTGCCGCACAATTAAAAAATGTTACTATTGAAGCCGCGAACAATCTTTTAAAACTCGCATTAAAAGATTCAATCGCAGAAGGAGATCAATCTATGAAAATTATTTTAACTCAAACGGTGAAAGGAAAAGGAAAGACCAATGACATCATTGATGTTCCTACCGGACATGCCAATTTCCTTATTCGTAGCAATCAAGCGATTGAGGCGACTGTGGATAATATCAAAAATTTAGAATATGGAAAATTGATGGAAAAGCGTCAACAAGAATTGCATCTTCAAGAAATGAAAGAATTGAAGAAAAAAGTCGATGTTTCGCCAATCACAATTTCCGTTCGGGTTGGCAAAAATGGAAAATTGTTCGGAACAGTTAGTACTAAGCAAATTGTTGAAGAATATCGTCTCCAATATAACACCGAATTAGATAAACGAAAAATCATCATGGATAAAGAAATTGATGGCTTAGGAACCTATAAAATTCCGATTCAGTTACATAAAGAAGTGACGGCTTTAATTACTTTATACGTGGTTGAAATGGAGTAAAATATGAACGTACCAGAAAAAATTCCTTTTAATCTTGAAGCTGAAAATTATATTATTGGATGTTTATTTATAGATCCGCAACTGACGGGTGAAATTATTAATCGGATTGGTCCGCAAGATTTTTATACCAAAGAAAACAAAAACATTATGACAGCTATTTTGAATCTCTATCAACGGGGAGACGATATTGAATACGTCAAAACGCTTGAAGAATTGAAAAGTCTAAATTTACTTGATGCCAGTGGCGGAAGCGAGTATTTATATAACATTATTGAAAGTCTACCTAGTACGGCTAACATTGATTCTTATATTGAAGTATTAGAAGAGAAAAGTCTATTAAGACAACTCTACTATACGGCGGGTAAAATTGGACGAGAGGTTTTAGAAGGAAAATTTCCTTTCTCAATTGTTGGAGATCGAGCTCAAAAAGACTTAAATCTGATTATCGATCGTCGGCGAACAGGAGATATTAAAAAAATTCATCGGTTTACTAGTCAAGTACTCGATATCATTGAAGCCAACAAATCTAAATCTGGATCTGTTATTGGCCTAGATACTGGATTTGATGAAATTAATAAATACACGTTTGGATTTCAAAAAGGTGAATTAATTATTTTAGCGGCTCGTCCTAGTATTGGGAAAAGTGCGTTGGCGTTAAATATTGCTAGTAATGCGTGTCGAAACGTAGATGCCAATGTTGCTTTCTTTTCTCTTGAAATGGGAATCGATCAATTAACCATGCGGTTATTTAGTAGTTTTTCAGGATTATCGATTAATAAAATACGTAGTGGGAATTTGACTCCTACGGAAATGGCGACTCTTTTGGCGGCGAAAGCCTCGGTGGATCGTTTGAACTTATATTTAGATGAAACTAGCAATACTAGCCTAAACGATATGAAGGCAAAATGTATTAAATTAAAACGTGAAAACAAACTTGATTTTATCGTTATTGATTACTTACAACTAATCAATGTGCCTGGATTTAAAGGCGGACGGGTTGAGGAAGTTGGAGTTATTTCACGTGGACTCAAATTAATGGCTCGAGAACTAGATGTTCCAGTTCTAGCCTTATCACAATTATCACGAAATGCAGAGCAAGAAGGATATCCACTGTTATCGCATCTTCGTGAATCAGGTAGTATTGAACAAGATGCTGACATTGTCATGTTTCTTCACCGCGATCAACAAAGTAAAGAAACTGATGTTAATGAAATGAATCAAAAGCGTCTTGTTAATCACAATACAAAACTGATTATTGCTAAAAACCGGCAAGGTGCGACAGGTATGATTGATTTAATTTTCAAAGGTGCGCAATCGACTTTCAGCCAGAAATAACAAGGAGGGATTCCCATTGTTTGATCACTTAGATATGATAGAAACTCGTTTCAAACAACTCAATGATATGCTTCAAAATCCTGATGTGGTAGCGGATTTAAAACGATATACTGCGTTAATGAGAGAATTGCGAAGTTTTCAAGAGACGGTAGAAACGTATCAAAAATATAAAAAAAATAATGCGACCATTGATGAGTTAAAAGAACTTGCAAAAGAGAAAGATGCTGATATTGCAATGCTCGCAAAAACCGAATTGGAAGAACTTTATGAGCTTCAATCTTCACTTGAAGAAAAATTAAAAATTTTGCTACTCCCTAAAGATGATAATGATGAAAAAAATGTAATTGTTGAAATTCGTGGAGCAGCAGGAGGAGATGAAGCTAATTTATTTGCAGCTGATTTATTTCGGATGTATTCAAAATATGCAGAATTAAAAGGATGGAAAATTGAAGTGACTAATGCCGATGAAACGGGACTTGGAGGGTTTTCCTTAATCGAGTTTATCGTTTCAGGTGATGCAGTGTATTCATTTTTAAAATATGAATCAGGATCACATCGGGTTCAACGAGTTCCAGAAACGGAATCAGGTGGACGTATTCACACGTCTACTGCGACAGTTCTTGTTATGCCTGAGGCCGAAGATGTAGATATACAACTCGACATGAACGAAGTACGGATTGACACCTTTTGTTCATCTGGTCACGGAGGACAAAGTGTTAATACCACTTATTCAGCGGTTCGGGTGACTCATTTACCGACCGGAATTGCCGTTCAATGTCAAGATGGAAAGAGTCAACATGAAAATAAAGCCAATGCTTTAAAAGTATTGCAAACTCGGTTATATGACAAAATCATGAGCGATAAAATGGAAAAAGATGATCAAGAACGACTTTCAAAAGTTGGCCATGGTGATCGAAGTGAAAAAATTCGGACCTATAATTATCCACAAAATCGAGTGACTGATCATCGAATTGGATTTACTATTCAACAACTCGATCGAGTCATGGAAGGAAAATTAGAACCAATTATTGAAGCGCTTATTCAAGAAAATCAAAAACGTATTTTATCAGGAGAAAAAGCCTCATAATGGGCTTTTTCAACCATCAAGGGGAAGACACTATGATTGAAATCCATTTACAACATTTACAACAAAATCTTAATTATTATCGCACTTCTGGGAAAAAGATTATTGGCGTTGTAAAAAACAATGCTTATGGTCATGGAGCGGTTGCTATTAGTCAAGCACTCATTCGATTTGGGATTGATTACTTATTTGTTAATGAAATCGAAGAAGCCCTTCCTTTGGTAGAGGCAGGAATTCAAACGCCCATTTTGATTCATAATAGTGTGGATCCATCAGAGTACCCTTTGTTGAAAAAATATCCTAATTTAGTGGTAACACTCAATTCATATCAAGATTATCTTCATTTATTAGCCGATCCTAAAACAGATCTTATTCGTGTTCATATTCAAGTGAATACAAAAATGAATCGAATTGGTATTAAAGATTGGGCGGAATTTAAACATTTGATTGAAATGCTTAAAGTGCATCCGAAATTCAAAATTGAAGGAATTTATACTCACTTTATTAGTGTAGAAGCGGTTAATGAACAACTCGCTATTTTTCAAAGATATTTAGAAGTGTATCCATTTCCGATGGTACACTGTGCGGCTACTTCTACTGCGTTTTGTTGCAACGTTGGAAATTATGCCCGTATAGGACTGGGCTTATATGATGCCACGCCTTTAATGAGAGTGGTGGTCAAACCGATTAAAATTCAAATACTAGAAGTTGGAGAAAGCATCGGGTATCAAGGAAAATATATCGCTAAAGAAAAAGAATATATAGCTGTTCTTCCTATTGGATATGGAGATGGGTATTCTCGTCGATTTGAAGGATTTCATGTGTGGTCTGATGGACATTTTTATGACATTGTTGGTCGTATTTGCATGAATCATACATTTGTGAAAGTGGATAAACATATTACCACAGATCATGTTTTTGAATTGTTATCTCTTCGCTTACCAGCCAAAGACTTAGCTCTTTATGCAGGATTCATTCCTTATGAAGTATATACTAATTGGCAATATCGAAAGGTTCGTTACTTATCGTGACTTATCATGAATGGATTACTATCATTCGCCAACATCCATTGGATGAAGCCAATTTATGGTTTTTATTACAAGAATTAAGTGGTCAAACTCGAAGTCAAATACTATTAAAACGACAAGAAAGTATTCCTTCTAAATTACTAGTTTCCTTAGAAGACACTATGAAAAGAGTGATAGTTGATCACTATCCTCCTCAATACTTGGTGGGTCATACTTACTTTTATGGCCGCCAGTTCATTGTGAATCCGGCGGTTTTAATTCCTCGCTTTGATACTGAAGTGGTGGTTGATGTCACTCTTTCTTTTTTACCGATGTTTAAAAAACCTCGTGTATTAGATTTAGGGACTGGAAGTGGGGCTATTGCTATTACCCTTCAATGTGAATATCCATCTGCTTGTGTGGTGGCCAGTGATATTTCTAAGGATGCCTTAGAAGTGGCAATTCAAAATGCTGCCAATCTCCACGCGAATATTCAATGGATTCAAAGTGATGGGTGGACTCATATTACAGGACCATTTGACATGATTGTTTCTAATCCTCCCTACATTGATCCAGCAGAAGATGTAATGGAGATGGTGGATCGATATGAACCTCATTTGGCTTTATATAGTGTAGAAGCGGGGTTCTATCATGATCGGTTGATTATTGAATCGGCCACATCCTATCTTCAAAAAGATGGTGTGTTGATTCTTGAAATTCACTGTGATCACCGTGAGCAATTATTGCAAATGGCATCAGTTTATTTTAAAGATATTACATTTCAAAAAGATCATGCGGGTCTTTATCGTGTGATGATTGCCAGGAGGCCTTTATGAAGATAGTGCTATTGATTTTATTATCATTTACCATGTGTACTCTTCCTCAAGAAACATTTAAACAATCCTTTTTAGATGAAGTAGCGAATAGATATGATGATTATGTGATTGTTGATGACTATAGTTCTCCCGATTACCATTTAGCGGTTGTGATGGGTGTTTTTGAAGAACAAGTATCAATGGGAGTTTGTTTCTTTTCTGAAACAGCTAAAGCATACACCCTTTGCTTAGAAGTTAACAATACTATTTACTATCTTTCTCAAAATAGTCGTGGAGATATCATGGCCCCAGCGATTAAAAATCAAGCAGGAATAACGGTGATGGTTTTTGATAAGATGAATACTATTCGTCGTGAAGTTCAAGTGGATGCCATGTCAGTGGCCACGTTTTATGAATCATCTTCTTTTGTTTTTTATCCAGGTGCCGGAATTGGGGGATCATTTGCTGCTCTTCATCAAGCTATTAGCACGTTAGACATTATTTTGTGGGTAGCAGTGGGGATTATTGGTATCTCATCCATTATATTGTTTGTCTTTTATAAAACTAAAAAAGGATTATTTAATCCCAATCGTAATCAATCAAATATCTTCAATTTTGGAGGGACCTTGACCGAGGTTTCCCCACAAGAAGACTCATTAGATGAACCTGACGTTTCTGTTTTGGACGAAAAAGCGATTTTTGAGGGTGGTCAATCTCGATTTCCAAATCAATACAAATTATTGTATGATGAAGAGGATGAGGAGGATCGCAATATTGAAGATATTCTTATTCGTTTTAATATTCCTATGGATTATACCATGTTATCGCTTCAAGAAAAAAATGAGACGATGTTAAAACTAATGTTTATGCGCGACAAAAAAGATATCACCCTTCAAGAATATCAAAAAGAAGTGATTAAATTATGGAAAAAGTCACAGTAAAAGAACTTCTTTTAATGGATATTACCAATAAGGTTGTGTGCTTTCCCACGGATACAGTCTATGGTGTTGGCGCTAGAATTATAGATTTAGATGCCATTGATCGTATTTTCGCTCTAAAAAAACGCAATGATGGGAAGCCGTTAGCGATTTTGTGTCCATCGAAAGATATCACTGCTTATGTCGACGATATAACGCCTGACATAATCCAATTGATGAAGGAAGGATGGCCTGGTGCCCTCACCCTCATTTTTAAGAAAAGTAGATTAATTGATGATGCGATTACTAAAGGACTCTCAACAGTTGCTTTTCGAATGCCTGATTCTGTGGTTGCTTTAGCCATTTTAAAACAATTTGGATTGATGGCAACCACCTCGGTTAATATAAGTGGTGAAGTTGAAATGAATGATGTAGATTTAATATATGAACGATTTTATCATGAGATTGATTATATCGTTACAGATTGCGTTTCCTTGTCTAAAAAGCCATCTAAAATTATAGATGTATCAATCATTCCTCCTTGTATTATTCGGGGATAAGTCAAACCCTCTTTAAAATAAGAGGGTTTTCATTTTGCTTTTTCGAAATTTTTAATGCAAAACTTGATGAGATGTGCTATAATAAAATAAGAAATGGAAGGTGTTTGACGTGAAAATTAGTATTGGATCTGATCATGGAGGATTTCATTTAAAACAAGAAATTGTAAAATATCTTCAAAGTCAAAAAATAGAAGTGGTTGATTCGGGTGCATATAATGCTGATAGTGTTGATTATCCTTTGTATGCCGAAAAAGTGTGTAAAGATATTCAAAGCAATAACGCGGATTTTGGTATTCTTATTTGTACCACCGGAATTGGAATGTGCATTAGTGCTAATAAATTTCATGGAATTCGTGCAGCTCTTGTTCATCAAGTAGATGAAGCAGAATCTGCTCGTCGTCATAACAATGCGAATGTATTGTGCTTTGGTGAAAAATACACGACTGTAGAAGTCGCACAAACCCTAATTCATGTTTTTATTAATACCCCATTTGACGGAGGACGTCATCTTCGTCGTATAAATATTATTACTAAACAGGAGGAACAAAGATGAGTGGTAAACTAGTTATTTTAGATCATCCCCTAATTCATCATAAAATGACATTAATTCGTGATGAGACAACGGGTACAAAAGATTTTCGTCAAACCGTATCAGAAATCGGTATGTTAATGGCCTTTGAGATTACAAGGAATTTACCTACTGTTTGTGTGGATGTAAAAACCCCTGTTGGAATTGCACATTCTAAGAAATTAGCTCGCGAATTGGTTATTATTCCAATTTTAAGAGCAGGACTTGGAATGGTTGATGGAATCCTATCGTTGGTTCCCACTGCTAAAGTTGGTCATATTGGTGTATATCGCGATGAAAAGACATTGGAACCTCATCAATATTATGCGAAATTTCCAGCCATTATTACAGAGGCAGAAGTGATGATTGTTGATCCAATGTTGGCAACAGGTGGATCAGTAAGCCATGCCATTAAGATTTTAAAAGAACGTGGAGTTAAAAAGATGAGTTATGTCGGGTTAGTTGGCGCTCCAGAAGGAGTCAAACGAATTCAAACTGAACATCCAGATGTTGATATTTATTTGGCTTGTTTGGATGAAAAGTTAAATGACAAAGGGTATATTGTTCCTGGTTTAGGCGATTGTGGAGATCGTTTATATGGAACTAAATAAATAATTAAAATCGATATCATTTTTTGATATCGATTTTATATTGGGGAATACCTTTCTTTTATATATCCTGTGTTGAATAAATGAATAATTCATGATATAATATAATTGCTGCATTAAAAAGGAGAAATAGTATGAATAATGAATTCAATAAAAAGCTCAATCATCGTCATTTTAGAACCACCCAATTTGTCATTGTTGATTGCGCTATCATATTCATTGCTTATTGGTTTGGTCTTTATCATATTCGAGAAATTAATTTAATGGAGTTGGATAATTGGTTTCTCATTATTTTTGTAGTTATTGCTATTAAAATTACTTTTTTAGTAATTTTTAATTTATATAATTTACTGTTAGAATTTGTCGGAATTACGGAATTGCTTAAACTGATTGCCAGTGAATTTGTGTCTTCTTTGCTTATTTTTATTATCTTTTCGTTTGCAAATCCTGGATTGTTTACGCTTGATTTTATGATATTAATGATGCCTGTCACCTTTTTGCTTCATTACTTTTTGCGTGGGGCCAAACGCTTATTTCTTCGCGTTCGCATGTTACTGGGATCAAGAGACATCAATACAATGAAGACCATTCCAACATTAGTTGTGGGAGCTGGAAGTGGAGGAAAAATGGTTTTGGATGAAATTACTAAAAATTCCGATCTTCACAACCGCATTGTTGCTTTTATTGATGATAGTCCTGAAAAAATTCATAAAATGCTCAATGGGATTCCTATTTATGGCCCTATTAAATCTTCTATCGATCTTATTGATCGATTTCAAATTCAAGAAGTTATCATTGCTATTGCCGATATAAAAAGCGATAAATTAAAAGAAATCATTGAATTTTTCAATGTTGCTAGTATTAAAATTAAACGTCTTCCATTAATGACAGAGATTTCTGGAGTGAAAGAATCGACTATTATTGATGTTAAAATCGAAGATTTACTGGCCCGTGGTGTCGTTGATTTAGATAACGAGGGAGTCAGTGAATTTATTCAAGATAAAGTGGTGTTGGTTACAGGCGGGGGTGGCTCCATTGGATCTGAGTTATGTAACCAAATTATTGGATATAATCCACGAACGTTGATTATTTTTGATATTTATGAAAATA
>Ga0172378_10005947_pt1 | contig 11395 bp, 8 predicted proteins | sample GrowelOW332metaG_FD_119755 | JGI IMG/M metagenome (GOLD analysis project Ga0172378, IMG submission 119755) | Groundwater microbial communities from an aquifer near a municipal landfill in Southern Ontario, Canada - Pumphouse #3_1 metaG | ecosystem: Environmental > Aquatic > Deep subsurface >... | reverse complement strand
GCTTAATTTATCTTTAAATCATCTTTATAACAAACTATAATAAAACTAAATGAAAAAGAAAATTGCTATTAGCAAAGACACACTTATCACAATGGGTGGCATCACCCTTTGTCTTTTTGCCCTAGTCATTATTTGTTCAAGCAATCCCGATATATTTCTTTCATTTTTATCAATCGGCATTCTAGCTTCCTTTGGTTTTGTTGGCTTTTGGCTTCTTGTCCCCGCTATATTCTTGCTTGGTCTATATTGGATTCTTAGAAGAAAATTAATCAGATTCCGCATCGATATAGCTTTATGGGGTGTTTATTTAATCATTTTAGCGGCTTTAGTTTTATTTTCCGCTTATGGTTCAGAAGGACAGGTTGTTAAAGTCGGCGATATTGAATATACGCTAAGCATGTTCAACACCGGGGACAATTACAAATATCTAGAATTTAATACTTGCACCGATTTTTTTAAACAAATTGCTGATAATTACGCTACAGCCCACGGAATTTCGAGCGGTTACACTATGTTTAACAACTATCTTGGTGGTGGTTTCTTGGGTTATGTTCTCTGCGGGGCACTAAATAGTGCCATTACCCCAATTGGCACAACTGTGATTTCATGGATCGTAGCTGCTCTAGGCATTTGTTTACTTTTCAACCGCCAAATCAAAAAGTTATTCATCCTTATCAAAACTCGCAAACAAAGAAAAGCTGCTCACGATGATGTTTACTCGCTCAACGAAGAAGAGACAGCTGAAGATGTTATTTATGAAAATGCTGATGGTGAAAATAACAATAACCAAAGTTCTGCCGGCAATAAACTAAACGAAGTTGATTTAGCTGATTTATCGATGAGAAATTTCAATAACAACCATGGTTTGCGAGAAGCTATTTTCTCTATAGGCGATGATGAAGAAAAACAGCCTTTAAAGCAACTACCAGAACAAAATAGTTCTGGGTTTATGAGACCAACAAATTCTTTATTTGGTACAGCTAGCATTGGCCAAAATGAAGTTAAACAGGAACCAGATGTAGAACCTGCAAATGAAAATAATTGTTTTGATGAAGCAGAAGAAATTGCTCCAATATTTTTGAAACAAGATGAGGTTATAGAAGATAAAGAAGAAGAACTTATTCCACGACCAGAAATTGAAAAAAGTTTAGATTCCACTCCGGCTGAACCACAAATTGCTGAAGTTCCAGTTCAGCCAATTGTTAAACCTCAACCTGAAATTACCGACTTTCTACATAAACCGCAACCAAAGGCGATAATAAAAGCACCATTTAAACTTCCACCTCTTGATTTACTTGATTACCACGAAGATTTGGATGATTTAAACAAGAATAATGATTCATGCACTTCGCGTGTTAACCTAATCAACCAAGTGTTTTTGAACATGCACATTGGAGCGGAAATCACTGGTTATACAATCGGTCCTTCCGTTACTCGTTTCGATGTTAAAACAAATGATAGTGTCTCGGTTTCATCAATTAAACGTATTATCGAAGATATTTCTATTAAATTAGGTGGTGTTCCAGCCCGTTTTGAACCAATTGTTATTGGAAAACCTACTTCTGGACTAGAAATTGAAAATGAAATTAGAACTAATGTTGGCTTAAGAGAATCCATTGAAAAATTGCCTGAAGGAACTAAATATCTTTGTGATATTCCTTTTGGAAAAGATATTTGTGGTAACCTCGTACACGCGAGTTTGAAAGATTTCCCACATATGCTTGTGGGTGGAGCGACCGGTTCTGGAAAATCTATTTTCATCCACGCTTGTATCATCTCTTTGATTATGAGAAATAATCCTGATAATCTCAAGCTACTCCTAATCGACCCAAAGAAAGTTGAAATGAACTATTACGAGAATATTCCTCATTTACTTTGCCCAAATATATCAGAGACTAGAAAAGCCCTCGTTGCTTTTAACAAATTATGTGATGAAATGGAAAGACGTTATAATCTTTTCCAAGCTAACCGCGTTAGAGATATCAAAGAATTTAATGTTTTCGCTAAGGAGAAAGGGTTACAACCTCTTCCAACAATTGTGGTATTTGTTGATGAATATGCTGACTTAACTCAAGATTGTAAAGAAATCAGAAAGCCAGTCCTTCGCATTGCTCAAAAAGCTAGAAGCGCTGGCATTCACATGATTATTGCTACGCAAAGACCATCTGTTGATGTTATTGACGGCGTCATTAAATCTAATCTACCAACCCATGTGGCGTTGATGGTTTCTAATTATACCGACTCAACTGTCATCATCGGCGAACAAGGTGCTGAAAAGCTATTGGGTAATGGCGATATGATTGTGGAATGTCCATCGATTTCTCGAAATAGCAAACCTAGAGTTCAAGGTTGCTTTGTTGCCACAAGTGAAATTAATCGTGTTACTGATTATTTAAGAGAACAATGCAAACCACAATTTGATCCTAACTTCATGGATTTAGAAGAACATGATGAAGTCGATCCGTATGATGCATCAAACTATGTAATTGATACTGCTGCTTTAAGAGAAGCGAGTGAAGATCAGCTCTACGAACAAATTAAAACAGACTTAGTTCACAAAGAATATTGCTCAATTTCGTTCATTCAACGTACCTATGGCGTCGGCTTTCCAAAAGCTGGTCGTTTATTTGCTAAGCTTCAAAAAGATGGCATTGTCGCCTATGGTGGCGACGCTAAAGGAAGCAAAGTTATTGTTCATTTAAGCCAATCTGAAAGTCCAACATCAATTGATGAATCAAAGATTTATCAAGACGAAGAAGAAAACATCGCCGCTTCAAATAATGCTAATTTGCACGATACTAGAGAAGGAATTCCTCAAGTTTCTAGCGTGAATGCTGACGATGAATACGCTGATGATAAAGGAAATGGTGGAGACATCTATGGGTTTGGGCATTGATATAGTTCAAATCTCAAGAATTAAAGATTCTTCCAAGTTAGCTCAAGGTGTCTTGAGCGAAAAGGAACTTATTCTTTATGAAAAAGCGCCAAAAAAAGAAGAATTCTTAGCAGGACGTTTTGCCGCCAAAGAAGCCTTTATGAAAGCAAAGGAAGAAGGAATGAAAATTCCTTTTAAAGATATTGAAGTATTATACAAAGAATCAGGAGCGCCTTATATTTTATATAAGGAAAACACATTTGAAGTCAGCGTTGCTCATGATGGAGACTACGCCATCGCAGTAGTGAAATTCTAATGATTAAAAATATTTTGCTAACTAGTTGGAACACTTTCTTAGTCAAACTTAATAAGCCATCCTCTTTACACATCGATCTTTTTATTGATAATGAAATTAAAGCGATTAGGCAATGTCGAAACGATGGCGACGAGGTTGAATACTTTATCGAAGAAGAAAGTGAAATATTAGGTCATGAAGTTATTGTTAGAGTTTATGAATTGGGTGATTATAAGATTAATGTTACCAACGCAGTCGACTTCAATGAATTTGACACTAAATATGCCTATAAAGGTAAAGATTTAGGCGCAACATATAATCATTCATTTACCAGCTTTAAGCTTTGGGCCCCGCTAGCAGAATCTGTCTTTCTTGTTATTAATAACAACGAGTTTCTAATGAAACGTCTTCCGCAAGGAATTTTTGATCTTTCCTTGGATGGTGATTTTGATGGCGTTCCATACGAATTTAAGGTCTTCATTAACGGGAAATATGTTACCGCTATAGATCCTTATGGAAAATCATCACTAGCCAATGGTACTAAATCAGTAGTTATCAATCCTGAAAAAACCAAAATGGATATGTTCGATGATGAATTACCGGTTTTTAATTCTTATTTAGATGCCATAATCTATGAGGCAAATATCCGCGATATGACAATTGACGATAATACTGACATTGTCAATAAAGGGAAATTCCTTGGTTTATGTGAAAAAGGACGCAAAACAAGCGGTGGAAACCCTGCTGGTTTTGATTATCTTCAAGCTTTTGGCTTCACCCATTTGCAATTAATGCCAGTTTTAGATTTTGAAACCGTTGATGAATTAAATCCAAAATCAAGTTACAACTGGGGCTATGATCCGATGCAGTTTTTCACATTGGAAGGTAGTTATTCCACCAATCCAAATGATGGCTATGCCAGAATCAAAGAATTCAAACGATTAGTGCGTGATTTTCACAAAAGTGGGATACGCATCAATTTAGATGTTGTATTCAACCACGTTTATAACGTGAAAACAAATGCTTTAAACAAGATAACACCCAATTATTTCTTTAGAAGAGATGAAAATAACGACTTTTTGAATCACAGTTATTGTGGAAACGAATTTGCCAGCGAACGCGTGATGGCAAGAAAACTGCTATGCGATGTAATCACTTATTTAATGGAAGAATTCCGTGTCGATGGCTTTCGATTTGATTTAATGGGTTTATTAGACATCAATACAATGCTTGAGATAGAACGAATTGCTCGCGCTATTAAGCCAGATGTAATGCTTTATGGCGAAGGTTGGAATATGGGCAGTGAAACTATGGACGGCTCGGAGTTTGCCACAATGGAAAATGCCAGTTTATTGAAGGGATATGCTTTCTTCAACGATAGATATCGTAACATTGTTCGTGGCCAAGGCGGAAAAGCTTATCTAGACAAAGATGGTTACCTTTTAGGTAACAAAGAATATCAAGACGGCTTTAAATTTGCCTATTCTGGTTCAAGCTTCGATGTTACTTTTCCAGCATTATTTGAAAACGTCAATCAATCGATCAACTATGTTGAATGCCACGATAATGCTACTTTATATGATGCGATAAGATGTTCTACAAATATTAGCGATATTGCGCGAGTAGTAAAGAAAATTAATAAGACGCTTTTGTTATCTTTTGGTATTCCTTTTATTCACGCTGGTCAAGAAATAGCTCAAAGTAAATTCAAGCATCATAATACTTATAATGAAGGCGATAAGTACAACAAATTCTCTTATGAACTATTAGATAAAAGAATGGATATGTATAAATCGATGATTACCTATATAGCATTGCGAAAAGATATTCAAATATTCCGCTGTGAAAACATGGATGTCATCGACAAAAATGTGGAATTTCTTGACAGTAATGATATCTTTCATATTCGCATCAAAGACATTAAAGACAACAATCCTGTTTACCATATATTTGTGAATACAAGCGACCGTGGAAAACGATTTGAACTGGATAAAGAGGTTGATTTTTATTTGCCATTTGGATTTAGAAAACAATTCGAAAAGCATCCCTCAAAAGTCGTCGAAATCGCGCCTCTACAAACATCGATTTTCATAGAAAAGTAAAAATTTTTACTTGCAGTTATGTTATACTGACAATGTTTATGAGAAAAATATTTCAATATTTACGTGTTCTTTTTACCGCCGGAACAGCAGTCATTCACTATTATTTTTGGTATTTTTTGCGTTATTCTAGACATCCAGAAAAATATCCACTAGAAACAAGATATAAAAACATTCGTAAACTAATGGCCTTTATCGTTAAATGTTTTCATGTTGATATTCACGTTGAAGGACTGGACACTATCAATAATTTAAAAGGTAAAAGATTGTTTATTTCAAACCATTTATCGGATTTGGATCCATTGTTGCTTGTAACTCTCTATGATCAACCAATTACTTTTGCGGCAAAAAAAGAAACGATGAAAATGCCGTTTATTGGCAAAGGCCTTAAGTCAATTGAAGGCATCCCATTAGATAGAAGCAACATCATGAATCAAATCAGTGAAATTCGCGCCATTGTAAAAATGATTAAGGATGAAAACAAACCGAATATCGCTATCTTTGCCGAAGGCACAAGGAACAAAATCCCTACCTCAAAATGTCTGGAATTCAAAGGTGGCTCGGTTAAAATTGGCTACATGTCAAATGTCCCCATCGTGCCAGTTACCATTTATGGTACATTTAGAATCTTCAGTATTAAATCATATTTAAGACGTTATCCGGTATTCGTAAAATTTGGCACGCCAATAATGCCTGAAGAATATAAGAATATCCCAAGCGTTGAATTAGCAGATTCCATTCGCAAACAGATTGACGAAAATATAAAAATTTTTCGCCAACTCGATAAAATTGAAATATATAAGGGCAAAGGCTCACTATTAAATAAAGTCAGGGAGACCAGCGTTGATAAAGTCAATGATTAACGACGTAAACCTTTAGGATATAAGTTCTTTAATACATTATTCACTTTATTAACTGCACCAACATTGTTACCAAGATAGGAAACGGTGGTGTAGTTTTTATTATCATTTGAAACTAAAGTCTCGCCATGAATATATCGTTTTAATTCATATTCATTTAATGAATAGGACTCTTTAGCGGAAACAAAATGAGAATAATGGTGAGAAATAATTTCTTTATTTCCGATAACCGAATTAACAAAAAGTCCTGGTCTAATCGCGTATTTTACTAAAATATCAATTGGTTTTTGAGGAAGAGTGTAATTATTTATAATTATTGAACTGCCTTTCGATGCTTGCTTTTGTTGCATATGAAATTCTTGCTCACATTTATCGCCCATTAAGAGTTCACCAGGTTTTTGAATCAACGCCACAAAGTGACCTTCTCCAGGAAACTTGGAAGGAAATAAATGAATTGTTTCTGGCATTTTTAAAGAGTGGTAAAACAACGAACAATCTACTAGGGGAATTAGTTTTGCGTTACTATTAGTCAAAAGATATTCCACGACTTCCTCATCCTCCTCGAAAGAATAAGAGCAAGTTGAATAAATAAGCTTTCCACCTTCTTTTAACATCGAATAGGCTAATAAAATGAGTTCTTTTTGGATGCTTTGACATTTAATGACTTTTTCATATGTCCAATCGTCTTTCATCTCTTGGCTTTTACGAAACATCCCTGAGCCAGAGCACGGAGCGTCTAAAATGATTGCATCAAAACTATTATTTAATCCATCTATCTTAGATAGATTTAATGAAGAAATAACGACATTTCCTAAGCCCATTCGTTCAACGTTTGATAAAAGAATTTGAGCTCTAGAATGGGATAAATCGTTGGAATACAAAACGCCTTTTCCTTTCATAAGAAAAGAAGCTTGAACCGTTTTACCACCAGGAGCGGCACACATATCTAGTACCTGCATGCCTTCTTTCGGACTTAAAAAGTAACTTACTAAAGCGGCACTTGGATCTTGAATATAATAACAACCAAGGTCATGAAAAATCATTTTACCAAATTCATATTCGTTTTGATCGTATAAATAGGCATGTTCAACAAGAGGATGTTTCTTCACATTTGGAAATAAACTAATAAACTGTTCATCAGACATCTTATTTAGATTTAAAATCAAACCTTTTTGTTCAGGTCTATCAAATGAGAGACATAATTGTTCAATATCGCTTTTTGCTAAATAAGATGATAAATGATTCTTAAAATCCATAACAAAAGTATAAAATAGTCTCTTAATATACACAATTTATTTATTACTTAATTCAACCATATAAAATTTATTTTATGGGGCAATGAGTTGTGCTATACTTACGATGAGGTAATTTTTTATGAGAATGGTAGATATTATTACAAAAAAACGTGATGGGGGAGAACTTTCTAACGCAGAGATTTCTTTTTTCATCAAAGGCTATGTCGATGGAAAGATTCCTGACTATCAAGTCAGCGCATTGTTAATGGCAATTTTGTTCAAAGGTATGTCCGATAAAGAAATCGTCACTTTAACTGATCGCATGGAACATAGCGGTGATGTTATGGATTTAAGCTGTATCAAAGGGGTTAAGGTTGACAAACACTCAACCGGCGGTGTTGGAGATAAAACCAGTATCGCTCTTGGGCCTATGGTTGCGGCTTGTGGCGCCAAACTTGCTAAAATGTCAGGTCGTGGACTTGGCCACACTGGTGGTACTCTCGATAAATTAGAGTCAATCCCAGGTATGCAAGTGTTTGTTTCTGAGCAACACTTTATTGATCAAGTTAATAAAATTGGCTTGGCAATCATTGGACAAACTGGAACTTTAGTTCCAGCAGACAAGAAGTTATATGCACTAAGAGATGTTACAGGCACTGTTGAAAGCACACCTTTAATCGCCTCTTCTGTTATGTCAAAGAAACTTGCTTCAGGAAGTGATTGTATTCTTCTTGATGTCAAATTTGGTAATGGTGCATTTATGAAAAATGTCAAAGCAGCAGAAGAACTCGCCAAAATTATGTGCAGTATCGGCAACGCTCTTGGACGTGATACCCGCGCTGTCTTAACCGATATGGAGCAACCTTTAGGTTTTGCCGTCGGCAATGCTCTTGAAATTAAAGAAGCTATTGCTACTTTGAATGGCAAAGGACCAAAAGATTTTACCGATTTATGTCTGCGCAGTGGTGCAATTATGCTTGAACAAGCAAAGATTGCTAAAGACGAAGAAGAAGGATTGGCAATGCTAAAGAAAGTTATTGCTGATGGTTCTGCTTTAGGAAAATTAAAAGACATGGTTCGCGAACAAGGTGGCGATGTTAGCTATATTGAACACCCAGAAAAATTTGAATTATCAAAGCATATTGTTGAAGTCAAAGCTAGCAAGAGTGGATATATTAAACGTATCGTTGCTCTTGAAATTGGCGAATCAGCTATGCGCTTAGGCGCTGGTAGAGAGACATTCGATGATGTCATCGATATGTCAGCAGGTATTGTTTTATCCAAGAAAGTTGGAGATAAAGTAAATAAAGGTGATGTTCTTTGCACAGTTCATACCAACAAAGAAGGATTCGAGCAAATCTTAAAAGATATCGAGAATTCGTTTGTTATTGTTGATGAATTTGTCGAAGTTCCACCAACTGTTCACGCTTATATTCATTAATGAAAGTTGTCATTCAAAACGTTTTAAACGCTTCAGTTTCTATAGATAATAAAATCGTGGGAAGCATTTCCCGCGGTTTTTGTCTATTTGTCGGTTTCACTCTAGATGATAACGAAACAATCGTCGATAAGATGGTAACTAAGCTCTTATCTTTACGTTTATTTAATGACGATAACGGAAAAACTAATTTAAGTTTAAAAGAAGTAAATGGTGAGATTCTTTCGATATCTCAGTTTACTTTATATGGTTCAGTTAAAGAGGGAAGAAGGCCAGCCTTTCTAGAGGCAATGCGGCCAGAACAAGCTACAATTTTATATGACTATTTCAATTCAAAATTAAGACAAAGTGAATTTAAAATTGAAACAGGCCTCTTTGGTGCTGATATGAAAGTATCGCTAACTAATGATGGGCCATTTACAATAATTTTAGAAAGCAAGGAATTATTCTAATGAAAGTAATGTTGGGCTTAAGCGGTGGCGTTGATAGCGCTGTCGCAGCATATTTGCTCAAAGAACAAGGCTATGAAGTTGTAGCCTGTTTTATGCGTAACTGGGATGCTATGGCTAACAATGATTATTTAGGAAATCCAACGATCAACGACGATCAATGCCCACAAGAAAAAGACTACCAAGACGCTGAAAAAGTGGCTAAACAACTAGGTATTCCACTCTTAAGAGTGGATTTCATCAAAGAATATTGGGATCATGTCTTTTCGTTCTTCATTGAAGAATATGAGAAAGGCCGAACCCCAAATCCAGACATTTTATGCAATAAATATATTAAGTTTGATGCTTTTAAACAATTCGCTAAGAAAAACGGCTGTGATTATATTGCGATGGGTCATTACGCGAAGAAAGTTGAAAAAGATGGCATTTTCTATTTAGCTAAATGCTTTGATCAAAACAAAGATCAAACTTACTTTCTATCCCAAATTAATGAAGAACAAATAAAATACGCCCTCTTTCCTCTCGGCGATATCGATAAACCAAAAGTTAGGAAAATTGCTCATAAATTAGGTCTTGTTATCGCTGATAAAAAAGACTCAACTGGCGTATGTTTCATCGGCGAAAGAAACTTCCGTGAATTTCTTAAAAACTATATTCCTGCCCAACAAGGCAATATCTTTGATATTGACACAGGAAAGATTATCGGAAAACACAAAGGTGTTTACTATTACACGGTTGGCCAACATAAAGGGTTAGGCATCGGAGGCATTCATGGAGAAACAGCTTCTGGCTGGTTCATCGTAAAAAAGGACGCTAAAAAGAATATCTTATATGTTACCCGTGGCGATGCTCAAAAATATCTAATGTCCAACAAATGCGTTGTTCGAAAATTAAATATAGTCAATCCAAGTGAAGTCTTCCCACAAGAAGTTGGTATTAAATTTAGGTATCGCCAACCAGACCATCCTGGAAAAATAGAATTAGTTAACAACGAAATAATCGCTACATACGATTACTATAAATCAGTTACAACTGGTCAAGAAGCGGTCTTCTATAATAAAGATGGTCTAATGATTGCCAGTGGTACAATTGATGAAGTATATCGTGATGATGTGAGAATTGATATTTAAAAAGCCCAATAGTGGGCTTTATTATTCCATAATTGCTCTTTCATCAGCTTCGTCAAACATTCTCAATAAATCTTCTGGTGTTAACTTTTTCTTTTCGTTACCACGAACATCAAGAATAATGTGGCCAAGATGGAACATGATAAGTCGATCACCATATGTGATAGCGTCTTTCATGTTATGAGTAATCATTAACGTTGTCATCTTGTTTTCTTTGACGATTTTATCAGTTAAATCCAAAACTTTTTTAGCAGTTTTAGGGTCTAAAGCGGCTGTATGTTCATCAAGAAGCAAGATTTGTTTTGTTAAATCAAATTGAGCAAGAAGTTGATTTTTAGCTTCATGTTTAGCGAGTTTTATCTGTTCATATTTCTTTGCCTTGTCGTAGCCAGAACATTTTATTGAATCAATATTGATGCGTAATTCATTTTGAATTCTTATCGCAGAATTATCAAATTCCTGTTTTGCAATATTTTCATCTTTACCAGAGAAAAGAATGTAGTCATGGCGCATCATCCTTTTGCTTGGATGGTTTCTCATAGTAGCCATTAACAAAGTTAATGCTTGACGTTGCCCTCCTGACATAACTCCGACTTTTTGGTTGAGACGAGTTTCAAGTCCGAGGTCGAAACGTTTCAATTCTTCAATGAAATATTCTTTATCATCTTTCTTAAAGCCCCAGCGAATTGGGGAATGAAAGTGCCCTCTTATATAAGCAATTTCGAGATTTTCTAAGACCGACATGTTTCCAGATGTTCCCATCATTGGATCTTGGAAGACGTGGCCGAAATAACCAGCGCGTTGGTAATCTTTTTTCTTAGTTATATCGATGCCGTTTAAAAGAACTTGCCCTGAATCAGGTTGAAGCAAACCAGAAATTATGTTCAAAGTAGTTGATTTGCCTGAACCATTACCCCCGATAATGGTGACAAATTCACCTGGTTCAATTTGTAACGAAATATTGTCTAACGCAATACGTTTATCTTCCGCATTACCAGTGAGATTGAAGGTTTTAGT